>ENA-OFCX01000764-OFCX01000764.1-metagenomes-genome-assembly--contig:-NODE-764-length-15142-cov-4.766687_pt1 | contig 15142 bp, 13 predicted proteins | sample MGYA00153384_OFCX01 | MGnify analysis MGYA00153384
GGGCTGGACGGCACGCTGCGCCGGTCACGCGCCACGGCGGGCCGGGCGCATTTGAAGACCGGTTCGCTGCGCGACGTGGCCGGTGTGGCGGGCTATGTGCTGTCCAGCAGCGGCCGACGCTACGTGGTGGTGGCCATCATCAACCATGCCAACGCCAATGCGGCGCGGCCGGCGGTGGACGCGGTGGTCCAATGGGTGATCCGGGACGCGCCGGTGCGCTGACAGCGCAGCCGCAGTGCCAAGCCCGACATCAACGCCTTGACCCCGTAACCCAGTAACTCCCTGACCCCGTGACCCCGTGACCCCGCAAGACATCCTCGGCTATTGCGCTGCCGCGCTCACCACCGGCTCATTCCTGCCGCAAGCGTTGCTCACGTTGCGAACGCGCGACGTGAGCGGCATTTCAATCGGCATGTACGGCGCTTTCACCGCCGGTGTGGCGCTGTGGCTGATGTATGGCGTGGCGCTGGGGAATTGGCCCATCGTCGCCGCCAACGCGGTGACGCTGGTGCTGGCGGCCACGATCCTCTGGGTCAAGATTGTCGAAGACCGCCGCGCTCAAGAACGGGGGCTCAGAAACGGAAAGACGCGCCCACAGAATAAGTGATCGGCCGGAAGTCGATCGTGCTCTGCAGCACCACCGCGCCGGTGGCTGTGAGGTTGCTCTTCACGTCCACCTTGGCGACGCTGGCGAACAGGCCCCACTGCTTGGTCAGCGCCCAGTCCAGGCCTGCCTGCACGGCCAGGCCAGTCGAATCGGACAGGCGCGTGTCCCAGGCATAGGGCGTCTTGACGTTGGTGAATTTGGTGTAGTTGATCCCCACGCCGAGGTACGGCCGAAAGGTGGTGCCGGGGTCGAAGAAGTGGTAATTGAAAAGCACTGTGGGCGCCACATTGCGGGCCGTCAGCACCTCACCCAGAAAGGCCACGCTGCCAGTCGCGCGCGCCGTGATCCTCGGCGGCACGCCCAGCACGAGTTCAACGCCGAAGTTGGGCGACAGCGCGTATTCATACGTCATCAACAGCGTGGTGGCGTTGCCCACCGTGGTGTCGGCGCCCGGCGGAATGCCGATGCCGGTGACGCCGTTGGTGCGCGAGTGCGTCTGGTAAAAGATAACGCCGGCCTTGAGCGTGGATCTTGACGTCGAGTCCTGCGCTTGGGCTTGGGCTTGGGCTTGGGCCGCACCGCTGAATGCCAGGGTTACCACGGCCGCCAGCAGCGTGAGTCGAATGGTGTGTTGCATGCGAATCTTTCGGGGTGCGGTTTTTAGTTGATCCAGCCGAACGACCGCAGCTGCGCCAGCACGTAGTCGCCGATGATGCGGTGGCCACCTGGCGTGGGGTGCACGCCGTCGGCAAACTGCCAGGTGTTGACGTTGGCGCCGGCGCGCAAACCGTAGAAGGGTGCGCCCGCGGTGGAGTTGCAGAACAGCGACGAGCCGTCAGTCACCGCGCCGCGCGTGATGGCGGAGATGGCCGCCGCGTCGCAGGTGGGCGCGGTGTTGTTGACGATGCCGTAGCGAGCCGGGTTCAGGTACACATCCTTGCCGGGCGTGTTCTGGTCGACGATCTTTACCGCCACGCCTGTCAGGCCTTCACGCAGCCACAGGTTGAAGGTGTCCACCAGCCCCGACAGCACCGGCTTGGCCGTGGGCGGCAGGGTGCTGCCGAACGGTGTGAGCGTCGAATCGGGCAGGTTGAACACGGCGACGTATCGGCCGCCCTTGGCCAGGATTTCGGTCTTCACATAACCCGAGAGTTCCAGGGCAGCCTTTTTCATTTCGGTTTGCGCTGCGGTCTGGGCCTGGAACAGACGCAGATTGGCTTCATCGGCTGAAATGCGGCCAGCGGCAGCATCGGTCTGGATTTGTGCGGCCGCAACCGAGAAGGCGCCAAACTGAATGAAGGCGTCGTTGTTGCCGCCCCAGACCAGGATCAGGTCGCTGGCGCGAAAGCTGGAGAAGCGCTGCAGGTGGTTGGCGATCTGCGTCTTCATCGGCACCGTCAGCGCGCCGCCGGCCTTGCCGATGCCGGTGCCAAGTGCGGTGATGAGCGTCAAAATCTCGTTGCTGGTCAACAACTTTTCATAGCGCGCTTTTTCAACGTTCAAAATCTTGCCGCGCAGCGGCAGAATCGCCTGGAACTTACGGTCACGTCCCTGCTTGGCAGAGCCGCCGGCCGAGTCACCCTCAACCAGGTAAATCTCGCACAACGCCGGGTCCTTTTCCTGGCAGTCGGCCAGCTTGCCGGGCAAGCCCATCCCGTCGAGCACGCCTTTTCGGCGCGTCATGTCGCGCGCTTTGCGAGCCGCTTCGCGGGCCCGCGCGGCCTCGATGATCTTGCCAACGATGATTTTTGCATCGGCTGGGCGCTCTTGCAGGTAGTCGTGCAGCAGCTTGCTGACAATGTCTTCAACCGGGCCACGCACTTCACTGGAAACCAGTTTGTCTTTGGTCTGGCTGCTGAATTTGGGCTCGGGCACTTTTACGCTGAGTACGCAGCACAAACCTTCGCGCATGTCGTCACCAGTGACTTCAACTTTTGCTTTTTTGGCAATCTCGCTGTCGTCAATGTACTTGTTGATGACGCGCGTCATGGCGGCGCGCAGGCCGGTCAGGTGCGTGCCGCCGTCGCGTTGTGGAATATTGTTGGTAAAGCAAAGCACCTGCTCGCTGTACCCGCTATTCCATTGCATGGCAACTTCAACACCAATGTTGGTGCCCTGGTCACTCTGGCGGTCGCCCATCGCCGCAAATACGTTAGGGTTCAAAACCGTTTTGCCTTTGTTGATGAAGTCAACAAAACCCTTGACACCGCCTGCACCTGCAAAGTCGTCTTCCTTGCCGGTCCGCTCGTCTTTGAGGCGAATTTTCACACCGTTGTTCAAAAAGCTGAGCTCACGCAGGCGCTTGCTCAAAATCTCGTAATGAAAATCTGAATTGGTCTGAAAAATTTCCAGGTCAGGCAAAAAGTGGACTTCAGTGCCGCGCTTGTCGGTGTCACCCAAAATTTTCATTGGCGAGATGTCCACGCCGCCTAGCGTTTGAATAATCCGGTTCTGCACAAACCCTTTTGAAAACTCCATCACGTGAACCTTGCCGTCACGCCTGATCGTCAGGCGCAGCATTTTGCTGAGCGCATTCACGCAGCTCACACCCACGCCGTGTAATCCACCAGAAACTTTGTAGCTGTTCTGATTAAACTTGCCGCCAGCATGCAATTCCGTCAAGGCGATTTCAGCTGCCGACCGCTTGGGTTCGTGCTTGTCGTCCATCTTCACGCCAGTGGGTATACCGCGCCCGTTGTCGGTCACACTGATGGAATTGTCTGTGTGAATCGTCACAACGATGTCGTCGCAATGCCCCGCCAGGGATTCGTCAATGGAGTTGTCAACAACTTCGAAGACAAGGTGGTGGAGTCCGGTACCGTCAGATGTGTCGCCTATGTACATTCCCGGCCGTTTGCGAACCGCCTCCAAGCCTTCAAGAATCTGGATCGATCCTTCGCCATAAGCCTCAGACGCACCGGCCTGATTGGTGTCAATTTTTGGTTGGAAGTTGGAACTTTCCTCACCGGCTTGCCCACTGCTCACGTTGACCTGGGCAGTGTCTTGGCTGTTGTTGGGCTGTTGGGGCTGGTTTTCTTCAGTCATAACTCACTTCTTTTCGAATTTTCTCAATCGCTTGAATGACCAAACCCGCTTTTTCAGCGGGTTTGGTCTGGTTCATGCGCAGTAGCTAAAGCACTCTTGAATACTTTAAATCCGCATCGGCATAACGACATATTTGAACGTTGCATTGTCGGGGATGGTCAACAACGCCGAACTGTTTGAATCCGCAAGCTCCATCTTGACCATGTCCTGGTCCATATTGGTCAGCGCGTCAATCAGATACGTAACGTTAAAACCGATCTCGATGGCATCGCCCGCGTAATCAATGTCCAACTCATCAACCGCTTCTTCCTGCTCAGCGTTGTTGCTGGCAACTCGCAAAGTGCCTGGCTCAATGTTCAGCCTGACGCCCTTGAACTTTTCACTGGTCAAAATCGCTGTCCGCTGCAAGCTGGCGAGCAGCGGTACGCGACCCATCGTGATGATGTTTTTGTGGTTTTTGGGGATGACGCGGTTGTAGTCCGGAAACTTGCCTTCCACTAGCTTGGTCACAAACTCCATCCCGTCAAAGCTGAATTTGGCCTGGTTACCAGCAAATTGCATTTCAATAGCGCCTTCCTTGTCGCTCAAAAGGCGCTGCATTTCCAGCACCGTTTTGCGCGGCAAGATCACTTCCTGCTTGGGGACTTCCACGTCAAGCGTTGCTGAAGAAAATGCCAGACGGTGTCCGTCGGTCGCCACGAGGCTGAGCTGCTTGCCCTCAGCCACGAACAAGATTCCATTGAGGTAGTACCGTATGTCGTGTACTGCCATCGAAAAAGACACCTGGCCGAGCAGGTCCTTCAATACCTTCTGCGGAACTGAGAATGACGGCCCAAAATTGGCCGCTTCCTGCACCAGCGGAAAGTCTTCAGCTGGTAAGGTCTGCAAGGTGAAGCGGCTTTTTCCACCTTTCAGAATCAATTTGTTTTGGGCGGACTCGATCGACACGGTCTGATCGCCTGGCATGGACCGCAAGATATCGATCAATTTACGCGCTCCAACGGTTACCGTGAAATTACCTGGGTCACCCCCAAGTTGCGCGGTTGTCCGAATCTGAATTTCGAGATCACTGGTGGTCAACTGCAGCGTCTCGCCCGTCTTGCGTATCAGGACATTCGCAAGAATCGGCAGCGTGTGTCTGCGCTCAACAATTCCCGCGACCGCCTGTAACACTAACAGGATTTTGTCTTGTGTAGCTTTCAAAACAATCATGTAGAGATCTCCCGGGTCTTTTCCATATAGTTCTTTAATTTAAATTAGTAGTAGTAGTAAGGAAGACTCTTTTCTGTGCATAAAGACATTTTCCTCTTTTTAATCAAGCAGTTGGTGAATGTTTAACCACGTGTTGAACACCCGGCTCCTGAAGCAGCAGAAAATGAACAACTTTGCTGTTTCATTCCTGCCTGTGGATAACCCTGCTCTTATGCAAAACTTATCCCCAAAGTTGAGCGGTGAGATGGAGTCGGTAGGAAAATTGGGTTTTGACATGTCGTTTAACCCTTAGCCTTTAAGTGTTTGTTCAAGAACATGCAGCTGCTGGTTCAATTCAGTCATCAACTGGCGCTCAGCGGACATTTTTCGAACAGCGTGCAGCACGGTGGTGTGGTCGCGGCCGCCAAACAATTCACCTATTTCTGGTAGACTCTTTTGCGTTAACTCTTTGGCCAGATACATGGCAATTTGCCGGGGTCGCGCAATGCTGGCCGGGCGTTTTTTGGAATACATGTCGGCGACTTTTATTTTGTAATAATCAGCGACTGTCTTTTGGATATTTTCCACCGAGATCTGACGATTTTGAATCGATAGCAAATCCCTGAGTGCTTCTCTGGCCAGTTGAATGGAAATTTCTTTCTGGTTGAACCGGGAATACGCAAGAATCTTGCGAAGCGCCCCTTCCAGCTCGCGAACGTTTGACCTGACATTCTTGGCAACAAAAAAAGCGACCTCTTCCGGCATGACCGCGTGTTCGACTTCGGCTTTACGAATTAAAATCGCAACACGCATTTCCAGTTCAGGCGGCTCAATCGCTACTGTCAAACCGGAATCAAAGCGCGAAACCAGGCGCTCGTGGATGTCGGTCAAGCCCTTTGGGTAGGTGTCGCTGGTCATCACAATATGCGACTTTTTGGTCAATAAAGCTTCAAATGCGTTGAAAAACTCCTCTTGCGTCCGGTCCTTGTTGGCAAAAAACTGTACATCGTCAATTAGCAGCAAATCAAGGGAGTGATAACGTTCTTTGAATTCGTCAAAGGTCTTACGCTGGTACGCCTTCACGACATCCGATACAAACTGCTCTGCATGGATGTACAACACTTTTGCCGACGGGTTATCGGCCAACAGTTTGTTCCCAATCGCGTGCATCAAATGGGTTTTACCAAGGCCAACCCCCCCATAGATAAACAAGGGGTTGTAGAGCTGCCCCAAACTACTTGCGACATGCAAAGCAGCCGCGCGGCCCATCCGGTTAGCAGACCCTTCAATCAAGGTGTCGAAAGTCAACGCAGTGTTTAACCGGTTTTTAAACGGCCCACCAGCAACGTCTTCGGTCACGCCTAACCCGGAAGGCTCAGGAAAAGACCGGGCGTCAAAACCCTGAACCATCGCACCGGACCTGGCGACTGTCTGCTTGGGAGCGAGGACAAGCTCTAAAACCATACTTTGTCCAGATAACTTTTCGAGCAGCGCGGTGATTCGGCCCGAATACTGTGCCCGAATCCAGTCAAGCTTGAAACGGTTGGCGACTTGCACGGTTACTTTCGACAAGTCTTGCGCCACCACTGCTTCGAGCGGGCGAATCCAGGTTCCGAATTGCTGGGCTGGCATTTCGTGTGCCAGGTGCTCAACGCAAATCTGCCATAAATCATGGCTGGAAACTTGGGCTTCTTGCTCACCCATAGAATGTCCAATGGCGGCGCAAGAGCACGTTTATTCTGTGGATATTTTTGTATTTCACTCCCTGATATTGTACCCTCCCGACGGAGTTATCCACAATAAATTGCCACCACTTCTGGGCTAGCATTAAGGGACGACCACGGCACAACAAGGTTGAGACTGGGTTTGCTTTCGAACGCCAAAATCACATCGGCGCTGGCGCGAAACAAAATAAATCGGTGATAATCAAAGGTTGCGCCAAGCGGCCTTGAAAATTCTCTTTCCCTTTTCGGAACGCAGAATAGTAGCTATTCAAGGGAGCCAATGGGTATATCCGGAAGCCCAGATTCCGGAATTTTTAGAGTAAGCAGCTGGACCAACTATGAAACGCACCTACCAACCCTCCAAAGTAAAGCGCGCACGTACGCACGGCTTTTTGACCCGCATGAAAACACGCGGTGGACGCGCCGTAATTGCTGCCCGCAGGGCTAAAGGCCGCAAGCGGCTCGCTGTCTAGAAACCGGGTTATTTAGATTGACGACTGGGTAAATCGGCTAGCCGATTACCGTCTGAGCTTTTTTACCGGTGCTTCTGGGAACACGGATTAACCATAAGTTCTTATGAACCGGCTCAAAAGCAGACCTCAATTTCAAGCTGTTTTGGCAGGCAGCATGATTGCCAAAACAAGCCATTTTGCAATGCACGCCATTTCTGTTTCCGGGGTGCCTGACGGCACAGCGTCGTGTCTGTTCACTCCAAGTATCTGGTTTGGGGCAATGGTGCCCAAGCGCTGGGCAAAACGGGCGGTGACCCGCAATGCCATAAAAAGGCAAATTTATGCGGTGGGAACCAGTCTGAACCAGCAGTTCCCAAAGGCTGCTTTCCTGGTGAGACTCAGACAAGAGTTTTCTCGCACGGCGTTTCCGAGCGCTTCATCACCAGCGCTCAAGGCCGCCGTGAAGGTTGAGTTGTTGGAGCTGTTGCAGCGCGGTTTGAAAGCACGATGACAGTATGAAATGTTTGTTTTCAGCAACAGTTCGGTTGCCGCAGAAGGTTTTGATTGCCATCGTCAAGCTCTACCGTCTGCTGCTCAGTCCGTGGCTGGGCAACGACTGCCGGTTTGAGCCTACCTGCTCGGTTTACGCGCTTGACGCACTTAAAACACATGGGGCAATTGCTGGCAGTGGTTTGACGGTTTACCGATTGGCGCGTTGTCAGCCATGGTGCCAGGGCGGGCATGACCCGGTACCGTCCACCACAATATTCACCCGGTTGCTGGCGCAAGTTGCACCGCCAACCCAACCCCCATCCAAAGAAACGACCACCCCATGAACGATATCCGCCGCACAATTTTGTGGGTAATTTTTGGCTTTTCCATGGTTTTGTTGTGGGACCAATGGCAGATCTTTAACGGCCAAAAGCCAACTTTTTTTCCAAGCCAGAACGCGCCAAAGAACAGCGCAAGCAAGTCGCCAGCCTCCGAATCGGTCGGCCCAACCTCTTCTGTTCCAACGCCGTCTTCCTCTAGTACAACACCGAACCCCGCAACAGTTTCAGGGGCCGGAGCATCGTCCGTTCCAATCGGCGCACCAGTTGCTGCGTCTCAAACGGCGCGCGAAAAGCTGCTGGTTTCGACCGACGTTTTCACATTGACGTTCGACACCGTGGGCGGGGCACTTGTAAGGTCGTCTTTTAACAAATTCAAGGACTTGGCAGACAAAAACAGCGGCTTCGTTCTGCTCGACGAGAGCACTGCGCGGGTGTATGTCGCGCAGACCGGATTGATCGCAGCCAACGGCGGCGCAGCTTTGCCTACGCACAAAACGCCGATGGTCGTCGTGCCGGGCCCGCGGACATTGGCAGAAGGACAAAATGAGCTGGTGATCAGGTTTGAATCGCCAGAAGTAGGCGGTGTCAAACTGGTTAAAACCTACACCCTCAGACGTGGCGCGTACGACATTTTGGTGCGCCATGATGTCCTCAATTCCAGCGGAGCGCCGGTCTCGCCACAGGTCTACCTGCAACTCGTTCGTGACGGTAATCCACCAGTGGGTGAGTCGTCTTTTTATTCCACCTTTACTGGTCCGGCAATTTACACCGAGGCGCAAAAATACCAAAAAATCGAGTTCAAAGACATCGAAAAAGGAAAGGTTGACGTTGAAAAGCAGGCTACCAATGGTTACGTTGCTATGGTCCAACATTACTTTGCATCGGCCTGGCTGCTGGGCAATGGCGTTCAGCGCGAACTTTTCCAGCGCAAGGTTGACAACAACCTGTATGCAGCCGGCATGATCACGTCGCTCGGCACGATTGCCCCAGGAGCTTCAGCGTCGATCGAATCAAAACTGTTCGTCGGCCCGCAAGAAGAGAACATGCTTGAAAGATTGGCGCCAGGACTCGAGCTGGTCAAAGACTATGGCTGGCTGACGATTCTTGCCAAACCGCTTTATTGGCTGCTCGACAAGCTGCACGGTTTTATTCAAAACTGGGGTTGGTCCATTGTTGCACTGGTACTGCTGCTGAAAATCGCCTTTTATTGGCTCAATGCCAAAGCCTATGCCAGCATGGCGAAAATGAAGGCCGTCAACCCAAAAATTATGGAGATGCGCGAGCGCTTGAAAGACAAGCCACAGGAAATGCAGCAGCAAATGATGAAGATCTACAAAGATGAAAAAGTCAACCCAATGGGCGGCTGCTTTCCCATCATGGTTCAGATTCCTGTTTTCATCGCTCTGTATTGGGTACTTTTGTCGAGTGTGGAAATGCGCGGCGCACCCTGGGTGTTGTGGATCAAAGACCTCTCGGCGCCTGACCCGTTTTTCATTCTACCGGTCATCATGACGCTTACCACCATGCTGCAAACCGCGTTGAATCCCGCGCCGCCAGACCCGCTGCAAGCCAAGCTGATGTGGTTCATGCCGCTTATTTTCAGCGTGATGTTCTTCTTCTTTCCGGCTGGCTTGGTGTTGTACTGGATCACTAACAACATTTTGTCTATTGCCCAGCAATGGATGATTAACACCCGAATGGGTGTCCCGCCGCAGTTTAATTTGCCGAAATTCAAGTAAATTCCCGCAGCTTCGCCGCCCCCGCCCCCAGGAAGCAGCATCTGTGGCCCGGTCAAGTCGTTGTTACGCTGTCATTTAACAATATCGTTCTGTGACTGCTCGCCACCATGACCCCATCGTTGCCATCGCTACCGCGTCTGGGCGCGGTGCTGTGGGCATCGTCCGGGTCTCTGGCAAAGACCTTCGCCCCGTCATCGCAGCGGTCTGCAACAAGCCGCTGCTCGCGCGGCAAGCGACGTATTTGTCGTTTCGGGACGCTTCGGGCGACACCATTGACAAAGGCCTCGCGATTTATTTTCCAGCGCCCCATTCATACACCGGCGAGGATGTTTTAGAACTGCAGGCGCACGGTGGTCCAGTGGTGCTGCAGTTGCTTTTGGCGCGTTGCCTCCAGGCGCAGCCTGAACTGCGGGTAGCCCAACCGGGTGAATTTACCGAGCGAGCGTTTCTTAACGAAAAAATCGATCTGGCGCAAGCCGAAGCCATCGCCGATTTGATTGATGCCAGCTCCGATGTTGCTGCACGCTCAGCGGCGCGGTCCATGTCGGGCGAGTTCTCAGATGCCGTAAATGCTCTGCTGGCCCAGCTGATACATCTGCGCGTGCTGGTAGAAGCAACGCTAGACTTCCCGGAAGAAGACATCGATTTTTTGCAAAAAGCCGACGCCAAAGGTCAGCTTGACCGCTTGCAGCAGACCCTGGCGCGCATCCGGCAATCCGCCACGCAGGGCGCAATTCTCCGAGAAGGCATCAAGGTGGTGATTGCTGGCCAGCCCAACGTGGGCAAGAGTTCCTTGCTCAATGCCTTGGCCGGCGCGGAGCTGGCCATTGTTACGCCGCAGGCCGGCACCACGCGCGATAAAGTCACCCAACTGATTCAGATAGATGGCGTACCGCTGCATGTGGTGGACACCGCAGGACTGCGCGACGCGCTCGACGAAGTCGAAAAAATTGGCATTGAACGGGCATGGGCCGAAATTGAGAGCGCCGATGCCGTCTTGTTTTTACATGACATCAGCCAGCAAAACGCTATTGATTATATAGCTGCTGACACCCGTATAACGGGCGCCATAAGGCAAAAAGTATCTGAAAATATTCCAGTAATTGATGTCTGGAACAAGTCAGACACAGCCCCCTGTAACCGTGTTGGTTCCAGTGCTGTGGTGATCTCAGCCAAAACAGGCGAAGGCTTGGCCGCACTCCGACAGCGTTTGCTGCAAACGGTAGGCTGGCAATCGGCCCCCGAAGGCGTTTTTATGGCGCGTGAGCGCCACCTCCAGGCGCTAGCAAACGTCGACGCTCAACTGGCCCGGGCTGCTGCGCAGTTGGCGGCGGCAACGCCCGCGTTAGACCTGCTGGCAGAGGACTTGCGTCAGGCCCAGCAGCATTTGAGCGACATCACCGGTAAATTCACGCCGGACGACCTGCTGGGAGAAATTTTTTCCAGGTTCTGCATCGGAAAATAGGCCAGCGCGAAGAGCGCGCAATCGTGCCAATACAAACGATTTTGTGTAAAAAGGTGTAAATACTTGTTGCGCCGTTTGTGTCCAGACGGGTATCGTCGTGGCATCATGAACACTACATTTCCCATTAATCTGCGATTCGACATCAGCGACTTGGCGCAAGCTATCTCCGAGTCTCACGCCAGCGACGCATTGCAATGCAAATTTGGGCCGCTGCAATTGGACGTGCTGGCGGCTTACTTAAAGCCGGAAGAGTTTCAAAGTGGTCACATTTTGATAGTTCAGGGTGCGGAAGATCAAACCCTTTATTTTATTGAGAGCGGCACTTTGGCGGTGCACTATGAAGATGAAAAAGCCCGCATCAGACTGGCAATGGTTGGTCCGGGGACAGTTGTAGGTGAAGGCGCCTTTTTTGCCCACCAGGCCCGAAACGCGACAGTACAGGTTTCCAGCGGTTGCAAGCTGTGGTCGTTGTCTGTGCAGAAGTTTCGGGAGTTGGCGCATCGCCAACCGGCCATCGCGCTGGAACTGACATTGGCCATGGGTGGCGTGATGGCCAAACGCCTGTACAGCCGACCCAAACGGGTAGCGGTGACGTAAGGCTGCTGTTCGCAGCCAACTTTGCCGGGGTCGAGAGCCGGGATGAAAAGTGCGAGTTATCACGCGTTGCACCGAGCGCAATGGAGGCCGGGCTCCAAATTTTCATAAAAGGTAACAGACACCAAAACCCAAGTGAGTAGACTCTGATCACATACGCGTCCTCGTGAGCACCCCCAGTACTTGCCAACTCGAGATCTCTACATGTCCTTTTTTAGCTGGTTCTCAAAAAAGCCGCCATCAGCAACCATCCTTGTGCCCGGATCCGGTATTCGTGGCAACAGCGGGTCGCCGCAAGCAGCGTTCGTGCCGCAAGGCACCAAGGCAGCACCGCCATCGGTTAATCCGGTTGCGGAAACCAGCCTGGCCAACGTAGACCTCAAAGTCAGGCGCCACGCCCGCCGTGAGCAGCTGTATGCCGCGATTCGCGACGCGATGACGCGCGCAGGCATGCTATCGGCAAGTTACAAATTCAAGGTTTTGTCGCTCGATCAGAATGGCAACCAGTTTTTGGTCATGATGGACACAGCACAAGACTTGACGACCAGTGCTGAACAGCTTTCACGGGCTGAAGAAATTCTGGTGCAGACGGCAAAAGCAGGCTTCGGCATCATTGTGACGTCGGTGTACTGGCGAGTTGATCGAAAAACAACCTCTAAATCCGCTACCCCGTACGGCAACGCGGCTCCGGCGGCACCACCAGCACATGTTTCAACGCCGGAAGATGCAGATGGGGGCGGGGAAGGCTTTGCCAGGACGCAGGCAGACGCCAGCGACGCACCCGGTCATGATCGCCCTCGGGCAGTGGACGTCGTTGCCAGTGTGCGGGCAATCGCTCCAATACCCCAAACCAAAAATCGCCACGATCCGCTGCTGGAAGCAGAAGTCGCCGCATTCAAACGCGCGTTGGCCGCCGTACAGCTGGCAGCGGTTCCTCCTGTTACACGTGCGGCAGCCGTACCAGCGGCAGACGCCGACAGCAGAGCGCGTATCGGTTCAAAGTCCTACACACTCATCACTGGATTCGAGGACACTGAAATGCCCAATTCGCCCGCCATACCAGCACTTAGCGCGACGCAGTATGGCGACCTGAATTAGATAATTGGCAAGTTCACCAGCTAAAATCTCGTGTTTAATTTGTCTTTCGTCCTTTAAATACGGGCGTGAAAAGCTATTATATTAATAGCAACTTTAAAATCCGCGTTAACCACGTCGCGGATGCGAAGCGTCCATTGCAAACATTGCCAGGAACGCACAAGCCGGCCTGACCTTCATTACCGCTCACCGAAGACAACCAGCATTAAGAGAAGCGGGTGCGCGCAAGAATTTGCACAGAACCATCACGCGGTGACGCGCGAACAATAAAAGCTTCCCCCATTGACGGTCCCTCACCCGTGAGTGCACTGACGTTGACCTGATGCGTAACCCACACTTCGAACGTGCCAGGTGCAATGGCGGAGAACCGCGCTTTTAACACAGCCGTTTGGGCGTCCGCCCTGGACCGCGCATCAAAGGTCGAGCCTAACGACGCCAGTACATCGAAACGGCCAAACGCCAGGCTAGCGGTGTCTTTGCAGCGGCACCACGCGCTTGATTGCACACTACTGGGCTGCAATGCCCGGCTGGCAAACCACTGTCCGATGGCCGCCGCCTGTGCGCGACCCTCTGCATTCAAATTTCTTTGGGTACTGCACTGGTCGATTCGAAAATCGGGCGGATCGCCAATGCCCGCTTCCGTTTGCGCGTGCCGCAGCATCACAACGCAGCCGCCTGCTCGCAGCAGCGCGGCAACATCCGTCGAGGTTTGGGCGTGGAGTGATCGGGTGGCAACCAAGGCCAGCCCATTGACCAAAGCAAGTTGCAGGGTGTGACGGCGTCTCATCATTGAAGTGGCTCCTGTGCAGGATTAAAAAGCAAGACTTACGCCGCTTGGTCTTTTGATGACCGCCTGCGCAGCAGTTTTTCTTCCGCCATGGCCAGCGCCTCGGGCTTGCCCGAAACCACCAGCGTGTCACCATTTTCAAGCAGCGAGTTGGCATCAGGCGAAAAAGTATGTCCGTTGCTTCTGCGCAGGCTCACCACCCGCGCGCCAAGGCGGTCCAGCAAGGTATCGCCCAGCGCCTTACCGACAGATTTGCTTCCCAATGGCAGCGTCACGGTTGCCAAACGCTCTTCGCCATGCTCATCGACTGTATCGTCGTCGGCCCATCGGGCGCAGGCAAAACGACGCTTTTCCAGCTAATTCAGCGCTTCTACGATCCGACATCGGGCACGGTCAGCATCGACGGCGTTGCTCTGCCCACGACCGATCCGAAATGGGTGCGACAGCGCATCGCCATGGTACCGCAGGAGACCGTGATTTTTGCGGCGTCCGCCCGCGACAATCTGCGTTATGGCCATTGGGAAAGCAGCGACGAAGCGCTGTGGGCCGCCGCCGACGCCGCAAACGCGTCCGAATTCCTGCGCAAGCTTCCCGACGGCCTCGACACCTTCATGGGCGAAAGCGGCGCACGGCTGTCGGGCGGCCAGCGTCAGCGCATGGCAATTGCGCGCGCAATCCTGCGCGACGCGCCGGTCCTTTTGTTGGACGAGGCGACCTCGGCGCTGGACGCCGAAAGCGAAAACGCAGTGCAGGCTGCGGTCGAACAACTGGCCCGGGGCCGCACGACGCTTGTCGTAGCGCACCGGCTGGCGACGGTAAAGCGGGCCGACCGGATCGTGGTTTTCGATCAGGGCCGGATCGTGGCTGTCGGCACGCATGATGCGCTTGTTGCCGAAGGCGGGCTTTATGCCCGGCTTGCCCGGCTTCAGTTCACCGACCGGGCCGACTGACGTCAGGTCAGGACGCTGCGGCACAGCGCAAAAGATTCCTTCACAAACACCGAAACACCCCCCATCCTTGAAACAAGCCCGCGAAAACGACGGGCAGTTCGGGGGAGGATCGGATGACAAGCTTTGCCACTGTGGCGGATACCAAGGCCATTGAGGCCGAGGGCACATGGGACCAGCGCGTGCCTGCGCGGTCGCTTTACGAACTTTTGTCGCAGACCGCTGCCAGGCATGGCGCGCGTCCGGCGATAGGCTACCAGCTTCTCTCGGGTCCGGCGACCAAGGCCGTGACCCTAACGTGGTCGGACCTTCTTGGCGAGGTGACGCAGGCCGCAAACCTTTTTCGCGCGCTTGGGGTCGGGGAAAAGGACGTTGTGGCCTGCATCCTGCCCAACGCCCCCGAAACCGCCGTGGCCTTTCTTGGCGGGGCCGTTGCCGGGATCGTGAACCCGATCAACCCACTGCTGGAGCCAGAGAAGATCAGCGCCATCCTGCGTGAGACCGGGGCCAAGGTCGTGATCACCCTGAAAGCCTTTCCCAAGACCGATGTGCCGCAAAAGGTCGCCGAGGCGGTGAAATACGCGCCCAGCGTCAAGACCGTGCTGGAAGTGGACCTTGTGCCGTATCTTTCAGGGCTGAAAAAGGTAATCGTGCCCTTGATCC
>ENA-OFCX01000765-OFCX01000765.1-metagenomes-genome-assembly--contig:-NODE-765-length-15139-cov-5.128149_pt1 | contig 15139 bp, 11 predicted proteins | sample MGYA00153384_OFCX01 | MGnify analysis MGYA00153384
GAGGACGCCAAGTGGCGCAAGCAGGTCAAGGAGCAACGTCCTGTGCTCGGTCGGATCGCGTCGGTCCTCACACCGAAGCCACAGATCACGCCCGAGTCCCAGCCCACCGCAGCGTGGAAGGTCGGTGCAGAAGGCGAACGCCGTGTCGCCGAAGTACTCGAAGGAGCGGTGGGTGTCGAGGTGTTGCACGATCGGCTGGTACCTGGCAGCCGGGCCAACGTCGACCACATCGCGATCGGTCCGTCGGGCGTCTTCGTGATCGACGCCAAGAAGTACACCGGTCAGGTCGAGGTCCGCGACGTGGGCGGATTTTTCCGCACCGACGAGCGGCTCTACGTGAACAACCGGGATCGGACCAAGCTCGTCGAAGGAGTCCTCCGACAGATCAACGTCGTGCGTACCGCTCTCGGCGAGGACTTCTCAGATGTCGAGGTGCGAGGAGTCCTGTGCTTCGTTGGTTGCGAGTGGGGTTGGATCATGCGCACGAAACGCGTCGAAGGCGTCACGGCGCTCTGGCCCACCGCTCTCTCAGATCATGTGTCTGCTACCGGCCCGTTGTCCGATCGGATTCCTGAGATCGCCGATCACCTGCGGGGTCGGCTCCGCCCCGCAGCGTAGGAATCCGGAGTTCGCGAATCGCCCTCGGGTTCGCCGTAGGCGTCAGCACGGATTCCTCGATGTGTCGCTGATCTCGACCTCGTTGAATTCGCATTGAGCTGCCGCTCGGACGTCCGGCTGAGGACCGCCAACTGATACGGCTCGCACCGCATCCCTCATCGGGCCGACAGACGGACTTACCGTCCGGCGAGTGTCCCCCCTATCGGACAAATACCGAGCGCTCGATCATGCGAATATGCCCGTGAAAGTGTTGCGCAACGCTCGGGCCGAACCCGGGTGCTTGAGTGGGCGACCTCGATGGCTGCGTGAACACGCAGGCAAGCGCGGCCACGGGCCTCGAGCGGGCCGACGCTGATCGCCGCGTGCTACATTGACCCGATGCAAATCGCGCTTCCATTGTTTACGTGTTTTGAGTTCACGGCCCCGCCCGGCGGCCGGAGAAACGAACGCGCGTAAGTCCAGGCAGCGCACCGAATCCCAGAAAACCGCCGGCCCCCGGCGGTTTTTTCATTTCAGATCGCGAGTGGGTTCCCCGTCAGCTCACCCGCGCCGCGACCCCCACCCCGACTTCCCAGGAGCCCGTCAGATGACCCCGAAACCCGCCCACCCGATCGAACGCGGCTACGTGCTGAGTGAACGCACCAGCCTGACCGACGACCAGCGCATCAAGGACATCACGCCGCTGCCGCCGCCCGAGCATTTGATCCGCTTCTTCCCGATCGCCGGCACGTCGGTCGAGTCGCTGATCTTTGACACTCGCAAGGCGATCCGCCACATCATGCAGCGCAAGGACGACCGCCTGCTGGTGGTGATGGGGCCGTGCTCGATCCACGACCCGGCGGCGGCGGTCGACTATGCGCGCCGGCTGAAGGTGCAGCGCGACAGGTACCGCGACACGCTCGAGATCGTGATGCGGGTTTATTTCGAGAAGCCGCGCACGACGGTCGGCTGGAAAGGGCTGATCAACGACCCGTACCTGGACGAGAGCTACCGCATCGACGAAGGCCTGCGCATGGGCCGGCAGCTGCTGCTCGAGATCAACCGGCTCGGCATGCCGGCGGGCAGCGAATTCCTCGACGTGATTTCGCCGCAGTACCTGGGCGACCTGATCTCGTGGGGCGCGATCGGCGCGCGCACGACGGAAAGCCAGGTGCACCGCGAACTGGCCTCGGGCCTGAGCGCACCAATCGGTTTCAAGAACGGCACCGACGGCAACATCCGCATCGCCACCGACGCGATCCAGGCCGCGGCCCGGCCGCACCACTTCCTGTCGGTGCACAAGAACGGGCAGGTCGCGATCGTCGAGACCAAGGGCAACCAGGATTGCCACGTGATCCTGCGTGGCGGCAAGACGCCCAACTTTGATGCGGCCAGCGTCGTCGCGGCCTGCGCCGACATCGAAGCCGCCAAGCTCGACTGCAGGCTGATGATCGATTGCAGCCACGCCAACAGCAGCAAGCAGTACGAGCGCCAGGTCGACGTGGCGCGCGACGTTGCCGGGCAGCTGACGGCGGGCAGCCGCTGCATCTTCGGCCTGATGGTCGAAAGCCACTTGGTGGCGGGCGCGCAAAAATTCAGCGCCGGCAAGGACGACCCCGCCCAGCTCGCCTACGGCCAGAGCATCACCGACGCCTGCATCGGCTGGGATGATTCACTGACGGTGCTCGAAGTGCTGAGCGAGGCGGTGAAGGCGCGGCGGGGGTGAGCAAGGGAACCGGGCAACGAGGCGTCTCGAGGCGCATTCGCCGGCAGCCTCAGTCGCCGCCGCGCGCCATCCGCTCGCTCTTCCAGTAGACATCGTCACCGCCGAGCCCGTCCAGGTTGGCGCGGTTGAGCACGCGGGCGAGCACGAACAGCAGGTCGCTCAGGCGATTGAGGTACTGGCGCGGCGCGTCGTTGATCTTTTCCTGTGCGCCCAGGGCCACCACCACGCGCTCGGCGCGACGTGCCACGGTGCGGCTGACGTGCGCCAACGCCGCACTGCGCGTGCCGGCCGGCAGGATGAATTCCTGCAGGCGCGGCAGCGCGGCGTTGTGGTGCGCCAGCGCCTCGTCCAGCCGCAGCACGGCGGCCGGCTTGAGCAGCTCGAAGCCGGGGATCGACAGCTCGCCACCCAGGTTGAAGAGCTCGTGCTGGATCACCACGAGCAGCTCGCGCACATCGGCCGGCAAAGGCTCGGCCAGCAGCACACCGAGGCCGGAATTGAGCTCGTCGACGTCGCCCATCGCGACCACGCGCAGGTCGGTCTTGGACACTCGGCTGCCGTCGCCCAGGCCGGTGGTGCCGTCGTCGCCGGTGCGGGTGGCGATCTGTGTGAGTCGATTGGCCATGGGTGGGTCTCAGTTCAGCGCGCGGTCGCCAACGCCACGCAAGCAGCCCCTGCGCAGTCCAGCGCGGCCCCGCGCGGCCTGAGCGCCTCGTGGGCGCTGCTTGCGCAATGAGCAGGGGGCATGTTGGTCATACCGCGGCCAGCGCCTGGTCGATGTCGGCGATCAGGTCATCGACATGCTCGATGCCGACCGACAGCCGCACCATGTCGACGCTGACGCCCGACTTGGCCAGTTCGTCGGCGCCGAGCTGGCGGTGCGTGGTCGAGGCCGGGTGGCACGCCAGCGACTTGGCGTCACCGATGTTGACCAGCCGGGTGAACAGTTGCAGCGCGTCCTGGAACCGCGCGCCGCCGGCCATGCCGTCCTGCACACCGAAGCTGACCAGGCCCGAGGCCTTGCCGCCGAGGTACGTCTGGACCATCGCATGGTCGGCATGGTCGGGCAGGCCGGCGTACTTGACCCAGCCCACTTTCGGGTGCTGCTTCAGGTGCCGGGCGATCGCCAGCGCGTTGTCGCAGATGCGGTCCATGCGCAGTGCCAGGGTCTCGATGCCCTGCAGGATCAGGAAGGCATTCATCGGCGCGAGCGCCGCTCCCATGTTGCGCAGCGGCACGACGCGGGCGCGACCGATGTAGGCGGCCGGCCCGAGTGCTTCCGTGTAGACCACGCCGTGGTACGACACGTCGGGTTCGTTGAGGCGCCGGAAGCGCGCCTTGTGCTGCGCCCACGGGAACTTGCCCGAATCGACGATCGCACCACCGACGGAGTTGCCGTGGCCGCCGAGGTACTTGGTCAGCGAATGCACGACGATGTGCGCGCCGTGCTCGAACGGCCGGCACAGATAAGGCGTGGGCACCGTGTTGTCGACGATCAGCGGCACGCCGTGGCGGTTGGCGATGTCGGCCAGCGCCGCCAGATCGGTGATGTTGCCCAGCGGGTTGCCGATCGACTCGCAGTAGATCGCCTTGGTGCGCTCGTCGATCAGTTTCTCGAACGACGCCGGGTCGCGGTGATCGGCGAAGCGCACCGTGATGCCGAATTGCGGAAAGGTGTGCGCGAACAGGTTGTAGGTGCCGCCGTACAGCGTGGCGGCCGAGACGATGTTGTCGCCCGTTTCGGCGATGGTCTGGATCGCGTAGCTGATCGCCGCCATGCCCGAGGCCACCGCCAGCGCGGCGATGCCGCCCTCCAGGTCGGCCAGGCGCTGCTCGAGCACCGCGTTGGTCGGATTCATGATGCGCGTGTAGATGTTGCCCGCCACCTTCAGATCAAACAGGTCGGCGCCGTGCTGCGTGTTGTCGAACGCGTAGGCCACCGTCTGGTAGATCGGCGTGGCAACCGCCTTGGTCGTCGGGTCGGGCTTTTGTCCGCCGTGCACAGCGATGGTTTCGATCTTCATGGGGGTTTCCTGTTGTTGGGTCGGCGCGGTCGCCCGGCAGTGTATCGGGGTGGCGCCCGCGCGCTACATTGCGGTCATGCGGTCGCCGCGACCGGCCCGCGGGAGACTCGCCCATGAATGCACCCGTACCGACCCATCTGCTGCCGACCTTCGAACCACGCCGGGTACCAGTGGCAATGTTCGACGCTTTGAAGGCCCGCTTCGGCGAGCGCTGCTCGAGCGCGCTGGCGGTGCGCCAGCAGCACGGCCGCGACGAGTCGCCGTTCGACGTGCCACCGCCCGAACTGGTGGTGTACGCCGAAAGCACCGACGATGTGTCGTGCATCGTGGCACTGGCCGCGCAACACGGCGTGCCGGTCATTGCATTCGGCGTCGGCTCGTCGCTCGAAGGACACCTGCTGGCGGTGCAGGGCGGCGTCAGCATCGACCTCGGCCGCATGAATGCGGTGGTGCGGCTGAATGCCGAGGATCTGACCGTGACGGTGCAGGCCGGCGTGACGCGCAACCAGCTCAACCGCGAGATCCGCGACCAGGGGTTGTTCTTTCCGATCGACCCCGGCGCCGACGCCAGCCTGGGCGGCATGGCCGCCACCCGGGCCAGCGGAACCAACGCGGTGCGCTACGGCACGATGCGTGAGAACGTGCTGGCGCTGACCGTGGTGACGGCCAGCGGCGAGGTCATCCGCACCGGCACGCGGGCCCGCAAGTCGAGCGCCGGCTACGACCTGACGCGACTGTTCGTCGGCAGCGAAGGCACGTTGGGCGTGATGACGGAAATCACGCTCAAGTTGCACCCGCTGCCCGAGGCGATCTCGGCCGCGGTGTGTCACTTCGCCAGCGCTCGAGCCGCCGTCGACACCACGATCCAGCTCATTCAGATGGGCGTGCCGATCGCGCGCTGCGAGTTTCTCGACACCAACGCGGTGCGAGCCGTCAACGCACACGACCGGCTGGCGCTGCGCGAGACGCCGATGCTGCTGATGGAATTTCACGGCAGCCCGGCCGGCGTGCAGGAACAGGCCGCCATCGTGCAGGAGATCGCCAGCGAACACGGCGGCGAGGATTTCCAGTGGGCCAGCACGCCCGAAGAGCGCACCAAACTGTGGACCGCGCGTCACCACGCGTACTTCGCAGGATTGCAGATGAAGCCCGGCTGCCGCTGCGTCACCACCGACACCTGCGTGCCGATCTCGCGGCTGGCCGAATGCGTGACCGCGGCACTGGCCGAGGCCGAGGCCGCAGGCCTGCCGCACTACGTGGTCGGCCACGTCGGCGACGGCAACTTCCACATCGCCTACCTGATCGATCCATTGATCCCGGCCGAGCGCGAAACCGCCGAGCGCCTGAACCACACGCTGGTGCAGCGCGCATTGCAGATGGACGGCACCTGCAGCGGCGAACACGGTATCGGCCTGCACAAGCAGGGCTTCCTGATCGACGAAGCCGGCGCCGGCGCGGTCGACATGATGCGCAGTCTCAAGCGTGCGCTCGACCCCAAGAACATCATGAATCCGGGCAAGATCTTCGCGATGTGAGGCCGCAGGCCGCCACCGATTCGAGCAGCGGCCGTTGCGGCGTGTCAGAAGTCCAGGGCCGACAAACCTCCTCGTCGGCGCTTGCAGGGAAAGGTCGCAGGGTCAGGTCGCCGGGTCGGCCACGCTCCAGGTCCGTTTGACGTCGCCTTTGGCATCGACGCTTTCAAGGTGCACGCCGAAGCCCCACAGGCGCGCCACGTGCTTGACCACTTCCTGCGCGCCGTCGTGCAGCGGCCGGTCGTTGTGCTGCGTGTGGCGCAAGGTCAGCGAGCGGTCGCCGCGCAGGTTCACGCTCCAGACCTGGATGTTCGGCTCGCGGTGGCCCAGGTCGTACTGACGGCTCAGTGCCTCGCGCACGGCACGGTAGCCGGCCTCGTCGTGGATGGCAGAGACCTCGAGTTCCTTCTGCTTCTCGTCGTCGACGATCGTGAACAGCCGGAAGTCGCGCATCAGCTTCGGACTCAGGTACTGGCCGATGAAACTTTCGTCCTTGAAGTTGCGCATCGCGTGGTCGATGGTCTCGAGCCAGTCGGCCCCGGCGATGGCGGGAAACCACTGGCGGTCTTCCTCGCTCGGCTTTTCACAGATGCGCTTGATGTCGGTGTACATCGCAAAGCCGAGCGCATAGGGGTTGATGCCGCTGTAGGCCTTGTGGCCGACCGGCGGCTGGTACACCACGTTGGTGTGCGACTTGAGCCACTCGATCATCACGCCGTCCGACAGATGGCCGCGGTCGTACATCGTGTTGAGCAGGTGGTGGTGCCAGAACGTGGCCCAACCCTCGTTCATCACCTGGGTCTGGCGCTGCGGATAAAAATACTGCGCCACCTTGCGCACGATGCGCACCACCTCGCGCTGCCAGGGTTCGAGCAGCGGCGCGTTCTTCTCGATGAAGTAGAGCAGGTTCTCCTGCGGCTCTTCGGGGAAACGCCGCGCCGCCTCGGCGTCGTCTGCCGCGCGCCCGCCTTTGGGCGGCGGCAGCGTGCGCCACATCTCGTTGACCTGCAGTTGCGCGTAAGCCTCGCGGTCCTTGCGCGCCGCCAGTTCCTGCGCCAGGCTCTTGCGGCTCGGCCGGCGGTAGCGGTCGACGCCGTGGTTCATCAGCGCGTGGCAGCTGTCGAGCAGTTCCTCGACGGCGTCGAGTCCGTGGCGCTCTTCGCAGTCGGCGATGTAGTTCTTCGCATAGACCAGGTAGTCGATGATCGACGCCGCGTCGGTCCACATGCGGAACAGGTAATTGCCTTTGAAGAAGCTGTTGTGGCCGTAGGCGGCGTGCGCGATCACCAGCGCCTGCATCGCCATCGTGTTCTCCTCCATCAGATAGCCGATGCAGGGGTTTGAATTGATGACGATCTCATAGGCCAGCCCCATGTGGCCGCGCTTGTAGTTCTTCTCGGTCGAGATGAACTCCTTGCCGTAGCTCCAGTGCCGATAGTTCACCGGCATGCCGACGCTGGCATAGGCGTCCATCATCTGTTCGGCCGTGATGATTTCGAGCTGGTTCGGGTAGGTGTCCAGGCCAAAGCTTTCGGCGGTCTCGCGGATCACGTCGTGGTAACGATCGATCAGGTCGAACGACCAATCGCTGGGCGACGGCAGCGGCTCGGCGGCGCGCGGCGGCGTCACCAGATCGGCGGCACGCTGGTGGCGCCGCCCGTCACGCGGTGCCAGCCGGCGTTCGTGGTCCCAAGGCGGCGAGCTGATCTCGTTCATGCGGCGGCGCCTTCCTTTTTGAACAACTCTCGGAACACCGGGTAGATCTGCGAGGCCTCGGTGACCTTGCGCATCGCGAAGGCCTTGGCGTCGGCAGCCAGCAGGGCGTACTCGTCCCACAGGTTCTGTTCTTCCTCGGCCACCTGCACATAGGCGAAGTAACGGCACAGCGGCAGGATCTTGCCCGCCAGCAGCTCACGGCAGCGCCCGCTGTCGTGGTGCCAGTTGTCGCCGTCGCTGGCTTGCGCGCCGTAGATATTCCATTCCGAGGTCGGGTAGCGGGTGCGGGCGATCTCTTCCATCAGCACCAGCGCGCTCGACACCACGGTGCCGCCGGTCTCGGTAGCGTGAAAGAAGTTCTGCTCGTCCACTTCCTGCGCCTGCGTGTGGTGACGAATGAAGACGATGTCAATCTTCTCGTAGTGACGCGTCAGAAAGAGATAGAGCAAGATGAAGAAGCGCTTCGACAGATCCTTGCGCGCTTCGTCCATCGAACCTGAGATGTCCATCAGGCAGAACATCACCGCCCGGGCCGTCGGTACCGGCACGCGGACCCGGCTGCGGTAGCGCAGGTCGATCGGGTCCAGGTAGGGGATGCGCAGAATTCGCGCGCGCAGCGCCGCGATCTCGCGCCTCAACGGGACAATTTCATGCTCGTGCGCCACAGCGTCGGGCGACGCCAGCAGCGCGGCCAGGCGGTCCTCGAGTTCTGCGATCTGACGGCGCGAATCGGCCCCGAGCGCAATGCGCCGGCTGATCGCGCCGCGCATCGACCGCATCACGTGCAGGTTGCTCGGGTTGCCGTCACTGGTGTGACCGGCGCGGTGCGTCTTGAACTCCGGCGTCTCGGCGAGCGAGGTACGCGCCAGGTTCGGCAGCGCCAGGTCGTCGAAGAAGACCTGCATGAATTCCTCTTTGCTGAGGTGGAAGACGAAGTCGTCGTCACCCTCGCCGGAGTCGCCCGCCTTGCCCGAGCCGCTGCCACTGCCTCCACCGCCCTGGGGCCGCTCGATGCGGTCGCCGCGCACGTACTCCTGGTTGCCCGGGTGCACCATCTCGCGCTTGCCACCCGGCCCGTGACCGAACACCGGTTCGCTGATGTCGCGCCGGGGGATGTGGATGTCCTCACCCTGCGCAATGTCCTTGATGCTGCGGCCGTCCACGGCGCGCTTGACCGCCTCTCGGATCTGGTCCTTGTGGCGGCGCAGGAATCGTTCGCGATTGCCGATCGACTTGTTCTTGCCAGCCAGCCGCCTGTCGATGATTTGTTGCATGCTGTGCGGTCGGTTAGGCGTGCAGCGAGGCCGGCGCCAGACCCGCGGGTTCGACGCCCCGGACCGCGCGTTCATGAGCTTGCCCGGGGTTTCCTCGATGCAAATCCGGCGCGCCCCTGGCTCGAGCGTTCGTCATCATTTCAGCTCGACTTCCGTACGCGCAGATACCACTCGCACAGCAGGCGCACCTGCTTGGGCGTGTAGCCCTTGTTCACCATGCGCGTCACGAAGTCCTCGTGCTTCTTGGCTTCGTCGGCGCTGGCTTTGGCATTGAAACTCACCACCGGCAACAGCTCTTCGGTGTTCGAGAACATCTTCTTCTCGATCACGGTGCGCAGCTTCTCGTAGCTGGTCCACACCGGGTTGTTGCCGGCGTTGTTGGCTCGCGCACGCAGCACGAAGTTGACAATCTCGTTGCGGAAGTCCTTCGGATTCGAAATGCCGGCCGGCTTTTCGATCTTCTCGAGTTCGCCATTGAGCGAGGCGCGGTCGAAGACCTCGCCAGTGTCGGTGTCGCGGTACTCGTGGTCCTGAATCCAGTAGTCGGCATAGGTCACGTAGCGGTCGAAGATGTTCTGGCCGTACTCGCTGTAGCTTTCGAGATAAGCGGTCTGGATTTCCTTGCCGATGAACTCGGCGTATTTGACCGAGAGGTGCTCCTTGATGAACGAGAGGTACTTCTGCTCGGTCTCGGCCGGGAACTGCTCGCGCTCGATCTGCTGCTCAAGCACGTACATCAGATGCACCGGGTTGGCGGCCACCTCGGTCGTGTCGAAGTTGAAGACCTTCGAGATGATCTTGAAGGCGAAGCGCGTCGAGATGCCGCTCATGCCTTCGTCCACGCCCGCGTAATCACGGTATTCCTGGAAGCTCTTGGCGCGCGGGTCGGTGTCCTTCAGGTTCTCGCCGTCGTAGACCAGCATCTTGGAGTAAAGGCTCGAGTTCTCCGGCTCCTTCAGCCGCGTCAGGATCGCGAACTGGCTCATCATCTTCAGCGTGCCCGGCGCGCAGGTGGCTTGCGCCAGCGACGAGCCGCGCAGCAGCTTGTCGTAGATTTTCACTTCCTCCGACACGCGCAGGCAATACGGCACCTTGACGATGTAGATGCGGTCGAGGAAAGCCTCGTTGTTCTTGTTGTTGCGAAACGCCTTCCACTCGCTCTCGTTGCTGTGCGCCAGCACGATGCCGTCGAACGGGATCGCGCCGAACCCCTCGGTGCCCTTGAAATTGCTTTCCTGGGTGGCGGTCAGCAACGGGTGCAGCACCTTGATCGGCGCCTTGAACATCTCGACGAACTCAAGCAGTCCCTGGTTGGCCAGGCACAGTCCGCCCGAGAAGCTGTAGGCGTCGGGGTCGTCCTGGGCAAAGGTTTCAAGCTTGCGGATGTCGACCTTGCCGACCAGCGACGAGATGTCCTGGTTGTTCTCGTCGCCCGGTTCGGTCTTGGCGATGCCGATCTGCCGCAGCACCGACGGGAAGCGCTTGACGACCTTGAACTTGCGGATGTCGCCGCCGTATTCCTCGAGGCGCTTGACGGCCCACGGCGACAGGATGCGCTGCAGGTAGCGGCGCGGGATGCCATATTCCTTTTCCAGGATCGCGCCGTCCTCCAGCGCGTCGAACAGGCCGAGCGGCGATTCATTGACCGGCGAGCCCTTGATCGCATAGAAGGGCACCTCCTGCATCAACTGCTTCAGACGTTCGGCGATGCTGCTCTTGCCGCCGCCGACCGGGCCCAGCAGATAGAGGATCTGCTTTTTTTCCTCCAGACCTTGCGCGGCGTGGCGGAAGTAGCTCACCACCTGTTCGATGGCGTCTTCCATGCCGTAGAACTCGGGAAACGCGGGGTACACCTTGATCACCTTGTTGGCGAACAGACGCGACATGCGGGGGTCGTTGCGGGTGTCGACCGACTGGGGTTCGCCGATCGCCTTGAGCATTCGCTCGGCGGCGGTGGCATACGCCACCGGGTTGCGTTTGCATTCGCCGAGGTAATCCTCGAGCGAGATTTCCTCTTCACGGGTGCGCTCGAAGCGCGCCGAGAAATTGCTGATGACGTCCATGCTGATCTCCTGCGGGTCCGGACCACGGCGGTGCGGGGATGCGCACCGTTGTGTAGGGAAGTTCTGATGAAGTCCCATGGGCTCCATCAGAGCTTTCCTGATCGATCAGGCTGGCGTGTGACACCCACCTTCGTTCATCTGGCGCCCGCGCATGCCCCGATGAAGGGACGCTAACGGACGCATTTCAGGCGATGCCTCGACCGCGCTGTCAGCAAATAACGTGGCGAAGAACGTTTCGGTTGAATGCATTCTGCTGTAGCCGCTCCGATCGTGCAAAGTTCGCCGCAGATCGCAATGCCGCGCAACGGGGTGGCAGCGTTCGCTCTCTGTGGCTCGAGGTGCGACCCGCGCTCAGACCGTCAGCATCGTGCTGTTTTTGACTTCCTCCATCACCGCGTAGGTGCGCGTCTCCCTCACCCCTGGCAACGCCCAGATCACCGATCCGACGAATTCGCGGTACGCCTGCATGTTGGCCACGCGTGTCTTGATCAGGTAATCGAAACCGCCCGCCACCAGATGGCACTCGAGGATCTCGGGCCGCACCTGCACCGCCGCCTTGAACGTGTTCATCGCATCGTGCGTGGTGCGGTCCAGCACGACTTCGATGAACACCAGCATGCCGGCGCCGAGCTTGTCCGGGTTGAGCCTGGCTTCGTATCCAAGGATGTAGCGCTCGCGCGTCAGGCGCTTTACGCGCTCAAGCACCGCGGTTGGCGACAGATGCACCGCCTCGGCCAGTTTCAGGTTCGAGATGCGGCCGTCACGCTGAAGGACGCGAAGGATTTTGGCGTCGATCTTGTCGAGCACGATGGAACTGTCCTGATCGGTCGGCATGTGACGAGCTTTCTGCGGTTGATTCTTTACAGAATGGACGTTCATGCTAGCGGCTTGGCGGTAACGTAGCGAAAGATTCGACGTTCACCGAACAGACCGGAGTTTCCATGGACAGCTTTTCCGCTTCTCGCGCCCGCCTGCCGGACCCTTATCGCGATGAACTCGCCGTGCTGGCGGCACTGTCGCCGGACCTCGAGGGCGCGATCGACTGGCCTGCGGCGGTCGCCATGGCGCGCCCGTGGGTCGCCGCCGTGCGCGACAAGCCGGCACCGTTCTGGGCGCTCGAATCGCTGCTGCGCGAGTACCCGATTTCCAGCGCCGAAGGCCTGGCGCTGATGCGGCTGGCCGAAGCGTTGCTGCGCGTGCCGGACACCGAGACGGCCATCGCGCTCACTGCCGATCAGCTCGGCACCGCGCAATTCGACGCCGGCGCCGGTGGCCCGCATCGCCTGTTGGCCCACCTGTCAGCCAGCGCGATCGCGATGTCGAAGAAGTTCCTGCCCGATCCCGGTGTGGACGCTCGTCCTGCCGGCGCGTCGGCGGGAGAGCCCGGCCTGATGAAAAGGCTCGGCGCGCAAACCGTGGTGGCGGCCACCGTGAGGGCGATCCAGCTGTTGGGTCGGCAATTCGTGCTCGGCCGCCATATCGACGAGGCGATGGCCGAGGCCACCAGCGTGCGCCGCCAGCAGCCGCACCTGCGCTACAGCTTCGACATGCTCGGCGAAGGCGCCCGCACCGATGCCGATTCGCGGCGTTACCTGGCGTCGTATCTGAACGCCGTCCAGGCCATCGGTGCGGGCAGCGGCGCAGCGGGCGGCGGCGGTTCGCCTGAACGCGGCGACGGCATCTCGATCAAGCTGAGTGCGCTGTTCGCCCGCTACGAAGACGCACAACGCGAGCGCGTCCTGTCGGAACTGGTGCCGCGCGTCTGGCAGCTGATCGAGCCCGCCGCGCGGGCCAATCTGAATTTGACGATCGACGCCGAGGAAAGCGACCGGCTCGAACTGTCGCTGGACGTGCTGGACCGGCTGGCCGCACGCATCGCACGGGAGTTTCCGCACTGGGGCGGCTTTGGCCTGGCGGTGCAGGCGTACCAGACCCGCGCGCTCGAAGTCGTCGACGAGGTAGCGCACATCGCCCGCCGGCACCGCCTGCGCTTGATGGTGCGGCTGGTCAAGGGCGCCTATTGGGACTTCGAGATCAAGCGAGCCCAGGAACTCGGTCTGCCGGGATATCCGGTCTACACCCACAAACACCACACCGATTTGGCCTATTTGGCCTGCGCCCGCGCGCTGATCGGCCATGCCGAGGTGATCTATCCGCAATTCGCGACCCACAACGCCGGCACGATCGCCGCCATCGTGCACATGGCCAGATCGCGGGGCGCTGCCTTCGAGATGCAGCGGCTGCACGGCATGGGCGAAGCTGTCTATCGCGAGGTCGCTGGGCTGGGCAACTCGGCGGCGCACACCGCCCACGGGCCCGTGCCGGTGCGCATTTATGCGCCGGTGGGCGAGCACCGCGATCTGCTGGCCTACCTGGTCCGGCGCCTGCTGGAAAACGGCGCCAATTCGTCCTTCGTGCATCAGTTGTCGGACCCGTCGGTGCCGGTCGAGGAATTGCTCGGGTCGCCACTCGTTCCCGCGGCCCGGACCGGTCTGCCGCTGCCGGCGGCGCTTTACGGGTGGGATGGCCGACACGGCCGGCGCAATTCGGCCGGTGCCGACCTAGCGTGCCTGGCGCACCGCGTGCCGCTGCAGCACGCCGTCGCGACCACCGAGCTGGCAGCGCCGGCCGAGACCGAAACACGGCAAGCGGGCGCCGTCATGGCCCGCCTGCAGTCAGCCCAGGCCAGCTGGAACGCGACCCCGCTGGCGCAACGCTGCGCCGTGCTGCGCGTCGCGGCCGACCGGCTCGAGGCGCGCTTGCCGGAGTTCTGCGGCCTGCTGGTGCGCGAGGCGCACAAGACGCTGGGTGACGGCGTGGCCGAAGTGCGCGAGGCGGTCGACTTTTGCCGCTATTACGCCGACCAGGCCGAAGCCCGGCTGGCGGTTCAGGTGCTGCCAGGGCCGACTGGCGAGAGCAACGAGTTGCGCCTGCGCGGCCGCGGCGTGTTCGTGTGCATCAGCCCATGGAACTTTCCGCTGGCGATCTTCACCGGGCAGGTGGCCGCAGCGCTGTTGGCTGGCAACACGGTGGCCGCCAAGCCCGCCGAGCAGACGCCGGCGGTGGCCGCGCGCATGGTGGCGCTGCTGCACGAGGCCGGCGTGCCGGCGGACGCGCTGCAGCTTGTGCACGGACCGGGCGAGACCGTCGGCGCGGCGCTGGTGGCCGACCCCCGCACGGCCGGCGTGTGCTTCACCGGCTCGACCGCCGTGGCGCGCACCATCAGCACGATCTCGTTGCCGTAGGCGGGCAGCGCCTGGCGCAGGGCCACCGGCAGGGTGAGGCGGCCCGTGGCGCCCCTGACACGCTGGTCGCGGTCCAGGTCCACCCGCAGGGTGAAGCACTTGAAGCGCTCCCCGGCCGGGCACGGCCGCGGGTCGGCCACGAGCTCGGGGGGCCGGGGGGCCTGGTCGGCCGGGCCCGCGGGGGAGGGCGTGGCCGGCGCGACGGTCCGCGCCTGTCCGTCGCCGCCTCCGTCGGCCGTGTCGCCGCCTCCGCCGACGCAGCCCGCCAGGCCGGCGCAGGTGGCGACGGCGAGCGTCGCCACCGCGCGCCGAGCCGCCGTAGACTTCCGTGCCGTGGTCATCGATCCCAGCTGCATCTTCTGCAAGATCATCGCCGGTGAGGTCGGGTCGTCGCGCATCCACGAGGACGATCGCACGATCGCCTTCATGGACATCAGCCCGGCGAGCCTCGGGCACGCGCTCGTGGTCCCCAAGTCCCACGCGACCGACCTGCACTCCATCGACGCCGATGACCTCGCGGCGGTGGTCGCCACCGCCCAGCGCGTCGCGGGCCTGGCGGTCGAGCGCCTCGGTGCCGACGGGATCAACCTGCTCAACTCGGCCGGCGCCGACGCGTGGCAGACCGTCTTCCACTTCCACATGCACGTCATCCCCCGCTACGCCGACAGCCCCGAGCGCGACTCGCTGACGCTCCCATGGCAGCCCGCCCCCGGGGACCCCGAGCGCATCGCGCGCACCGCCGCGACACTGCGCGGCGAGCAGGAGCCGCCGGCATGAGCGCGCCCGTCACCCTCGAGCACGACGGCCCGCTGGCGGTGCTGACGATCTCGGCCCCGCCGCTGAACCTCTTCGACCGGGCGCTCATCGACGCGCTCGGCGCGCAGATCGACGCGCTCGCGGCCACGCTCGCGGACCTGGGCCAGAGCGTGTCCTAGACCGGACCCCCACCCGCCCGCGGGGCA
>ENA-OFCX01000766-OFCX01000766.1-metagenomes-genome-assembly--contig:-NODE-766-length-15136-cov-2.676613_pt1 | contig 15136 bp, 17 predicted proteins | sample MGYA00153384_OFCX01 | MGnify analysis MGYA00153384
GCGAACGCGAATTTCTTCCGATTGGTTTTTTGTACCGGCATTACGATCTGCGTATCGGCGATGGCGGCACGCACGTGGTCTGTCGTGATGGTGTGTGTGCCAGCCGCGAAGGCTGCGAGCAGAGTTTTGTCCGTGTAGATATTGATGCGGCGGGTCAATCCTTCGGAGGCCTCGGCGATCAGCTTCAGCGCTTCCGGACTGAACAAGTCCGGCCCGCGATATCCGGCGGCGCGCAAGCGAAAATTTAAGTAGTCCTTTATGTCGCGCGCGGGCAAAGGCAAAAGGTTAAAGCTGTGCGTAATCCGTTCCTTCAATTGGCGGATATTGGGCATGGAAAGGTGGTGATCCAGTTCGGGTTGCCCAAACAACACAATCTGCATCAATTTTTCATGACTCGTTTCCAGATTCGACAGGAGACGAATCTGGTCTAGCGTTTCCACCGGCATCGCATGCGCTTCATCAATCAGCGCAACCACTCTTTTACCGCTGCCGTAAATTTCGATCAAGCGGACCTGCAGCGCGCGGATCAATTTGGTGATGTTGACACCGTCTGTTTCGACGCCGAGATCGCTGGCAACCGTTGCGATCAATTCGTCCGGTGACAGCGAGGGCACGGCGAAGTAAATTGTTTCGACGGATTTTGGCAACCGCTCCATCAGGACGCGACAAAGCATGGTCTTCCCTGAGCCGACCTCGCCGGTTACTTTTACGATGCCCTCACCGCTGGTGATAGCGTAAATCAGCGCCTCAAGTGTTTCGCCCCGATTGGCACCGGCAAAAAAGAACTCAGTGTGCGGCGTGATCTTGAATGGTGCTTCGCGAAGTCCGAAGTGTTCCAGGTACATCGTCATGGATAGTGATTCCCGCTATGGCTGCAAAACGCAGGGAGTGTAGCATTGCGTACACCGCTCGTCGGGGCTTGAGAGCAGTTCAACCCGCACTCAAGAAGTGGATTTGTCCGTACCGGGACGCAACGCTTCCAGTCTGCTGTATAGCGTGGATCGCGATATTCCCAGCACGCGCGCCGCTTGCGACATATTGCCGCGCGACAAGTCGATTGCCGCATCGATGTATCTCAACTCTACGCCTGCTAAAACTTGATCGAGATTGAAGGTGGGGTTGCTTTCGATTTCACGCCTCGGATCGAGGTCGCCACCGATGCCAAATACCGTCGGCACTTGAACTTCCGGAAGCTCCATTTCCGCGACCAACTCTGCATTTCCTACCGTATAACCTGCGTATTTGGCGGTTAACCGGATAACGATATTCTTTAGCTCCCGCACATTCCCTGGGAACACATACTTCTGCCACGTGTCGCGTGCGGCTTCGTCGAGTGTGAAAGGCTGGGTCTGGTGTTTGACCGCATATTGAAGTCGAAAATGTTCCATCAGCTTTAATTTGTCGCCGCCCAGGTCGCGCAAGGGTGGGACCAACAAGGAAAAAACCGACAGACGATGAAATAGATCAGCGCGGAAGCGACCCGCTTTGACTTCGGCCCGCAGGTCTCGATTGGTTGCGGCAATGATGCGCGCTCGGGAGTGTCTCGACTGAGTATCGCCGACGCGTTGATATTCACCATTCTCAAGAACGCGCAACAATTTCGGTTGCAAGTCGAGTGGCAACTCGCCAATTTCGTCGAGGAACAATGTGCCGTCTCCCGCATCCTCAAAATAGCCTGATTTGTTTGCCGTCGCCCCGGTGAATGCACCTTTGGTGTAGCCAAACAAGGTGGGCTCGACCAAATTCGCCGAGATCGCGCCGCAGTTTAGTGCGAGGAAAGGCTTCGTCGCGCGTGGGCTCAGGTAATGCAACGCAGCCGCCACCCGTTCTTTACCGCTGCCTGACTCGCCTTCGATGAGTGCAGGAAAAATAGACGACGCGTAAAGATCTATCTGGCTTCTCAAGCTGCGCATCGCCGGGCTATCCCCGATGAGGCTATGAGCGACCTCGTCCGGGCTCGACAACTGTTCATCATCATCGGTATTGAGCGCCGCAAAGAGTAGTTTTCGCAGATGCCCAGGGTCGCACGGCTTGGGTACCAGTTCGATGGCACCCAAGGCGCGAGCGCGCCTCGCATTCGAGTCTTCGTTCTGCCCGGACAAGACCAGTATCCGAATGCGCTGCGACCAGGCGAGCAGATCGCCAAGCAGCTTGAAGCCCTCCGTGGGCAGGTGCGGCAGCGGGGGCAGCCCCAGATCGATCAAGGCAAGCTGCGGTTCAAATGCGCCGCTTTTCACAAGCGCCATTGCCTCAGTGCGGCTCTCCCGCACGCGTACATCAAAATCGTCGGAGAGCACAAATGCAAGACTTTCTCCGATCAAAGGATCATCGTCGACGATGAGGAGCGCAGGTTTCAATGCCATTCACTTTTAATGGACGCCGACCGGATTGATTGTCGTTGCAGGATTATAGGGACGCCAATTCATCTGCCGCAACAAAGTTTCGCCAACACGCCTGTTCAAAACGGGTCGAATCCCGTCTGTTAAAGGTGCCGTGCGGCTTCACGTCGATTGTCAAACCGAACGATACATGACGAAAACGGGGATTTGCATGACCAATGATAAAATATGTGCGCAGTAGTCCCGCCCGCTCTTCCCAACCCACCACAACGACTCCAGAAATCCTTGTCCTCCTCCTCATCACAATCAGTCGTCGAGATCGACAATGTCGACTTCTCCTATGGCAAGCGCTCGATACTCAAAGGCATTAGTTTGTATGTGCCCAAAGGTAAAGTCGTTGCCATTATGGGCGGGTCGGGCTGCGGCAAAACCACACTTCTGCGTTTGATTGGCGGGCAACTGGCGCCGTCAAAGGGCATGGTGCGCGTTGACGGTCAGGATATCGCGGCGTTGGACCGCGACGGCATGTACGCCATGCGCCGAAAAATGGGCATGCTGTTCCAGTTTGGTGCGCTCTTTACCGACATGACGGTGTTCGACAACATCGCCTTCCAACTGCGCGAGCATACGACCCTGCCTGAAGACATGATTCGTGATCTGGTATTGATGAAGCTGGATGCGGTCGGACTGCGAGGTACGGCCAAGTTGTTTCCGGCGGAACTTTCCGGCGGCATGGCTCGACGGGTGGCGTTGGCCCGTGCGGTGGCGTTGGATCCGATGCTCATCATGTATGACGAGCCATTCGCAGGTTTGGATCCGATCTCGCTCTCCGTTGTCGGTCAAACAATACGCAAGCTCAACAACGCGCTGGGCGCGACCTCCATTGTCGTCACACACGATATCGTCGAATCATTACAAATCGTTGATTACCTGTATTTCGTTTCAGAAGGGCGAATCGTCGGGCACGGGTCACCAGACGAGATACGCAAATCTGAAGAACCGTTCATCAAACAGTTCGTACATGCGGAGCTTGATGGACCGGTGCCGTTTCACTACCCGGCTGGCGATTACCGTGAGCAACTAGGCTTGGCACCCGTTCGACCCGTTGCCCCAACCGGGTCGCGTCCATGATCGTAGCGATCCGGAATTTAGGAAGCCGCGGCATCAATACCTTGTGGCGCGCTGGAGCCATGGCGCGGTTTTTCATGCTTATATTGGCCAATTCCGGGATGAGTTTTCGACGTTTCCGATTGACGGTCCGGGAAATTTATTTCGCAGGTGTAATGTCGCTCGTCATCATCATGGTGTCAGGTTTATTTATAGGCATGGTGATTGGCCTTCAGGGGTTTGAAACGCTGCAGCACTATGGGGCCGAAGAGACCATGGGCGTGCTGGTTGCGCTTTCGCTGGTTCGTGAACTCGGACCGGTCGTGACGGCATTGTTGTTTGCGAGCCGCGCGGGTTCTGCCATCACCGCCGAGATTGGCTTGATGAAGGCGACCGAGCAGCTCAAAGCAATGGACATGATGGCCATCGATCCAATGGCACGGGTGGTCGCACCACGGTTTTGGGCGGGTGTTATATCAATGCCGCTTTTGGCGGCATTGTTCTCCTCAATGGGGATTTTTGGCGGCTATCTCATAGCAACACTATTGGTGGGCATTGACTCCGGTGTGTTCTGGAGCAATCTCCATGCGGCTGTCGACTTTCGATACGACGTCCTCAACGGCTTCGTGAAATCAGCCGTGTTTGGTGTGGCAATCTCCATAATCGCCACATTTGAGGGGTTCGATGCGGACCCCACTGCAGAGGGCGTCGCCCGCGCCACCACACGCACTGTCGTCACGTCGGCATTGACGGTATTGCTGCTGGATTTGATATTGACCGGATTTATGTTAAGAGGTAATTGATCATGGATCGCAAAATTATCGACCTTTGGGTCGGAATATTTATGCTGCTGGGTATCGCCGCGCTGCTGTGGCTTTCGTTGCGCGTCGGAAATCTTGGCGAGGATCGGCCGTCCAGCACCTACGTCGTGGAAACAAAATTCACTAATATTGGCGGACTTAAGGCCAAGGCACCGGTGAAGAGCGCGGGCGTGCTGGTCGGGCGCGTATCGGATATCAAGTTTGACAATGACAAGTTTCAGGCGGTCGTTACGCTGACTCTTGACGGGCGTTATTCATTCCCGAGAGATTCAAGCGCGTCGATTTTGACGTCAGGACTGCTCGGCGAGGTCTACATCGGGCTGGAGCCTGGTGCTGACGATAAAAAGCTTGTTGGTGGCGACAAGGTCATTTTGACGCAATCGGCCGTTGTGCTCGAACGCCTCATCGGCCAATTCATGTTTGGCAAAGCCGCTGACGGCGACGCAGGAACTGCGAAGAAATAGGCGTTCGTACTACCAAAAAGTCATCTTCCGCCTGACTAGTCAGGTAGTCCAAAACAATCGGTGCGCGTTACTCTGCTGCAATCTCTCTCCCACCCTATGATCGAATCTAAAATGTTTAAAAAACTCATCGTTCTTGTCGCTCTTGTTGGCGGCCTAAATTCCACCACTGCGCTTGCGCAGGAGGCACCAGATGCAATGGTGAGAAAAAATACCAATGAAATCCTTGCCGCCATCAAGGCTGATAAGGACCTTGCGGCAGGCAATCAGAAGAAAATCGAGAAGCTGGCAGATGAAAAAGTGCTGCCGTTTTTCAATTTTGTGCGGATGACGCAGCTTGCGGTCGGCAGAAACTGGCGTGACGCGAATGACGCGCAGAAGAAATCGCTGATCGACGAATTTCGCACATTGCTGGTGCGCACTTATTCGACCTCATTGACGCAGTTTCGCAATCAGACGATCGACGTGAAACCGTTAAAAGTGGCGCCAACAGACACTGAAATCGTTGTTAAGACGCAAGTCAATCAGCCTGGTGGCCAGCCAATTCCAATCGACTACAGCATGGAAAAATCCGGCGATAGCTGGAAGGTCTATGACGTGTTGATCGACGGCGTCTCATTGGTGACCAACTATCGCAGCTCTTTTAATACTGAGATTCAAAAGAGCGGCATTGACGGGCTGATCAAGTCGCTATCTGAGCGCAATGCGAAGAACGCACTGCAAAAATAGTTGGGTGGACCGCACATGCCGCATTCAAGCACAGTAGTAGGGGAAGTTCTTCAGATCGACGGCGCGCTGAATTTTGAAAGCATGCCCAGAATCCTGGAGGAAACGGCGGTGTACGCCGCCCAGGAAACGCTGCCAAGTTGCCTCGCGATAGACTTGGCAAACGTGACGGATATTGACTCATCCGCGGTAGCGCTGCTGCTTCATTGGCGGCGAGAGGCAACCCGATTGGGAAAGGCTTTGCGCTACGTGCACCTGCCGCAAAATTTGGTGACGTTGGCCCAGCTCTATGGGGTGGACGAAATGATCCATTGCCCATCGCAGCAGGCAAAACCTGCTTCGTAGCTTGCGCGCAGGTGTTTTAAAAATGCGGGCGCGCTGTCGGGTGTTGGTATGACAGCTGCGATCAAAGTCGTCGGTGTCGAAAAACGCTACGGCCAGTTCATTGCACTTGCCGGCATTTCCCTCTCCATCGCGCAGGGCGAATTCTTTGCCCTCTTGGGCCCCAACGGCGCGGGCAAAACCACGTTAATTTCTGCATTGGCAGGGCTAACGCGTGTATCTACCGGAACGCTGCGCGTAATGGGCCACGACGTCGTGGCCGATTACCGGGCAGCGCGGCGCGCGCTAGGAATTGTGCCCCAGGAAATCGTCTTTGATCCGTTCTTTTCAGTGCGCGAAACTCTGCGCTTTCAGGCTGGTTATTTCGGCATCGCACGTGGTGTCGCGCTGGATAGCTGGATCGATGAACTACTAGCCAAACTATCCCTCTCCGACAAGGCCGACCAGAACATGCGACAGCTTTCCGGCGGCATGAAGCGGCGCGTGCTGGTGGCGCAAGCTCTGGTGCACCGACCACCGGTAATTGTGCTTGATGAGCCCACCGCAGGTGTGGACGTCGAGCTCCGTCAGACGTTGTGGGCGTTCATTCGCGAGCTCAATGCGGCCGGGCATACCATTCTGCTCACGACGCATTATCTGGAAGAAGCGCAGCAGCTTTGTTCACGCATCGCGATGATGAAACTGGGCAAGATTGTTGCCATGGACACGACCGACCATTTGCTCAACGCATTCTCGGAACGCGTATTGCGGGTGAAGATCGATGGCGAATTGCCACCCTCACAAATGCAAGTACGAACGCGACAAACAGGTGCCTGGCACCATTTTGCAATTCACGATCTTTCCGAAGTCGAAACGCGGCTTGCAGCGTTGCGGCAAGCAGGAGCGCACATCACCAGCCTTGAAGTCGCCGAGCCGGACCTGGAAGAAGTTTTCGTCAATGTGATGAACAAATAGATGATCGGCTTTCAAACACTGTTATTGAAAGAAATACTGCGCTTCTGGAAGGTTGGTTTTCAGACCGTCGCCGCCCCGGTGCTGACAGCGCTGCTGTACCTGTTCATCTTTTCGCATGTGATGTCGAGTAGCAATGCCGCTTTCCCGGGCGTTACTTATGATCAGTTTCTGATTCCTGGTCTGGCGATGATGGCGATGTTGCAAAATGCGTTCGCCAATACTTCTTCGTCGCTGATCCAGTCAAAAATCACCGGCAATATCCTGTTCATATTGTTGCCGCCACTTTCACATTGGAATTTTTACGGCGCCTATGTAATTGCCGCGGTCGTTCGCGCGTTAGCTGTTGGCCTTGGCGTATTTCTGGTGGGGATTTTTGTGGCGCACGTCCCGGTGCACAATGTGCTGTGGATCGTCGTTTTCGCGCTGCTCGGGAGTGGTCTGCTCGCTGCCCTCGGCCTTATTGCTGGACTGTGGGCGGACAAGTTCGATCAACTCGCCACCTTCCAGAATTTCATTATTATGCCGCTCACATTTCTGTCCGGCGTGTTCTATTCGATCCGGTCGTTGCCAGATTTCTGGCAAGGTCTGTCGCATCTCAATCCGTTTTTCTACATGATTGACGGCTTCCGCTACGGTTTCTTTGGAAAAGCGGACGTTTCCGTCTGGCTTTCCTTCAGTGTCACTGCAGGCGCATTTTTTTGCCTTTCTGCCGTCACCCTTTACTTGCTAAAATCAGGCTACAAGTTGCGGCAATAGAAATTCGTACCAAATGCCGAGAACGCCATTTGGCGCGCGTTTTAAGGCAAAAATGTCTGTAAAAGCGCGCCAGTGCTAGAGTTACACTAATTTAATCCGTCAGGTCACATCGCGTCCCATGGTTACCCCCGAAGCAATACAGGCTTATATCAGCGAAAAACTCGATTGCGCGCATCTCGCCGTCGAAGGTGATGGCGCGCATTTTCAGGCGGTAATCGTCTCCGTTGCGTTCGCGGGCAAGTCGCGCGTTCAACGCCACCAGATTGTTTACGGCGCATTGGGCGATCGTATGCGCGAAGAAATCCACGCCCTTTCGATGCAGACACTCACGCCTGACGAGTGGTCGCATCATGCTGTCAACTCCTAAACGTCTCGAGCCATGCAAAAACTAAGAATCCGGGGCGGAAAACCGCTTCGCGGAACCGTACGTATTTCCGGCGCAAAAAATGCAGCGCTACCGATCCTGTGTGCCGCCATCTTGTCGCCAGAGACGCTGACGCTGCAAAATGTGCCGCAATTGAACGACATCGGCACGATGTTGAAGCTTCTCGAGCAAATGGGTGTGTCGACAACGCGCAAAGGCGAGACTGTGGTGCTCCATGCCGCGAATCTGACCAACCCCGCTGCGCCGTACGATCTGGTCAAAACCATGCGCGCATCGATTCTGGCGCTTGGGCCGCTCCTTGCCAGGTTCGGCAAAGCCCGCGTCTCACTGCCCGGCGGTTGTGCGATCGGCGCGCGTCCGGTTGATTTGCACATCAAGGGTTTAGAAGCGATGGGTGCCACCATCTCGATTGAGGCCGGCGACATTCTCGCTAGCGTCGGTAAGTTGAAGGGCGCGCGCATTTTCATGGACATTGTGACGGTGACGGGCACCGAAAATCTGATGATGGCAGCGACCCTAGCCGAGGGCACCACAATTCTCGAGAATGCGGCCCGCGAACCTGAGGTGGTCGATCTTGCCGAATGTCTTATCAAGATGGGTGCGCAAATTCAGGGGCACGGCAGCGACGTCATTACCATCAAGGGTGTTGCCGAACTTCATAGCGCTGAACACGCGGTGATGCCGGATCGCATCGAAACCGGGACTTTTCTGGCTGCGGTCGCAGCGGCAGGTGGCGATGTGCGCGTGACCAACGCGGCACCACGTACTCTGGATGCGGTGATCGAAAAATTGCGCGACGCAGGAGCGACAATCACCAGCACGGAAAACGAAATTCATGTGGCGAGTAGTGCCCGCCCCAAGGCAGTAAACGTGCGCACCGCACCCTACCCTGCGTTTCCGACCGACATGCAGGCACAGTTTATTGCGCTCAACTCCATCGCCGAGGGCACGGCCATCGTCACGGAAACGATTTTTGAAAATCGCTTTATGCACGTGCAGGAGCTGGTCCGCCTCGGCGCCAAAATTGACATCGAAGGCAATACCGCCATCGTCACCGGCGCGCAAAAGCTGACGGGTGCCACCGTCATGGCGACTGACCTTCGCGCGTCCGCATGTCTGGTAATTGCCGGGCTGGCTGCTGAGGGCGAGACGATTGTGGATCGCATCTATCATCTCGACCGTGGCTATGATCACATCGAAAAGAAGCTGGTGGCGCTGGGTGCGGACATCGAGCGTATCGACTGAGCATGAATAATGTAGCTGGCGTGACGACCATTGCTTTGTCAAAAGGTCGTATTTTTGAAGATACGCTTCCACTGTTGGCCGCGGCTGGCATCGTTCCTCTCGACGACCCGGAGAAATCGCGGAAGCTCATTATTGCCACCAACCGTGCCGACGTGCGGCTGGTGATTGTGCGAGCCTCCGATGTGCCCACCTACGTGCAGTACGGTGCCGCAGATTTGGGTGTTGCCGGCAAGGACGTGTTGCTGGAACATACCGGCGGGGGCCTCTACCAGCCGCTGGATCTCAATATCGGTAAATGCAACATGATGGTCGCGGTGCGTGAAGGGTTTGACTACGCCGCGGCCGTTAACCGCGGTGCCCGTCTGAACGTCGCAACGAAATTTGTGCAGACAGCCCGCGAGCATTTCGCCACCAAAGGTATGCACGTCAATCTCATCAAGCTGTATGGCTCGATGGAATTGGCGCCGTTGACCGGGCTGGCCGACGCGATTGTCGATCTTGTTTCCACCGGCAGCACTTTGCGGGCAAATCATCTCGTGGCCGTCGAACAGATCATGCCTATTTCCAGCCGCCTCATCATTAACCGTGCGGCGCTGAAATTAAAGCGTGACGCTATTCAACCGTTGCTGGAAGCCTTCGAGCGTGCCGTAAAAAAATGAGCGTGACGATAAGCGCTTTTAGTTCGCGCGACGCCGACTTTCAAGTCAGGCTCGATAAGTTGCGCGCGTTTGAATCCGCGCAAAATGTCGAAACGGACCGCAGGGTAACTGAAATCCTGGGAGCGGTCAGGACTCGTGGTGACGAGGCGCTGCTTGAATACACGCATCGTTTTGATCGTTGGCAACCCGCCTCAGCGCATGCGATGGAGATTCCCCGTGAGCAACTTGAATCTGCATTGGTGAAGCTTGCTCCCAATGTCCGCGCGGCACTCGAAACGGCAGCAGCGCGCATTCGCAGTTATCACCAGCACCAGCGCCAGTCCTCATGGACATTCACCGAGCCCGATGGCACCGTACTGGGACAGCAGGTCACGCCGATGGACCGCGCGGGGCTGTATGTGCCGGGTGGCAAAGCGGCGTATCCATCGTCGGTATTGATGAATGCGATTGCCGCGAAAGTTGCCGGTGTTGGTGAATTGATTATGGTCTCGCCAACGCCGGATGGCGTGATCAACGAAACCGTGCTCGCAGCCGCTGCACTAGCCGGCGTGGATCGCCTATTTCGCGTCGGTGGCGCACAGGCGGTCGGCGCGCTGGCTTATGGGACCGCAACCATTCCGCCCGTAGACAAAATCGTCGGGCCGGGCAATGAATACGTCGCTGCCGCCAAACGGCAAGTGTTTGGCGTGGTCGGCATCGACATGGTTGCAGGGCCATCTGAAATTCTGGTGATAGCCGACGGCACAAGTGATCCAGACTGGGTGGCGATGGATTTGTTCAGCCAAGCTGAGCACGATGAGCTTGCCCAAGCCATTTTGCTAAGTCCCGACGAGGCCTTCATTGCCAAAGTAGCAGCGAGCATTGAAAAGCAGGTTAGTAAGATGCCGCGCGCTGACATCATTCGCATTTCGCTTGCTAACCGGGGCGCACTGATTTTTGTCCGCGATCTGGCTGAAGCGTGCCGTATTTCCAATCTGTTAGCACCTGAGCACCTTGAGCTCTCGGTTGCAGATCCGAACGCATTGCTGCCGCTTATTCGTCATGCCGGCGCTATTTTCATGGGCGTGCATTCCTCAGAGTCGCTGGGTGACTACTGTGCCGGGCCAAACCACGTGTTGCCGACTTCAGGTACCGCGCGCTTTTCTTCGCCGTTAAGCGTAGTCGATTTCCAGAAACGTTCCTCTATCATTCAGGTTTCTGCCGCAGGCGCGCAGACGCTGGGGCGCGTGGCTGCGACGCTGGCGCGCGCGGAGGGGCTGGAAGCACACGCTCAATCGGCCGAATACCGGCTAAAAAAATGAAGACCCGTGCGGCTGAGCTGGTTCGGCCCGAGATTCTCGCGCTGTCGGCTTATCCGGTTCCTCCGAGCACAGGTTTCATCAAACTCGACGCGATGGAAAATCCGTATACGTTTCCAGAAGCGCTGAAGCCTCAGTTGATGGCGCATCTGGCTGCGGCCTCGCTGAATCGTTATCCCGATGCCGGTGCCAGTGCGCTGCGGGACGCGATTCGTGAAGCCATGCGGATTCCGGCGGGTCTCGATATCGTGCTGGGCAACGGCTCCGACGAAATCATTCAGATCATCGCCGCAGCGTGTGCAAAGCCCGGCGCCACACTGATGGCCTTTGAGCCGTCGTTTGTGATGTTCAAAATGATTGCGACATTTTGTGGCCTGCGCTATGCCGGCGTGCCCCTTACTGCCGACTTTGCCATCGACATGGAGGCAACACGGCTTGCGATCAACAAGCACCAGCCCGCCGCCGTCTTCATTGCTTATCCGAACAATCCCACCGGCAATTTATTCAGTCGCGACGCGATCCGCGAAATCATCACCATATCGCCCGGTCTCGTGGTCATCGACGAAGCCTACTTCGCATTTGCAAACCGCTCATTTCTGGATGAGATCGCAAATTTTCCCAATGCGGTACTGATGCGCACAGTCTCCAAGTTGGGGCTGGCTGGTCTTCGCCTCGGTTTGCTTGTTGGGCATCCAGAATGGATTAGCCAGTTCGATAAAGTACGTTTGCCCTACAACATTAACAGCCTCACACAGGCAGGCGCCACGTTCGCACTCAAGCACTATGCCGAATTGCTGGAGCAGGCGGCGACACTTTGCGCAGAGCGGACACGAATGTCTGCGGCATTAAGTGCCATGCCGGGGGTGACTGTGTTTCCATCACAGGCAAACTTTGTTTTGACTAAAGTGAATGACAGCAAGAAAACGTTCAACGCATTGCTCTCGCGTAAAATCCTTGTGAAGCACACCGGCGTAGCTCATCCGCTGTTACACAACACACTTCGCATTACAGTGGGAACAAACGCCGAGTGCACCGCATTCCTTAACGCATTGCGCGACATTATCTAATTTTCACGACCGACCATGAGAACTGCCGACGTCACACGCAACACCAAGGAAACGCAGATCCGCGTTGCCATCAATCTCGATGGCAAAGGCGAAGCGAAGCTCGACTCCGGTATCCCATTCCTCGATCACATGATCGATCAGATCGCGCGGCACGGCATGATCGATATCGAATTGAAAGCGACAGGCGATCTCAATATCGACGCGCATCACACCGTCGAAGATATTGGCATCACGCTTGGCCAGGCAGTAGCAAAGGCGCTGGGTGACAAAACCGGCATTCGTCGCTACGGTCACGCTTATGTGCCGCTAGACGAAGCACTTTCCCGCGTAGTGATCGATCTTTCCGGTCGGCCTGGGCTGGAATATCACATCAACTTCACGCGCGCGCGCGTCGGCGAATTCGATGTCGATTTATTTTATGAGTTTTTTCAGGGTTTCGTTAACCATGCGCTCTGCACGCTACATATCGACAATTTGCGTGGCGTGAATTCGCATCACCAGATCGAAACCGCCTTCAAGGCTTTTGGACGCGCACTGCGCATGGGCTGCGAACTTGATGCGCGTGCTGCGGGCATATTGCCCTCAACCAAAGGCGCTTTCTAGTCTTTCTGTACCTGAACCCTCGCGTGCGCCGTGCGAAAAATCATGCAAAAAATTGTGGTGGTCGATTACGGAATGGGCAATCTGCGCTCGGTGGCTAAAGCGTTTGAGTTCGTCGCGCGTGAATATTTCCCGGATGTCGCTGTCAGCGTGAGTAGTTCGCCCCAACAAGTAATTGACGCCGACCGCGTGGTTTTTCCCGGCCAGGGTGCGATGCCCGATTGCATGCGCTATTTGCGAGAGAGTGGCCTTGAGGAAGCGGTGCGCCAAGCTGCTGCGAGCAAACCCTTTTTTGGCGTATGCGTAGGCATGCAAATGCTGTTTGATCGCTCGGAGGAGGGCGATACGCCGGGGTTGGGGTTATTTGCCGGAAAGGTGAGGCTTTTCCGTCCAACTGAAGCGACGCAAAAAGTACCGCATATGGGCTGGAATAACGTCACACAAACGCGTTCGCATCCGTTGTGGCAAGATATTGCCGATGAAGAGCGTTTTTACTTCGTGCATAGTTATTTCTGTGAACCCACCGACGGCATCGATACTGTTGCGAAAACTGACTACGCTGGCCTGTTTACCGCAGCGATAGCGCGCGATAATATTTTTGCTACCCAATTCCACCCCGAAAAAAGCCATCGCGCCGGACTCACGCTCTACAAAAATTTCCTGTCATGGACGCCGACCTAGCTTGGCGCGCAAGCGGAAACGCAATTCACTTTCCTTTTTCCCACTCTGCAATCTCACACATCATCATGTTGATCATCCCGGCAATCGACATCAAGGACGGCCACTGCGTACGACTCGAACAAGGCGACATGCGGCGAGCCACCGTGTTTTCCGACAATGCAGGCCAGACGGCGCGACGATGGAAAGAGCTTGGTACGACCCGGTTACACGTGGTTGATCTCAATGGAGCCTTTGCCGGCAAACCCAAGAACGAAACAGCGATCAAAGAAATCATCGAGGTCATGGGCGACGTGCCGGTACAGTTGGGCGGAGGTATCCGCGATCTTGCGACCATCGAGCGTTATCTCGACGATGGCGTCGCCTTTATCGTGATCGGTACTGCCGCGGTCAAGACGCCGGGTTTCCTGCATGAAGCCTGCGATGCATTCCCGGGTCATATCATCGTTGCACTCGATGCCAAAGACGGCAAGGTCGCCACCGACGGCTGGTCAAAATTGACGGGCCACGACGTGATTGATCTGGCCAAACGGTTTCAGGATTACGGTGTGGAAGCGGTTCTGTATACCGACATTGGTCGCGACGGCATGATGACCGGCGTAAATATCGACGCCACGGTCAAGCTGGCGCAAGCACTCACGGTTCCGGTCATTGCCTCGGGTGGCCTCAACAGTCTGGACGACGTGAAGAAGCTGATTGCCGTCGAAGACGAGGGCATCATGGGCGTCATCACCGGCCGCGCAATATACGAGGGCACGCTCGACTTTGCAAAGGCGCGCGCGTTGGCTGAGAATGCGGCGGCTTGACAGTTCCCTGAGGCAATCTACCGAATGGAAAGTCTAGCATTGGCGGGGTTTTCCGGCACAAAATGTCCCGCACGCCGCACCAATGCTTGGCCTACGTATTTTTATAGCGAGACTATGCATTGTTAGCTAAGCGCATCATTCCCTGCCTGGACGTTAACGCTGGACGTGTCGTCAAGGGCATCAATTTCGTTAACTTGCGCGACGCAGGTGACCCCGTCGAAATCGCGCGTAAATACAACGACGATGGCGCTGATGAACTTACTTTTCTGGACATCACGGCCAGTTCAGATCAGCGCGCGATGATTCTGGATGTCATCGAGCGCGTCGCTGATCAGGTATTCATTCCGCTGACTGTCGGTGGCGGCATTCGCAGTATCGACGACGTGCGGCGGCTGATGAATGTTGGGGCCGACAAGATCAGCATCAATACTTCGGCTGTGACCAATCCGCAACTGGTGAAGGAAGCCAGCGATCACTTCGGTTCACAGGCGATCGTGGTCGCAATCGATGCGAGGAAACGCCCGAACGCTGAGGGCTGGGAGGTGTTCACGCACGGCGGACGCACCCCAACCGGGCTGGACGTGGTTGAGTGGGCAAAACGCGTCACACAGGAACTGGGCGCGGGAGAAATTCTGCTTACCAGCATGGATCGGGACGGCACCAAATCCGGCTTCGATCTGGCGCTAACCAGGGCGATTGCCGAAGCTGTGAGTGTGCCGGTGATCGCATCGGGCGGCGTGGGCAATCTCGATCATCTCGCTGATGGTGTCAGTGAGGGCAAAGCCGATGCCGTACTTGCGGCAAGCATTTTTCACTTCGGCGAATACACAATACAAGAAGCAAAGCAGCGCATGCGCGCTCGTGGCATCGAGGTCAGGCTGTGAGCGAGGGG
>ENA-OFCX01000767-OFCX01000767.1-metagenomes-genome-assembly--contig:-NODE-767-length-15125-cov-4.355873_pt1 | contig 15125 bp, 14 predicted proteins | sample MGYA00153384_OFCX01 | MGnify analysis MGYA00153384
TGTGCATCACTGAGCAGCCGCACGCTGATGGGCAAGCCCGCCGGATCGCGCAGGCTGCCCTGCACCTGCTTGAAGGCGCGCAGGTAGTTGGTGACCTCTTCCACATCATCGGTATTGCTGACAGCAAAACCCGCTTCGCTGTTGAAAAGGTCAACCAGCGTAGCTTGCGTACCCTCGATTTGCGAGGTTAGTAGCGCTTCTTTGCGAACGGCGCTGTAAAGAAGCCAGTCAACAGAAGGCGCTAAGCCAGATACACCCGACAAACGGGCTAGCGCCAGCTCTGCAACGCGATTGGCTTCAGTAAAAGATTCAGGGGCCAGCGCAGGCCTCTTCGGCGGCAGTGCATGCGGCACAAACGCCTGAACGGATTCGCTCAGGGTTGTGGTGGTGACATAGATGCCAGTGTTGCGCATTGTTTTAAAGAGTTCTTTAATTAAATAATTTTCTATTAAAGCATTCTTTAATGAAAAACACCACTATTAAAGAAACTTTGCAGGCCAACAGTCGAGACAAGCACCCGCCCACGCAAGAAGAATTTCTAACCGGAAGAGCTAGCACGTGCAAATCAATTGCAGCGCCTTAACAATTCGTTTAACACCCGCCCCGCTAACCTATTGATTTAAATAGACTAATTCACGCCACGCTTATCAAACCCGTTTTGTTAAGAAAATGCTAAACGCTCTTGCGAAAGATGTAATAGACATTGCCGACACTTTTTTTCAGAAAACCATCTGGTTGAATGCATTTTTTATGCCGCTGACTTACCCAAGCCTTCAAGCTGCGTAACCCACGCATCAAACCTTGGGCATTCCTTGCGAATAGCGGCCAAGCCAGCTAGTTCAACAATTTCAGGCCCATGCAGCTTTTTGTCATAGCCAGAAAACAGCTTTTGCATTCGGTGCGACGGACTGGTCTCATGACTGTCATTGACCAGTTCTGGCGAGCCGCTTCGTTTTACAGCGTCCTGCATTTGCGCGAGTTGAGCAGCAGAGCCCTGCAACCATTCCACCGCATGCTGCGGCACCGCAAAAAGTAAAGCCTCAAACTCATAGCGTTGAACATAAGGTACGAGCCGCGTACGCCAATCAAGCGGTACCAATTCGCCAATCGCCAACTCAAGTTGCTCAATGCTCAATTCACCACGCCCCTTGAATCGGTAAAAGTCATACAACGTACTAACGCGGTCAAACCCACCCAGCAATGCAGGCAGCACACCACGAATTTTGTCAAGGCTCACATTACCGCGAAGATCAATGGCAGTAGCCGTGACCCCAAACCGGGCCAAGTGTGGCCGCAGTATCCGACTGACAAACTCGCGCTCGGTAGCGCCTTCCACGCTGATTCCTAGACGAGTCATTCTGGTGTGCCGCCCAAAACATTCATCTCCCACACGTCACCGAGCTTGTAGTTCTTGAGCCACTCGGCAACCTCAGCCTCCTGCAAGCGACGGAATACTGAGGCGTTGTCAACCTGGTCTACCACCACCATGTCTTGCCAGCCAAACTGATTAGCCAGCGTGACCGACTGGGTTGAGGCAATGATCTGGGTCTTTTCGCTGGCAGAACGCATCAGGGCGGCCAACAACTGCATGGCAAACGGGTGCAAGCCCAGCTCAGGCTCGTCCAGCAAAATAATGGTGGGCAGCTTGGGTTGCAGCAACAAAGTAGCCAAGCAAATGAAGCGCAGCGTACCGTCTGACAGCATGGTGCCGTCAAAATAATCATCGCTACCCTTGTGCTTCCAGCGCAGGCGAATCAAGTCATTGGCCTCTGGCTGAAAGATGAAGTCTTGAAAAAACGGTGCGACACGCTGAATGGTGCGGACGATATGCGCATAAGCCGTGGTGTCGCGAATGCCGTATAGAAATGCGGCCAGATTTTCACCTTGCGCCATCAGTCGATCATTGGCGTGAATACTGTAGGCAGTTTTGACTTTTGCGGTGTCACTGGTGTCATGGAAGTGGTAAACCTTCCAGTCTTGCAGGTAGCGCGCTACGTGTTCGGCAGCCCGCGAAGTACCAGGCTTTGGCAAAGCTGACTCTAATGCGCCCGCCTTCGCCAAGGTATGCATTTGTGTTCCACCTTGATAGCCAATTTCATCACCGTAAAACAAAGCAAATTCTTTGGCAAACACCAAACCGTCATCTGTGGTGGGCACCAACTCAGCACGGTATCCGTTAGGGCTAAAGCGCAGATCAATTTCCAACTTCGACGTGGTCTTTCGGCCAAAAAACAAAGTACGATCCGCTCCGTTCAATTGAGTACGAACATGCAGCTGCAACTCTTTGTCGAGCAGCTTGTTCATGAACTTGAAAAAGCTAATGAAATTTGATTTACCCGCACCATTGGGGCCGATCAAGATATTGAGCGACGTCAAATCAAGATCCAACGCCCTGATAGAGCGAAAACCGTTGAGTTTGATGTGTTGAATGCGTCCTAGTGTGGCCATCGGCGGCCTCTTTCTTTAAAAATACAGTTAGTAAGAACTGTAAACCACGAGCTCATACCGAAATCGGCAACCGCAACTGCCCCGAGATCAGGCGGGGGAGCAGGGTGTCGCGGAGGGTGGCTAGGGTTTGGGCTTGTTTTTGGTTCTCTGAAACCTTAGCTAGCAGCGATGCGGCAACAGCGTGAAACGCTTTTAGGACTTGGGCATCCGGTACGACGATCTGCAATCCGGAAACAACATCAGGTCGAACGGCTGGGTAAGCGCCCCCATCAGCAACGTGCGCGAGATGTTCAATGCTTGAATCCTGTGTGGCGGCCAGGTAAACAAACTCAGTGTTTTCCACTTCGGATGGACGCAAGACAGCAAAGCCAGTGCTAGCGGTCAAATTACTCGCAGGCTCATGAATGAAAGCAAATGACCGATTGCCCGGTCGCACGGTGCCAACGATGGTATCGCCATCGCGCAGCACTCGCCTAGCTCGGCTCGGTGCTTCATCAAAATCAAAGTTTGTTACGGTAGCAATTTCGTTATCTTTTGCGTTGGCAAGGTCAACATAGACGAGGGATTCAGGGTGATTTTTGACAGTCCATGACTCCGGGTTGAGATGGGACAAATCGGCCAGTGTTCCGACCCGCCACCCCCTCGGCACCAAGCCCAACTCCGACTCCTCAAACCCATCGGGAAACAGCGCCGCTGTGGCCTCGTTCATACCTTCGGGGGTGCGGCCTTCCAGCTTGGCGCGCACGGGGTCGAAATCGACAAACCATGACTTGAACAGCGCCTGGGCGATGGCTTCGAGCGTGGCGTTGGTTTCGCGCAGGAGGGTGATGCGGTCGTCGAGGGCTCTTGCGACCTTTCCGATAACAAGTTGTGTGTCCGATTCCAGTCGCGGAATCTGAACCGAGCCAATTCCGGTAGTGCTGATGTTTGCCTGCGCACTTCCTACCGATGCCCCTTCAATCAAAGAATCAAAGCATGGTTGGGTAACAACTGCGTAAATGAAATCGTCGTATTCAGAACCTCTTTTGGCTGTGATACGTGCTACCCGCTGATTTAAATAAGCAGGCTCGCTGTGCTTGAACCTCCCAACCTTACCAACGGTAGCGCCAGTCATCGCCATAAGCACATCACCATCGCGCAGTTTGAAGCGGTCAAGTCCTAAAAGCTTGATCGGTTGAACGCGGTCAACGCCCGACAATGAAACTGAAGGTGGTTGGATATTCGCTATTTTGACGACGGCAACGCCCGCTGTTTGAAAATCTGCACCCTTGAAAGCAAAGCCACCTTGGATGTTTGCGATGTCAGAAAGTTGGTAGAACTCAGAACTCATAACCCAACCCCCCCAGCTTCTGCCGAATCAGCCTATCCAGCTCAGCCCCTTTCGCCATCTGCTCGCCCAGCTTTTCAGTCAGTTGCTGCATCTTGGTGGCGAAGTCTTCGTCGTTGTCTTCAACTTCTTCTGCGCCTACGTAGCGGCCTGGGGTTAGGACGTGGCCGTGTTGGGCTATCTCGACCAGTTTTACGGTTCGGCAGAAGCCTGGGATGTCCTGGTATTCGGTGGGGAGCAAATTCGGGGAGCCCTCACCCCTGCCCTCTCCCGGAAGGAGAGGGAGTAAATCGGGGAGGGGGAGGGATTCGCCGCGCCACGCGGCTACCGTGTTGGCTATGCGGGCAATCACTTCGTCGGTGAACTCGCTTTGCACCCTTGAGATCATCGTGGCTTGCTTGCGGGCGTCTATGAAGAGCACTTCGCCTTGGCGGTGCGTCTTTTTCTTGACCAAAAACCACAAGCACGCCGGGATCTGGGTGTTGAAAAACAGCTGGCCGGGCAGCGCGATCATGACTTCCACCACGTCAGCATCGACCATGGCGGCGCGGATTTGGCCTTCGCTGTTCTGGCTGCTGCTCATGCTGCCGTTGGCCAGCACTATGCCAGCGCGGCCTGTGGGCTTGAGGTGGTGCAGCATGTGCTGCAGCCAGGCGTAGTTGGCGTTGCCTGCGGGTGGGTCGCCGTACTGCCAGCGGGCATCTCCGCTCAAGCTGGCGTGCCACCAGTCGCTGATGTTGAAGGGCGGGTTGGCGAGGATGAAATCAGCGCGCAGGTCCTTGTGCTGGTTCAGTACAAAGGTGTCGGCGGGCTCGCGGCCCAAGTTGAAGTCAATGCCGCGAATCGCCAGATTCATGGCGGCCAAGCGCCAGGTGGTGGGGTTGGCCTCTTGCCCGTAAATGGATACATCACCCAATTTGCCGCCGTGCGCTTCAATAAATTTTTCACTTTGCACAAACATACCGCCGGAGCCGCAGCACGGGTCGTACACCTTGCCGCTGTGGGGGTTGAGCACGGCCACCAGCGTTTTAACAATGCTGGCCGGGGTGTAAAACTGCCCGCCGCGCTTGCCTTCAGCGCTGGCGAACATGCCCAAAAAGTATTCGTACACCTGGCCCAGAATGTCGCGTGCGGTGCTTGGGTTGTCGCCAAAGCCGATGGTCGAGATCAAATCCACCAGCTCGCCAAGCTTGCCGTCTGGCAACTGGGCGCGTGCATAGCGTTTGTCCAGAATGCCTTTGAGCTTGGGGTTTTCAACCTCGACCAGCGTGAGCGCTTCGTCAATGCGCTTGCCAATGTCGGGCTGCTTGGCCGCTGCGCGCAGCGCCTCCCACCGGGCGGCTTCAGGCACCCAGAAGACGTTGACGGATTTGTAATAGTCGCGGTCTTCCATCTCCAGGGCCAGCGCAGCGGGCGTGGCGCCGTCAAAAAAGTATTCGTCTTTGGGGTCAGTCAGCCGGGCGGCCACTTCGGCGCGCCGGGCGGCAAAGGTGTCAGAGATGTATTTGACAAAAATCAGACCCAGCACCAAGTGTTTGTATTCAGCAGCGTCCATGTTGGCGCGCAGCTTGTCGGCCGTGGCCCAGAGTGTTTTTTTGATGTCGTCGAGCATGCGGGCAATGATACAAGTGCTAGTTAACCAGTCGACCGACAGTACTAGTTACTATTATTTCAATAGCTGCTTACGCCCGCATCTATTGGGCTATTAGCACTTTTTATACCTAAAAAAGACTAAAAACAGCTTGCAACCGGCTAAAAAGCGAGTTACGGCCCGTCATCTGGCTCAGCCCTTGGGGCTGGCGGCCAGATGCAGCACGGCACGGTAGCTTGGTTGCACTTCCATGCGCTGGGTCACGCCTTTGCTGGCCAGCATGCGGTGGGCGGTAGCCAGATTCCAGCAAGGGATGTGCGTGAACATGTGGTGCTCGCAGTGGTAGTTGACCCAGTAGGGGGCAATCAGCGCGCGCTCCAGCCAGTTGGCATGGGTGGTACGTGCATGGCGCAGCGGATCAGTGGAGTTTTCAACAATCAGGGCATGCTCGGCAATGTTGCGCAGGCGGCTGACCAGCGGCAACCACGTCGCCATGGGCAGCAGCCACATCAGCAGCCAGGCCCAGCCCAAACCGGCGGCGGCAAACAGCGCAAACCCAATGGCGTTAGTGACAAGAAAAACGCGCAGCGCTTTCACTTCAAGTGCTACCAGCGCCCACTTAGATTCATTGGGCTGGCGCGCCTTCAGCTTGTCTGCAAGCGGGCCAAAGCGCTGTTTGACAAAGGTTTGCCCGGTTAAGTCACGCACAATTTTGCGGCGCAGTGAGGCCGGAGAAATCGGAAACGGCGCCGACAACACCAGGTCAGGGTCTGCGGTTTGCTGCACAAAGCGGTGGTGCTGCAAATGATAGGGGCGGTAAATGTGTAATTCCGAGCCGCCAAACCACAACGCTGCCGTGTCATTGATGCGGCGGTTGGGGTGCAGCAGGCCGTGCGCGGCATCATGCATCAAAATAAAAAGGCCCAGTTGCCGGGTGCCCACAACCATCACTACCAGCGGAATGGTGATGGGCCACGCCACACCCACTGCAATGGCAAGGCCAATCACCAGCCAGCAGTGCGCCAGTAACAGCAAGCCCTTGACAGGGGAGCGGCCAGACAGCCGTATCCACTCATCAGGTGTGAAAAAGTCTTCGGGTTTTACTCTGGCAGCGGGAGTCATACCCTAATGTAGCAAGCTGCTGATAACAGCAAATCCGGCGGGCTACGCGGTATTCCGCAGGGCCAGACCAAACAGCGCACAAAAAAATCCCGGCATACGCCAAAGCGTTGCCGGGACTTGACAGATAAACGGACAACCGTTCTTTATTTCATGCCGTATTTAACTTTGGCGTCGTTCTGGCAAGTGTCTTTTGCAGCGCCAGCCAGTGCATCGCAGCGTTCGTTCGCGGCTTTGTACATGGCTTGTTTTTCGTCCGCTTTAGCATCTTTTTTCACATCGGCCATCTTGTCAGACTTTGACTTGCTGGTGTCCATCGACACCTTGGCGATTTTGGCGTCGTCTTTGGCCTTGGTGTAAGCCACCTTGGCATCTTTGACGCAAACGTCTTTCGCGTTGCCCGACAAATCGTCGCACTTTTCTTTGGCGGTGTCGTACATTGCGTTGGCCTTGGCCATGCCTACATTTTTAGTGTTGCTGGCTGTGGGCTTGTAAGCGGCTTCGGCTTCGGCCTTGGCAATTTTGTCAACGCCTTTGGCTTCAGACATGCAAATGTCTTTGGCGTTGGCTTTTAAACTTCCGCATTTGTCTTTTGCCGCTTTGTACTCGCCAGAGATGCGGTCTTTTTCAGTGTTGTATTCGACTTTGGTCATGGACATTGCGTTACCTGCAAAGGCGCAAGACAGGGCGAAAGATAGCGTGAGGAGTTTAGATTTCATGGTGTGACTTTCAAAAAATGGTTGAGAAATCCGGCTAAAAGCCCGAGAGCTAAACCATACTTTTGAAGGCGCACTGCACAGGTGGGTTAATGGTGGAGATGCCCGTAGGCAAATGCCTACGGATTAACCCTGTACCCCCTGAATACTTGATATTTTGTTGCTCTATCGCAATGAATACGGGCGGTAGCAGCTACTAAATCAGTAGCGAATAAAAAGTATCAGAGCTTTCCGGGCTGCGCGTTTTTCAGCGCAGCAATGCGCTCTTCAATCGGTGGATGGGTTGAAAACAATTTACCAATGCTACCGCTTATGCCCATCGCCGCGAGTGACTTTGGCAACTCACCGGGCACCATTCCACCCAAACGGGCCAACGCGTTCATCATCGGCTGTGTTCTGCCCATCAGTTGCGCTGCGCCGGCATCAGCCCGAAATTCACGGTGGCGCGAGAACCACGACACCACCATGTGCGCAGCAAAACCCAGCACGATGTCCATCACGATCGTGGTCACCCAGTAACCAATGCCGGGGCTGGTGCTGTCACTGCCTTTGCGCAGGAAGCTGTCTACCGCGTAGCCAATCACGCGGCTTAAAAACACAACAAAGGTATTCATCACGCCTTGGATCAGCGTCATGGTGACCATGTCGCCATTGGCAATGTGCGCGACTTCGTGCCCCAGCACGGCTTCAATTTCTTCACGCGTCATGCCTTGCAGCAAGCCGGTAGACACAGCTACCAATGCTGAGTTTTTAAATGCGCCAGTTGCAAATGCGTTGGGAGCACCTTCAAAAATACCGACTTCAGGCATGCCAATTTGTGCTTTGTCAGCCAGCTTTTTAACGGTGTCAACAATCCAGGCTTCATCAGCGTTTTGCGGCTCTTTAATGATTTTGACGCCCGAGCTCCATTTGGCAACCGGTTTGCTGATCAGCAACGAAATAAACGCACCACCGAAACCCATGATGAGCGCAAAGCCCAGCAGCGAGGTGAGGTCCAAGCCCTGTGGCGTTAAAAAACGGTTTACGCCGAGGACGTTGGCAACAATGCCCAGCACCATCACCACCGCAAGGTTGGTCATAACAAATAGAAAAATACGCTTCATGAAATCTCCGTGGGGGAAGTTAACTCAACAAATCATTAAGTGGGGCGCTGGGTGCTCAGCTCAAGAGCTGCTAGCTATTACCCGGCGATTTTTTTAGCTATTTTCTTGCTTTCAGGACGAAATACACGAATGTCCTCATAAAAGGAAAGTTTCTCATTGCCCGACCACCAACCGGGCACACCCAGCACGGGCAACGGCACGAACGGTTTGGTGGCCAGCTTAGCAGCGCTTAAATCCCCAGCTATCCATCGGTCTAAATTTGCTATTGAATTAATAGCATACTGCGCCCGATAAACGTGCGCAGTGATCGGTTTTCGCGGGTAAACCAGCTTTTCAAGCAGCGCGTGCCCGAACAAAACCAGTTGCGCGTCTTTCCACATGGGGCGCAGCTCAATGAATAGTCGCTGCCAATTCCGTTCGATCAATGCATCCCACAAGGGTTGCGGCGCATCTAAAAAAGCCGCATTTTCGTCAAGCACGGTTAGCGCGTCACGCACCGCGCCGCGGGTTTGCTGCACACCGCCAATGGCAAGTTGCTCAGCCTGCAATTGGTTAAGCTTTTTCTTGGTTTGTGGAAAGGTCAACCAAGACAGGCCGTTGAAGAAGTCGTGCAGGTTGTCACGGGTTGGGACGGATTGGGTGTCGAAGATGAATTGTTCGTAGGCTCGGCCAGCAGGTAGCCCGGATTGCGGCACGAACCTAACAGCGCATTCAACCACTGCATTAAGTTCGTCTGCAACGCTGCGTCCTATTCCGCCTTTGAAAGCCTGCGCATTTGAAACGTAAGGCGCGAGCCACGGTTGCGACCAGTCGACTTTTTCAAGCATTCGAAGACAGTGCGACCTTGTTTTTTCCGAAACGGATATCTCGTACATACATAACCGTGGTAGATCTTTTTGTTTCAAACAGTTGGGTTGCTTCGAAAATCTCGCCAAGCCTGTCATAGCCGTAGTTACGTGGGTCGAAGCACGCTTGGTTAGATATATGGTTCCCGACGGTTCCCAACATTACCCGTCCGTCCTCGTTGGCTGCAGATTGCACCGCGCTGCGCAGTAGTTTGACAAGGCACTTCGACAACTATCCCAAGATGGCTTCGATTTTTGACGCGGGCGAATTGTCAGCATCGATAAGCAGAGCAATTCGATAATCTTTGGAGTCAAGTCTCATACAAGTTTCCAATTTAATGATTGGCCACTGCGCAGCGGCTTGAGTTGCCCCTCGCCAAATGCAAAGCTCTCAGGCGGCGTCCAGCTTTCTTTTCTGAGCGTGACGGTGCGGGTGTTTCGCGGCAAGCCATAAAAATCGGCACCGTTGAAGCTGGCGAAACTCTCCAGCTTGTCAAGTGCGCCCGCCGCTTCAAACGCCTCTGCATACAGCTCCATCGCTGCATGGGCGGTGTAGCAGCCCGCGCAGCCGCTGGCGTGTTCTTTGAGGTGCGCCGGGTGTGGCGCGCTGTCCGTACCTAAAAAAACCCGGCGGTTGTTGCCGGTAGCGGCCTCAACCAGCGCCAGGCGGTGCGTTTCGCGTTTGAGTACGGGCAAGCAGTAGTAATGCGGACGCATGCCGCCTGTAAACATGGCGTTGCGGTTGTACAGCAAGTGGTGGGCGGTGATGGTTGCGGCAGTGAATTGATCGGCATCGCGCACGTAATGTGCGGCCTCGCGCGTGGTGATGTGTTCAAACACGATTTTGAGTTCAGGAAAATCGCGGCGTAGCGGGATGAGCTGGGTGTCGATGAATACGGCTTCACGGTCAAACAAATCGATATCGGGCGACGTCACTTCGCCATGCACCAGCAGCAGCAGGCCTTCACGCTGCATGGCCTCCAGCGTCTTGTAGGTTTTGCGCAAGTCAGTGACGCCGGCATCGCTGTTGGTGGTGGCACCTGCCGGGTACAGCTTGGCTGCCACCACTCCGGCGTCTTTGGCGCGCTTGATCTCGTCCGGCGGAAGGTTGTCGGTGAGGTAAAGCGTCATCAACGGATCAAACTGCACACCTTCAGGCACTGCAGCCAGAATACGGCTTTTGTACGCCAAGGCTTGTGCAGCAGTCGTGACGGGTGGGCGCAAGTTGGGCATGATGACGGCGCGGCCAAATTGAAAGGCCGTGTGCGGCACTACGGTGTGCAGCGCGTCACCATCGCGCACGTGCAGGTGCCAGTCGTCGGGTCGGGTCAATGTCAGGGTGGTGATTGGGGTCGGTGCAGTCATGGCCTAAATTGTCGCACTGACCACGCGAAAAAAAGCCCGCTGGCTGCGGGCTTTTTACACAGACGCAAACTGGTTAATGCGAAAGAATTTTGTTTAAAAAGTCTTTGGTGCGAGGCTGGCGATTTTCTGGGTGCTTGAAGAATTCGTCGGTGGAACAGTCTTCCAGAATTTTGCCGCCCACGTCCATAAAAATCACGCGGCTGCCGACTTTTTTGGCAAAGCCCATCTCGTGCGTGACCACCATCATGGTCATGCCTTCTTTGGCCAAGTCCATCATGCAGTCAAGTACTTCGCCGACCATTTCGGGGTCAAGTGCAGATGTCGGCTCGTCAAACAGCATGGCGATGGGGTCCATGCTCAACGCCCGGGCAATCGCCACACGTTGTTGCTGTCCGCCTGAAAGCTGGCCGGGGAATTTGTCTTTGTGCAACATCAGACCCACACGATCAAGGTATTTCAGGCCGTGCGCTTTGGCATCTTCAGGCTTGCGGCCCTTGACCTTGACCTGCGCCAGCGTCAGGTTCTCGGTCACGCTCAGGTGCGGGAACAACTCAAAGTTCTGAAACACCATGCCCACCCTGCTGCGAAGCTTTGGCAAATCTGTTTTTGGATCATGCACGGCCTGGCCATCGACAAAAATCTGGCCTTTCTGGAACGGCTCCAGCGCGTTGATGGTCTTGATCAGAGTGGACTTGCCAGAGCCTGACGGCCCGCACACCACCACCACTTCGCCCTTGTTGATGCTGGTGGTGCAGCCATTCAGTACTTGCACGGTGCCGTACCACTTGGACACTTCTTTCATTTCGATCATTGCCATTTTCTTCTCCAATACGTGTTTGTTGTAGCGCCTGGGCCTTGCACCCGGCTACCGAATGATCGCAATTTTGTTTTGCAGGCGCTTGACGAGGTACGACAGGCCAAAGCACATCACAAAATACACCACAGCCGCCAGCAAATAAGCCTCCTCAGTGCGCCCATAAATTTTGCCTGCGGTAGTAAAACCTTTAAGCAGGTCGTACGCGCCAATGGCATATACCAACGAGGTGTCCTGAAACAAAATAATGGTTTGCGTCAGCAAAATTGGCACCATGTTTCTGAATGCCTGCGGAAGTACGATCAGCTTCATATTTTGCGAATAGGTCATGCCCAGCGCCCGCCCGGCATTGACTTGCCCGCGCGAAATAGACTGAATACCAGCCCGCATAATTTCACTGAAATACGCTGCCTCAAAAGCCACAAAGGTAATGATGGCTGAAATTTCAGCCCGGTTGTTTGCGCCGCCGGGAATCAAGGCATAAAACCCAGCTGGCACCAGCAAAAAGAACCACAAAATCACCATTACCAGCGGAACCGAGCGCATGCCGTTGACGTAAATGGTGGCGGGAGTGGCCAGCCACGATTTACCTGACAAGCGCATCAGCGCCAGAATGGTTCCCAAAATAATGCCGCCAATAGTGGCAATGATGGTGAGCTGAATGCTGAACCAGAAACCTTTGATAACGAACTTGGAGATGATCTCCCAGTTCAAAAAACTCATGTCTAGACCCAGCATATCAATGTCCCCCGCCAGGTGCGCCAGCCATCACGAAGCCTGGGATTTGCGCCTTCTTTTCAATAAAGGCAAAAACGCGGTTTACGGCAAAAGCCGACGCTGCATACAGCAACGTCACCGCCAGGTAAATTTCAATGCCGCGCGAGGTTTCTTCTTGCGCCTGCATGGCGAACATCGTCAGTTCAGCAATCGACACCGCAAATGCCACCGATGAGTTTTTCAGCAAGTTCATCGACTCACTGGTGAGCGGCGGAATAATCATGCGCAGCGCCATTGGCAAAATCACGTAGCGGTAGGTTTGTGGGGTGGTAAACCCCATCGCCATACCGGCGTAGCGCTGGCCGCGCGGCAAGGCTTGCACGCCCGCTCTGACTTGTTCGGCAATACGCGCCGACGTAAAAAAGCCGAGGGCAAACACCACCAGCACAAAGCCGGGCACGTCCTTCATCGGCGGAAAAATTTTGGGTATGACGAAATACCAGATGAAAATTTGTACCAGCAGGGGAATGTTACGAAACAGCTCAACCCAGGCGTTGGCTATGCGAGTCAACACCGGGCTGTTGGGCAAGGTACGCAGCGTGCCAAACATCAAACCCACGACCATGGCTACCACCCACGATGCGCCCGCCACAGCAAGTGTCCAACCCCAGGCATCAAACATCCATTGCAGGTAGGTTCGGCCGCCACCGTCGTCGTTAAGAAATACCTTCCAGTCCCAATTCATGACACCCCCAGCTTGTTTTTATTCATTGCTCTGTTTGTTTACCGATTTAGCTGAACTTACCACGCCACAAACAACAAACCCCGCACCTTGATGTCAAGAGCGGGGCTTGTTCGATGAAGTCGCAAATAGTCTAAGCGCGGCGATTACTTCTTGGCGTAATCTTCCATTGGCTTTTCGTTCGGCGCGTTCCAGGCCGCTTTGGTGCTGTCGCTGGCCACATAGCCGACTTTTGCGTTTTTCGGTGGGATCGGCTGCATGAACCACTTGTCCCACAGCTTGGCAATTTCGCCAGACTTCATCATTTCCTTGACGGTGTCGTCGCCGATTTTCTTGAAAGAGGCATCGTCTTTGCGAATCATGATAGCAATTGGCTCAACGCTCAAGACTTCTCCAACGATTTTGAAGTCGGCTGGAGCTTTTGACGTGGCGATGTTACCGGCCAAAATGGCGCCGTCCATTACGAAGGCGTCAGCACGACCAGACTCCAGCAGCAAAAAGCTGTCGGCGTGGTCTTTGCCAAACACTTCTTTGAAATCAACGCCGGTAGCGCGCTCGTTTTTACGCAAGGTTTGAACCGAAGTGGTACCGGTGGTGGTGGCCACGTTTTTGCCGTTCAACTGGGCAATACCGGTGATGTTTGAGTTTGCCTTGACAGCAAAACGCACTTCTTCGACGAAGGTTGTTGGCAAGAAGGCCACGTCTTTTTGACGGGTGGCATTATTGGTGGTTGAGCCGCACTCAATGTCAACGGTACCGTTTTGAACCAACGGGATACGGTTTTGTGAGGTAACAGCCTGGTATTTCACTTCGACCTTGCGGCCGACTGCTTTTTCAAGGTTGGCGATAACCTTGTTGCAAACTTCAACGTGAAAACCGGTGTATTTGCCGTCACCCAAGGTGTAAGACAAAGCGCCCGATGAATCACGCACGCCCATGGTGACGATGCCAGAAGCTTTGACTTTGGCAATGGTGTCGGTGGCTTGTGCAAATGCGCCGCTGGTGGCGAAGATGGCAAGGGTAAGAGCAGCAACTTTTAATTTCATAAGAAATCCTGTAGTGAAATGAAAATAATTCAACGCATATTTTAGAGATGAGGTAACAGGGTTTGTCCCAAGGTTTACCCGACCATCTTTGAAAATCTCAGCACGCCGGCAAATGTAAGTCACCGATATGGTGCACACCAGATTTATTCAAAACTAAACGTTTAACAAAGCAGTCTTTGTGCCAGAAAGCCTGCAAGCCAAACAAATCACTCATTAAAAAATCTGATGATGCATGAATATAAATTGGAAACCCAATAAACACCAATGCTGTATCGAAAACGCGTTATGCATTTTTTTTATAACTGCCTAGGGTTGATACTTAGCCCCAGGTTTGATCGCAATGGCAACTGGTTTGGGACGGGCTTGCGCTTCCAGATACGTCCACAGCGCCTGTGCCGAGCTTTTGGCAGCGGCGTTGTGCGCTGGCCTCTCGCGGTAAACACGAATGTCCATCGTCATTTCCAGTTTGTCGCCCGCACTCACCAGCTTTTTGGCGCGCAGCTCCTTTTTAACCGCGCTGAAAGGCAAAAACGCAATGCCGTGGCCTTCAAGCGCCATTGCTTTTAGCCCCTCAGCCATGTCGGTTTCATAGACGCGGTCTAAATGTATGGCGGTACTGGACTGCTTCAAAATGAGGTCAACCACCCTGCCCAAATAGGCGCCTGGCGCATAACCCAAATAAGGCAACGGCTGCCCCGCCCGGCCCGGCAGTTTGTAAAGTGGCTCGCCCTCAAGGTTGGGTTTGACAAAGGGCGACAGCAGCTCCTGGCCCAGCGTGACCATTTCATAGCGGTTCGGGTCCAGCTGAAACGGTTGGGAGTCGTGATGGTAGGCAATCAGCAGGTCACAGCTGCCTTCAACTAATCTCAAAACGGCATCATGCACATTCAATGCAATCAGGCGACTTTTGATCGAGCCAAACTTGTCACGCAAGCCACTGACCCAGGCTGGAAAAAACGTGAAAGCCAATGTGTGCGGTACCGCAAACTCAATCACGTCCTGCCTGGCCGACGTGTGGCCGCGGAGCATGGCGCGCGTTGATTGCAAGCCCTGCAGCATTTCGAGCGACTGGCTGTAAAGCGTTTCACCCGCAGGGGTCAGGCGCGTGGGGTATGAGCTGCGGTCAACCAGATCGGTACCGGCCCAAGCCTCAAGCGCCTGTATGCGACGTGAAAAAGCCGGTTGTGTGACATGCCGCAACGTCGCCGAGCGACTGAAACTGCGGGTTTCAGCCAGACTGACAAAATCTTCAAGCCATTTGGTTTCCATGGGGCGATTATGCGAGTTAGGCC
>ENA-OFCX01000772-OFCX01000772.1-metagenomes-genome-assembly--contig:-NODE-772-length-15011-cov-3.490305_pt1 | contig 15011 bp, 12 predicted proteins | sample MGYA00153384_OFCX01 | MGnify analysis MGYA00153384
GCCGTCGGAAGCACTGTGACCATCGAGGTCGGCGGCGTCGGACTCGCACTCAGCGTCACGCCGCAGGTAGCTATGTCATTGCGGATCGGATCAGAGGCGATGCTGCACACGGCGCTCATCGTGCGCGAAGATGACCTATCCCTCTTCGGCTTCGCAGACCGGCTCGAGCTCGCCGTCTTCGACTTGTTGCGGGGAGTCACGGGCGTCGGCCCGAAATCCGCGCTGGGCGTGCTCGCCGAGATGCGGCCCGGCGACATCGCAGCTGCGGTCGCAACTGAGAACGATGCGGCGTTTCGCAAGGTGTCCGGCATCGGGCCCAAGACCGCGAAGCTCATCGTGCTGTCGCTCACCGGCAAGATGCAGGGTATCGCTGCCGTGGCTCCGAGTTCGCCCCGCCCGGCATCCACCATCTCCGCGAGCGTGCTCGTGGCGCTCGTCGGGCTCGGCTGGTCGGAGAGGATTGCCGCCCAGGCCGTCGACGCCGCGGTGGCGGATGCCAGCGAGGCCGAGCTCGCCGCGCTGCTCGCCGAGCTGGGCCCCGGGCCGCGCCAGGCGCTGCATCAGGCGATCGCCAGTGCGCTCGATCCGGCGGATGCCAGCGAGGCCGAGCTCGCCGCCGTTCCCGCGCTGCTGCGCGTGGCGCTCACACGCCTCGGGCCGCAGGGAAGTTCTTCATGAGCGGCAGCGATACGAGCAGCAGCGACGCGATCGTGCGACCCACCCCGGAGTCAGACGCCGAACTCGCCTTCGAAGGCGCGCTGCGCCCGACCAGCCTCGCCGAGTTCGTCGGCCAGGCGAAGGTGCGGGCACAACTGCAGTTGCTGCTCACAGCTGCCACGCTGCAGAACCGCACCCCCGATCACATTCTGCTCGCCGGTCCGCCCGGCCTCGGAAAAACCACCCTGGCGATGATCGTCGCCCACGAGAGCGCGCGGCCGCTGCGCATGACGAGCGGCCCCGCCATCCAGCACGCGGGCGACCTGGCAGCGGTCCTCTCCTCCCTGGTGCCGGGCGAGATCCTGTTCATCGATGAGATCCACCGGATGGCGCGCACGGCGGAGGAGATGCTTTACCTCGCGATGGAGGACTTCCGCATCGACATCATGGTCGGCAAGGGGGCGGGGGCCACATCGATTCCGCTCGACCTGTCGCCGTTCACCCTCGTCGGGGCGACCACCAGGTCGGGAATGTTGCCCAACCCCCTGCGCGACCGTTTCGGTTTCACGGCTCACCTCGAGTTCTATTCCGATTCTGAACTCGAGCAGGTGCTGGTGCGCGCAGCCCGTCTGCTCGATCTCCCCATCGACCGCGCGGCTCTCGCTGAGATCGCCGGGCGGTGCCGGGGGACACCTCGGATCGCAAACCGGCTTTTGCGTCGCGTTCGCGACTATGCCCTGGTGCATGGCGGGGGAGCGGGGTTGGCCGCGGTGCACAGCGCGCTCGAGTTGTACGACGTCGACGAGCTCGGTCTCGATCGCCTCGACCGTGCGGTGATGGAGGTAATCCTCACTCGCTTCGACGGCGGGCCGGTGGGGCTGGACAACGTGGCCGCGGCCATCGGCGAAGAACCGGGCACCATTGAAGACGTGATCGAGCCGTACCTGATCCAGCAGGGCTACCTGCAGCGCACGCCGCGCGGGCGCATCGCCACGGCCGCTGCCTACCGCCATCTGGGGCTGGCGGCCCCGGCGCGCACTGAACGGGCCAGCGACGACCTGTTCGAAGCCTAGTCAACCCGCGCTAGTCAGCCAGCGGCAACTCGCGCCAGTTCAGCCGGCGCAGCCCCTTGCTGGCCAGCGGCCGGATCTTGATGGGCTTGATGTCACCCTTGTCGCTGCCCGCAATCAACTGCAACCTGCTTTGGCCCGTGGCGGGGTTGTTCTCGCTCATCCAGCGCAGGTCGTTGATGACGCCGGCGATGGCATCGTTGTAAGCCAAGGTGTTGCCGGCCGCATTGATGAGCTGGCTTTCGCCGTCGCCGACATCGATAGCATAGATGCGGCTCTTACCCGAGGCGTTGCATTCGTCACCATTGGGCAGCATCGCGCTGAAGGCCACGATGCCGAAGAAGGCCGTGGGCTCGGATATCACGCGCCAGCCGAGGCTGCCGGCGCCGGTGCCCAGGTCATGCCACCAGCCGATTTGCGTGGCCGGGTTAATCAGGTTCTTGACCGTCAAATCGGTCAGCTGCTTGAGGTTGTTCTGCCGGATCGGGTAGGTGAAGCCACCTGGCAAGGTCGCGGCGGTGCTGAACAGAAAGGCGGTGCCGTCGATCACGCCGTAGAAAGTTTGCGGCTGGGCACTGCTGACGTCGCTGGCGTGGAGAAAGCGGCCGCTGCCGACCGTGATGTAACGCTTGCCGGAGACGGGTTGAATCACGACCAGCGGACGCGAGGTGACAGGCACCCGGGCGCCCAGGCTGTCGCTCAGCTCAGCCAGCTTGATCGGCGGGGCGTAAATGCCGGCAGCCGGCGTCAGGTCGAGCCGCCACAGGTTGCCGAACAAGTCCCCCGCGTAAGCGCTGTCGGCAGTGAAGTCCGTGCGGTCAAGCACGAAGGTCTGCACATGCGCCAAACCGGCTTGGTTGCCGCTGGAGCCGACCGGGCTGCCATTCGCTTCTTTGGCCTCGATTTTTTCGAGTAAGGCACCGGTGCGTGGGTTGATGATGAAGAAGTACGGCCGGCCATCGGCGTTGTTGTAGCCCGAGCCAAAAACAAGCACCCAGCCGTGTTTCTTGGTCTTTACTGCGGTCGGCTCGCCAAAGGTGTAACCCAAGTCGGGGTGGCTGAACTCCCACAACACCTTGCCCGCCACCGCGGCTTCGCTGGTCATGGTGGCGGGGCTGGTGACGTCGATTCCAAAGTAGCTCTTGCCGCCTTTGCCGAGCGAGCCCACCAGCAGCGTGCGCCAGTCGGTGCCGGCACCGCCGACGGTCCTGCCGAAGTCGATGTCGGCCACCATGGGCGTGCCGTCGACAAAGTAGCGGTGACTGAATGCGGGGTTGCCGCGTGAACGCAGGCCGTTGACGTTGGGGGTCCCTGTCGGGCCCAGGAAGACGGCGCTCGGCACGTACGACCAAAGCTCCCGCCCGGCGGCGGCGTCGACCAGTGAACCGTTGATGGCATGCAGCATGCCGGCATTGCTGCCGACGTAGACCATGGTTGTTCGGCTGGCAATGGCCGGCGTCGCTTTAAACGCTGCGTAACCCGGGTTGGCGGCCTCGGAATAAGAAGCGCTGGGCGGGCCGATCGGGCGCGTCCTGGAGCCCACGATGTCGCCGACGGCGCTGACCCGGTTGCGGTAGGCCTTGGCACTGCCGGGGGCGCTGGAAGCCACCTCGTGCGTCGGGTCGCCACGCAAATAGTTCAGGAAGTCGCCGCTGTCGTCGCCGGTCCTGTAGGCGGTGTCAAGCGCGCTCCGTTGGGCTGCCGACAAACTGGCCAGGCGAAAGGGCACGCCCAAGCCGGTGTCGTCGCGGCGGGTGACGATCTGGCGGCCGGTGTTCCAGCCGTTGGCCGCGATCTGCAGGCCCAACTTGGCGCTAAAAGTCCAGGCGTCGGTCGTCGACGGCACGCCGGTGGTAGGGTTAAAAACAATGGTGCTGGCGACGATCTCACCACTCCAGTTGTTGGCGTCGTATTTGGCCGAATAGCTGGCGGCGCCCGTGGTGGAAATCTGCGGGCTGGCCGGCGAGAACGAGGTCGTGAAGGCTTTCATCTTGCTGGCAATGTCAGCAAAGGCCCGGGTCAAGCCGGCCACCATCTGGTCGGGGCGCTCGGCGGTGAAATAGGTGTCAGGCCGGGGCTGCGCGCCGTTGCCCACGGTTTCGCCCGTGGTGCTCCACCAGGCCATCGGGATATCGGCGACCCGGGCATAGGGGTCGAACAGTTTGGGCGCCTCGAAACCCCCGTACTTGGCCGCCAGGTAGAACTGGTTGTTGGCTTTGTAGGTTTGGTACTCAAGAATGTCCAGCCAGTAGGTCTGGACGGTCTGCAGGCCCTCGTTCTTGGCCTGACCGTCATCGGGCCGGATGTCGACGGTGTTGCTGTCGTAAGCAATGCCGGCCATGAGTGCCGAGTTGTTGCTGCAGCAGCCGCCGATATTTTCTGCCGACCCCAACCCGGCTCCCAGCCCGTGCAGGGCACCCACCTTGTTGGTGGCGGCCGCCGCATTCACTGGGTCGGTGCCCAGGCTGGCGGGCTTGGCCGGCTCGTTGGCGCTACCGCTGGGGCCCGGCACATTCTTGTCGGCATGGCTGTTCACGTCACCAATGCCCAGCACGAAGTTCTTCTGGCAGGCGTACTCGATGGGGTCGTCCCACGCGGTGATGACCGGGAAGCCGTCGACCCAGGTCGTCCTGGTGGCGCTGTCGGCGCCGCCCATGTTCGTCCACTCGGGCACGTTGCCCAGCTTCTTGAAATAGCGGATGGCGGCGTAGTACAGCTCACCGACGGGGTCGAAGGTCTTGTAGGAGCCCGGTGTGATCTGGCCAAACTTGTTGAGGTAGTTCATCACCCCGCTGTTGCTGACGGGCACGCCGAAAACCGTGGCGGTGTTGTCGGCATCGGCCAGGTCGGGGTTGGTGTGAATGATGCCGGTGTCGCTGCTCCATTCGGCGGCAGGGTTGGCCGTCGGCAGCCGGGTTGGCTTGAAAACCTGCGGGCCGACGAACTTCTGCCGTGCCCTCAACACCCCGCCGTCGCGCTGGATGTTGCTGTCGTTGAGGTAGCCGAATGCGCTGTAGCGGATCTTGTCGGCGTACTGCTGCAACAGGCCGGTGGGCTTCCAGATGGGGGTGCCGCCATTCGGGTAGGACGTGCAGTTGGGTTCCAGCGGGCCTGTTGCCGCGTTGGCGTCGCAGACCCTCACGCGCACGCTGAGCTCCCAGACCGTGTTGTCGACCGCGCCTGCAGCGCCGGTGTAGGTGGTGGCTGCGGCGTTGAGGTCGCCGGTGCGTGAGAAGCGCATCTTGTTGCCCAGGCCCTGGATGCGCATGTTCAGGCCCGTCCAACCCAGTGGGGTGCTGGCCGACACCAGCGCGGCGCTGCCCAGGTTGCGGTTGGGGAAGTTGCCGGTGCCCCCCTGTCCAGAGGCCCAGGCCTTTTCCAGCAGCGTGATGCTGGTGGTGTCCAGCGAGCGGTAGCCGCCGGTGAGTGCCGCGCGAAACGGGTCGATGGTCTGCATCGTGGCCCAGTTCAGGAAGTTACCGCTCCACTTGGTGCCGGCGCAGGTTTGGCCCGTGGCTGCGCCGTCCGGGTAGAAGTGACGCAATGACTCGGTGGCGTGGTGGCTGTACAGGTAGCACTTCAAGGGGTCGAAATACCCCATGTAGACGCTGGTGCTGGCATAGGTGTTGCTGACGTGCGCCACGCTGACGTTGGTCGGAAATTCGGCCGACAGCACCAGCGCCAGGTTGCCCGGCACAGCCGTGTTGCTGAACACCGGCTGGTCGGCCAGCAGCGTGGTGGCTTGTGCGCTGGCGATGCACAGCGCGCCGGCCACTCCGGCCGCTACCAGCCTCAAGCCGGCCGGCGCCGTGTGGCGTGCTCCGGGCCTGGCGTTTGCGGCGGCGGCTGAAAACGCGAAGTGGATGTTGGCCATGGCGGGCTCCTCGTGGATGGGATTCATAGCGTGAATGTCGACTGCACAAAGGCCTGCGTCGCACGCGGCCCCGTCACGCGCACGCTCAAGCGGTAGACGGTCTGCTGTGGGACCAGGTTGTTCAGGTTGAAGCAGTCGCTAGCGCTGCAGCCGATGGGCTGGCCGGCGTCGGTCATGGTGCAGTGCGCGACACCTGCGGGCCCCGTGTTCATGCACAGCCGGTCGACCACCCAACGCACCGTGACGCCCATGTCGGCCATGACGATGTCGTTGGCCGCAGTGCCGGCGCCGCCAAACGCAGCATCGTCGATCAGCACGGCGGGCAGGCCCTGGGCGTTGCTTGCCAGCGGTGTGGCGCTGTAGTTGCCGGCGACGTTGGTGGCCTGACGCGACAACTCCGTTGACAGCGCACCCGTTTTCATCAGGGCGAATACGACCTCGGCTGCGCGCTCGCTTTGATTGGTCAGGTCGCGCTTGAATCCAAGGTTGCCGGTACTGGCCATGGTGGCGCCGGTTGAACGCAGCATGGCGACCGCGCCGATCATCATGATCAACAGCGCGATCAAACCGAACAACATGACGACGCCGCGTGCTGGCGATATCGATGGCGTGCGCAGGCGCGCACCTGCGCGCACATGGCAGGCCGGACGCGAATTTCTTGCAAGAGTGGGCATGGGGTCGTCTAGCGTTGCATCAGCAGCACGTTGCGCAGCGGAATCGTGAAGTCCAGCGAGCGGTAGCGCATCACGCGGTCTCCGGCATTGACGTTGTGGGTGTGGGTCAGGCCAGGCAGGTCGCTGAAGAGGGTCAGCGTGGCGGACGTCACGGCCTCGCGCTCGGGGGTGGCGTTGCGCAACACCAGGCCCAACCGCACCGCCACGATGCGCGTCAAGGCCAGCTTGGACGCGGGCGAGCCGTCCAGCAGCGTCGCCGCGTCCCACGGCGCGACGGCCGGGTTGACCCATACATCGACGGTGCCGTTGTCGTTGCTGTCGATGCCGTAACGGGCTCGAAGGTCGACCACGCCGTCGGCCAGCGGCATCACGCGGTCATGGCCGTCAAGTTGCATCAGGTCATAGGCCACCAGCGTGCTGTTCGCGCCGATGCCCACGAGCTGGAACGCCGGTCGATTACCCGTCGCCCGGCCCAGCGATGAAAGCCAGCCCATGGTGCCGGTTCCGATGCTTGCAAGCAGCACGCCGGCCACGGTGGCGTCAGCGTAAGCGCCGCCAAAGCTCAACAACTGGTCGGCGCCGCCGACGAAGCCGCCATTGACTTGCTGGACCATGCAAATGTTGCCGTCCTGGGACAGCAACACCAGATCGTCACCCGTCAGGCCGACGGTGGAGTTCAGTCGCAGACTGTTTGCGGTCGCCGAATCGGGCAGCACGCGCTGTGGGGTTTCGCCCAGCCCGGCCGAGCCCGCAGCGACGATCAGCACATCCGAGCCGTCGGTGCCTGCCCCCGACTGGACGACGAGCGGCGCCAGCCGCACGGTGCCGTTGACTGCGGCAAACGGCGCCGGAAACGCGTTGAGCCTCGGCAGCACGGTGGCGCCTGCCCGGGCCACGCGCAACGGGCAACCGAAGGCCTGGCGGCCGATTTGCGTGAAGCCCGAGCCGGCGCTGCGCAGCGTGCGGTCCAGCGAGAAAGACAGCCAGGTGCCGTTGCCAGAGACGTCGTTGATAGAGGTCAGCGCACGCCGTCCGCTTTCGTGACGAATCAGCATCATCGTCACCGCCAGCGTCAGGCCCATGCTCACGGTCACCGCGATCAACAACTCGATCAAGGTGAAGCCGCCAGACCCGCGGCGCGCCGGGATGCCGGCGCTTGAATGGCGTGCTGCACACAGATTCCTCACGGCAGCACCGTCGGGATGACGACTTCAGTGACGTAGCGGTGGGTACTGCCGGCGGCCAGATGCGGCGGCCGCCAACTGACCGTGATGCGCGCCACGTCGGCCGCTACCACCACGCTGCCGGCGCCCTCGGGAAGGCCACGGACGAGCGGATCGGCCACCATCGCTTGCCAGGCGGCGACCACTGCGCCATCCAAGGTGACGCTGTTGGCGTTCCACATCGCGCTAGCCAAATCGTTGGCGGCCAGCACGGCGCGCTGGGCGTCTTCGGTGCCCTTGCTGGACTGCACGGCGCGGGCCTGCAGACCGACCAAACCCAGCAGGCCAAACGAAAACAGCAGCAACACAACCAGCACTTCAATCAGAGACAGGCCGCGCCGTGGCAACCGGGTGAGTGGGTGATGCAATTTCATGGGGGGCATCCATCGGGCGCGCCAGCGGCGAGCACGCGGCCGGGGTCGCACTGGCGAACCTGGCCGCCGAGTGCGACCAGCACGCGCTGCGGCCGCTGGCTGGCGATGGAAGTGACGTCGTAGCGGCTGGCGGCTCCATCGGCGGCCAGCGCGCAGGCCGCGCCGCCCGGACCGGGGGCCGGATTGGCGATCTGGCGGCCGGCCGAGTTGAAACAAATCGCGCGTGGGCCGGTGATGCGCACGCCCGGGGCGGTATCGGTCAGCGTGCCGCACTGCACCGCCACCACCGGGTCGCCAGCGGTCAAGGGCACGGTACGTATCTGCCAGTGCCGGCCGTTGGCGGCGCTGGTGTCGGCGTTCGTGCAAGCGGCTGCGTCGCTGAGAAAAAAGACCACCTGCCGGTTGCGTCGCACAGCCTCCACCTGGGCGGTGCGCACGCCGTTCTGCAGCGCATCGCTGACGCTGCGCACCCTGGAGTTGGCGACCCACTCGGCAAAGCCGGGCGCGGCCATCTTCATCAGCAGCGCCAGCAGCCCGATGGTCACCATCAGCTCGATCAGAGTCAGGCCGCGCACTGGCCGGTGCTGCGGCAATATCAAACGCATGCCTGGCCCCTTTTCACCATCCACTGGCTGGCGCATGTGTTCCACCCACTGCCCGGTGCCGCGCTGGTGGCGCGCACTTCGGCCTGGTTGATGGTGAAGCTGAAACCCGACACCGCACCGCTGCCCACCGCCTCGAGCGTGAACTCCGTGGCGTTCAGATTGCCGGTGCAACCCACCACGAACAACCCGAAGGTGCGCGTGGCCGCTGCGGTGGAGCACGGGGTGGTGAATGCACCCACTGTCGCGTAACTGCGGTTGTCCTGGAAATGGCGTTCCATCTGCGCACGCAGCACCGACAGGGCGCTGGTGGCATCTGCCAACTGGCCACGGATCAGGTAGTCGCGGTAGCTGGGGTACGCCACCATCGACAGGATGGCAATGATGGCAACCACGATCATCAGCTCGATAAGCGTGAAGCCCGCATGGCTGCGACGTGGGGTCGGATAACGGTTCATCGGCGGTGACCTCAGCTAGTCGGGAACCCCGGGGTTGCGGCGCCACCGACGCATTCGCGCACCCGGGCGATAGATGCTTATCGGCCGCTGCGGTCGGGGCTTGAGGAAGAAAACACACTCGGCATCAGGCCAACATGCAACGAGATGTCAACGCGGCGGTGGGCGCCACGCACAGCGAGTCCCGGCCTGCGGCAAGTCAGCCGGCGGGCGGCCCGGCGCGATGGGCGTCATCGTTTCAATCCACCACCGCCAAGGCCGAAACTGGCGCCGCGCTAGCGCCAGAGGCGACCATCGGCGGGCCAATGCTGTTCGATCTGGATCGGGGCCTCAAGTGCCCGCGTCATGGGGCCGCCTTATGGGGCCGCCTTATGGGGCCGCCTCAAATACCCGCGTCCAGCAGCCGCCGATTCAGCGTGTACGTGCCCGAAAACGTCGCCTCGGCCAGCACACTGCCGGCCAGTGCCTGGCGCACCTGTGCGCCGGTGAACAGGCCTTCCAGCGGCAAATGCGGCAGCACCACGGCGTACAGCGTGAACACGTAATGGTGCACCAGTGAATCGTTCCAGGGCGGGAACGGGCCGTCGTAGCCGAAGTACTGGCCAGCCATGTCGGCGTTGTCGGCGAACCAGCCGGTGTAGTCGTTCAGGCCATGCCGCGCGCCGCCCCGGGCCTGCGGTCCGGCTTTGCCGCGGGCCACGAACCCGCGGCTGAATTCCCCTTCCTGGATCACCGTGGGCAGCGGCGGCAGGTCGATAAGCACCCAATGGAAGAAGTCCTGCCGGGGCAAGTCCGCCGCGACTTCGCGGTCAGCCTGGTTGACATCGTCGCCCCGGCTCGGCACGTCGAAGTCATGGCAGATCAGCACCATCGACTGCGCAGCCGTGGGCACATCGCGCCAGGCCAAGTGCGGGTTCAGGTTGTCGCTGAAGGTGGCCCGGCCCTGGCCGTCAGGCCGGCCTGCGGCGTAACAGGCGGGAATGCGGTCGCCGTTGGTCCAGCTGTCGCTCCAGAGTTTCATGCGGCGATTTCCTTGTTGTTGCTTGCCACGTCCATGCCCTGGCCCTGGCCCTGGCCCTACACGCCCCACACCACGGCCACGTCGGCGGCCTGGGCACGGCGCAACATCTCGACCATGGGCCAGACGCGCTGGCGTAGCGCCACGCCACGCGGCGCATCCGCATCCGCATCCACATCCGTACCGGCATCAGCCGCGATGGCGGTATCGACCTTGCCACCGGCAGCGGCCGGAACAGCGGCGCCTGCCCGGGCTGCGCTTTCGGCGGCCACGGCGTCTTGCAACGCGGCCAGCGCTGCGGGCAAGGCAGCCGGCTCGATGATGCCCTGCGCGGCAGGCTCGCGACCCATCAGGCGCAACACCTGGTCGCCATGGGGCCCGAGCATGATCAGGTCGCCGGTGGCCTTGCTTTTGAACTTGTAGATCATCGTGCCGCCTGAAGTGCGCGGATGCGCGACGCGATTGTGCGTCCTGCACCCCCTGGTGCGACGCGGTGCGACGCGGTGCGGCCGGCTATCCGCGCACCAGGCGAATGCGCGGCGCTGCCAGCGCGGCGGGGTCGGCGGCCCTGCGCTGCTCGAAGCTGATGACGTCCAGCGCCGGCGCATACAGAAAGCCCTGGAAGGTGTCACAGCCAGCTTCTTGCAGGAACGCGCGCTGGTCCTCGGTTTCCACGCCCTCGGCAATCACCTTCATGCCCAGCGCGCTGGCCATGTGCAGGATGGCGCGCACGATGCCCGCGTCGCGGGCGTCACCAGGCAGGCCCTGCACGAAGCTGCGATCGATCTTCAGCTTGTCGATGGGGAACCGTTTCAGGTAGGCCAGGCTGGAATAACCGGTGCCGAAGTCGTCGATCGACAACTGCACGCCCAGCGCGGCCAGGGCGCGCAGGCGGCGCAACGCCTCGTCGGCGTCGGCCACCAGGATGGATTCGGTCAGTTCGAGCTCCAGCAGGTGCGCCGGCATGCCGCTGACGGCCAGCACGCTGGCCACGCGGTCGACGAACTGCGGCTGCTGGAACTGCAGCGCCGACACGTTTACCGCCACCGGCAACGACTGCCCGCGCTGGTGCCACAACGCCGCCTGCCGAACCGCCTGCGACAGCACCCAGTCGCCAATGGCCACGATGAAGCCGCTGTCTTCGGCCACCGGGATGAAACGCGCCGGCGGCACGTCGCCCAGTTCGGGGTCGCGCCAGCGCAGCAGCGCTTCGGCGCCGACCAGGCGGCCGTCGTCCAGCGCCACCTGGGGTTGGTAGTGCAGGCGAAAGCGACGGCTGACCAGCGCCTGGCGCATGGCGTGGTCCAGCTTCATGTGCGAGCGCCGGTCGACCTCGGCCCGCGCCTGGTGCAGCCGGTAGTTGGCCCGCCCGCCCAGCTTCACCGCCCGCATGGCCGATTCGGCACGCCGCGTCAGGTCGTCCAGGGCCGATCCGTGGGATGGGCACAGCGCGATGCCGATGCTGCATGTCAGCGTGAAGATGGCGTCATCGATCTGGCAGGGCTGGCCGACGATCTTCAGCACGCGCCGCGCCGTGGCCTCGGCAGCGGCTTCATCGGCCGGGCACACCAACACGACAAACTGGTCGGCGCCCAAACGGGCCAGGGTGTCGCCCTCGCGCAGGCAGCCCTGGATGCGCTGGCCCATGTCGCGCAGCACCTGGTCGCCAATGTCATGGCCCAGCGATTCGTTGATTTGCCTGAAGCGGTCCAGGTCGACCACCAGCAGGGCAAGCGAAGCGCTGTCGCGGCGCAGCCGCTGGGAAGCCTCGATCAGGCACTCGGCCAGGCGGCGGCGGTTGGGCAGGCCGGTCAGCGCGTCGGTCAGCGACATGGCCTCGAGCTGTTCGTCGACGGCCAGGCGTTCGCTCAGGTCACGGTAGGAATACACGCGGCCCAGCACACGGCCCGCGCTCCACAACGGCCGCGTTACGCGTTCGATGACCTGGCCCGAATGCAGGTGCAGGCGGTCGGTGGCCGTCACGCCCGTGGCCAGCTGCAAGGCCTGCAAGCGGCGCTCGTAATCTTCGGGGCCGACCACGCTGCGGTTCATCCAGGTGAACACCGCGCTGTCGTCGTGCTGCTGCAGCATCGTCAGCGGCATGGCCCAGATCTGCGCAAAACGCTGGTTGAAGGTGCGGATGCGGCCGTTCAGGTCGGCCACCAGAATGCCGTCGGCGGTGGCCTCCAGCGTGGCCTGCAAATCAGCCAGGGCGGATTCGCGTGCGTCGTCGGCCTGCTGTTCGCCGCTGCGGTCGCGCAGCAGCACCAAGGCGTGGGTGGCGCCGCCGTCGGCATCGGGAATGGGCTGGATGCTGCGCCTGACATGCAGCACACCGCCGTCGGGGCGGGCCAGCAAGGCGTCGGAGTGCAACTCGGTGCAACCGTGTTCCCTGGCGCCGGCCCAGTAGGCCAGGTCTTCTGGCGACGCCGACAGTGCCACGGCCGATTCACCCAGCAGGCCCTGCACCGGCCGGCCCAGCAGCGTGGCGGCTGCCGTGTTGACGGCCACCACGCGCTGCGACGCCAGGGCCACCACCCAAGCCGCCTGAGGCAGACCTTGCAGCAGTGCGCCCCAGGCCGTGACGCCGGGGGCGCACTGCACGGCGCTGATGTCGCTTCGGGCAGTCAAGCGGGCACCGCCTCTGGCTGGGCGTGCGTGGCCAGCGCTTCGAAGTAATAGGCCACGCGTGGCCGCGGGTCCAGGTAGTCCAGCGCCGCCGAGGGCATCTTGGCCGGCGCCAGGCTGCGCCGGATGCCGATGTCGCGCATGTGCTCCAGATTCAGCAGCAACGCTTCGGATTTGGGCACGCGCGGGTCGTGCACCAGCACGCGCGGCTTGAGTGGCCGTGACGAGTTGATGCCCACCACCATGGCGTATCGGTCGTCAGTCAGCTGCACCAGCGAGCCTGCCGGATAAACACCGGTCATGCGGATGAAGGTGCCCAGCACAGCGGCGTCGTAGCGGGTGCGGCCTTGCGCAAACAGCGTGGCCACCGCCTCGTGCGGCGTCAACGCCGGGTTGCGCGCCGGTGGGTTGCACAGGTTGTCGTAGCGGTTGACGATGGCCACGATGCGCGACGCCAGGCTCATCCGCTCGCCCGGCAGTTGCTGTGGAAACCCACTGCCGTCGGCATGTTCATGGTGCTCGGCCAGCACCGCCAGTGCGCCCGGCGCCAGCGCCATGCGCTTGCCGTGGGCGACACCGCGCACCACGTGTTCACGGTAGGCGGCCATGTCCACCCAGTTCAGGCCGTCGTCGGCGTGGCGCAGCCGCTCGACCAAGTCGATCTTGCCCACGTCATGCAACAGGGCGCCGACGCCCAGATCGCGCAATTCGTCGCCCCGCAGGCCCAGGGCGCGGCCGATCAGCAGCGAGATCACGGACACGTTCAGCGCATGCGCAGCCGAGCGGTCGGCGCCGCCGGCATTCACCAGGCGGATGCCGATATCGCAGTCGACCAGCAGCTTGTCCAGCATCGCTGCGGCCAGCGCCTCGGTCTGGCGGCGGGCGTCTTCGGGCCGCTGCGACACCGCGTCGCTGGCCTGGCGCCAAGCGTGGGCGGCCTCGCCGTACTGGCGCTCGCAGCGTTGCAGCGCGTCGCGCTGGTCGGCCAGGGCGTCGCGCCGTTCGGCTGCGGCGGCCTCGGCCGGGCTCAACTTCGGGGTCGTGGCGGCGGCCTGGGTGGACGGCACATCCGGCTCGGACAGGTCGCTTTTCTCGGGCACCCAGCGCACCTGTTTCAGGCCCAGGCCACGCAAGATCGCCAGCTGCTGTTCAGTGCAAACCCGAAAGCTGGACATCGGAAACGGGTGCGACAACCAGCCTCCGTCAAGGTGGACGTGGATGCCAATGCGCAATTCTTCGATGGCAAGCAGGCTGGACATTCTGTGGGCCTCGGACAAGGGACCGCGGTGTTTGCAAACCCGCGCTACACCCGGTTATCGGGCGTTAAGGCGCCCGGCTTTAGCGGCATTGCGCGTCGGCGCCCTGGCCCAGCCGCGCACACTAGACTGGCGCAGCCATGGCGTGTCGGTGCCACGGCGCAACGCCGCACCCAAAACCGTCACACCAGGAGACCCCCGTGGTCCTAGAAATCGCCGACATCCGCATCCAGCCCGGCCAGCAGGCGGCGTTTGAAGCAGCCATCCAGCACGCCATCCACAGCGTGGTGACACACGCGCAGGGCTTCGTGGGCTTCAAAATCAACCACAGCATTGAAAGCCCCGAGCGCTACTTGCTGATGATCAATTGGGCCACCCTGGAAGACCACACCGTGGCGTTTCGTCAGGGTCCGCTGTTTGCTGAGTGGCGCGCCATCGTGGGGCCGTTTTTCGCGGGCCCGCCGGTTGTGGAGCATTTCACGCTCGTGGCCGAAAGCGCGTGACGGCGCAAGGCTGACGCCAGCACCCCTGGAACGAACCACGCGAAGGGGTGGCCCGGGTGGCTTTGTCGGCTGCTCCTGGCCGCGCAGGCTTACAGCGGCGACGATCTGCAAACCGGCCGTTACCTGGTCACGTACAAAGAAGGCGCGCAGGAAGCCGGCATGAAAGCCATGAAGGTGCAGAGCCTGCGCACTGCCGATGCGCGCGACTTCACCAGCCAGGCTGTCGACGTGGCCGACGTGGGCGACGCCGACGTGCTGATGTTCCCCGAAAACGGCGTGGCGGTGCTCGACACCGGCATGGACCTGGGCCACGCCGACTTCGCCGGCCGTGCCTTCGTCACCAACACACCTTCGTCGGCCAGCCGGTGCAAGACCTGCACAGTCACGGCACGCATTGCATCGGCATCGCCTGCGGGCCCATGGCCCCGCCCATGCCCCATGCCCCATGCCCACCAAGCCCATCGAGCCTCACAGTGGCCAGCGTGCTGGCCGAGATCGGCGTCGTCACCGGCCAGTGCAGTAAAGCGCAGGCCGCTGCCCTGCGAAAGGTGGCCGGCGTGGCCGACGTGTCGCCCGACGCCCCCATCGACATCGGCCCGCCGGGCTGATCCGCCTTGCCTTCACTTTTCGACCCTTTGCAGATGGGCGACATCGCCCTGTCCAACCGCGTCGCCATG
>ENA-OFCX01000773-OFCX01000773.1-metagenomes-genome-assembly--contig:-NODE-773-length-15004-cov-3.696301_pt1 | contig 15004 bp, 10 predicted proteins | sample MGYA00153384_OFCX01 | MGnify analysis MGYA00153384
CGATCTGGACGGTTTGCTGCGTCACTTTGGTTCCACGCCGCACTTTTGGGGCGTACTGGTGGAACGCGCATCGTCGTTGGGCCTGCACGAGTCGCTGGCCCTGGCCCTGCATTTCTGCACGCAGTGGCTGGGTACCCCGGTGCCGCCAGCGGCCCTGGCTGACGCGCATGCCCGTGGCTTGTCGCGCAGCAAGTCGTGGTGGCTGCTGCCACTGTTGCAGGCCGTGCTCGAGCCGACCGACACCGACCGGTTGCCGTCACGCAGGCAGGCTCTGGCTGCACAAGCACTGCTGCTGAGACACCACCTGGGTCGAATGCCGCTGGGCCTGTTGCTGCCGCATCTGTGGCACAAGCTGAAGCGCTCCACCGCCAGTGTTGCCAGCGACCAAACGACTGCGGGCTGATCGGCCGCCACATCCACACACCCGGGGCGGTGCAAACAGCCTCCTTTACGGCCCTATGTCACAGCACCCCCTCAGCCGGGGGTTGTGAACCCCCGTTGCGGGTGCTTACAGTCTCTCGATCGCTGGTTTGTCAAAAAAGCTGACAGTTTTGGCTCGACGGCAGTGCTCCAGTTTCCCTTGTATCAGGACAATCCATGGCACGTTCAACTCCCCGCCGGTGGTTCGCTGCCCACGCGCAAACCGCGCTGTGGGACGGCGCCGCCGTGCTGGCTGCAATTTGTGCTGTTCTGTTGTGGCAGGCGGGTTCCCTCGACAGCATTTCGCGCATGGCCGGCACCCATGGCGCCACGTTGGCCGCGGGAATTTTCTTCATCAACGCGGCAAACGGTTTTTACATGAGGCAGCAAACGCGTTCTGGCTGGCCACTGATGCTGCGAACCTTGTTCGCTGTCATGCTGGGGCTGGCGCTGACCTACACCGTGTTCTTGCTTGCACCTGCGGACCTTCATCGGCCGGGACCGGTTCTCGCCGCGGCCATGCTGGCGGTGACATTTGTCATGCTGCGGCGCGCCTATGTGACAAACAGCCCCAGCAACGCCGGCCGCCGTTCACGCACGCTCATCTTTGGCTCTGGCGAGGCGGCGCGCGTGGTGGGGCGAACGCTGACCGCGTCGGACCCTGGGGTCGAAATCATGGGCTACTTTGCCGGCCCGAACGAGGGACCTCCGGCGGTGCCTGCTGAGCAGCTTCTGAGCACGGGGCTGTCGTTGATCGAAACAGCAAAGAAACTGTGTGTCGATGAAGTCGTCGTGGCGCTGACCGAGCGGCGTGCCGGCAGCATGCCGCTGCGCGAACTGCTCGACTGCAAGCTGCAAGGAATCATGGTTCACGACCTGAATTCGCACTTCGAGAAGCGCCTGGGCCAAATCAGGATCGATTACCTGAACGCGGGCTGGCTGATCTTTGGCGACGGCTTCAACCAGGGGCTTGGGCGAACCTTCGTCAAGCGGGTCTTCGATATCGTTTGCGCCAGCGTGCTGATCTTGCTCGCGTCACCCTTCATGCTGTGTGCAACGCTGGCCGTCAAGCTGGACAGTCGGGGGCCCGTGCTTTACCGGCAGGAACGCGTGGGGGTGCACAACAAACCCTTCCAGGTCGTGAAATTCCGCAGCATGCGACAAGACGCTGAACGGGATGGCCAACCCGTCTGGGCCACCAGCGGTGACCGCCGTGTCACGCGCGTGGGCAAGTTCCTGCGCCTGACACGGATCGACGAGTTGCCGCAGCTTTTCAGTGTGCTGACAGGTGACATGAGCCTGGTCGGGCCGCGTCCCGAACGACCGTTCTTCGTCGAGCGACTGACGCGGGACATTCCTTTTTACGCCGTGCGCCACAGCGTGAAGCCGGGCGTGACAGGGTGGGCCCAGGTTCGCTATCAGTACGGCGCGACAGTGGCCGACTCGCTCGAGAAGTTGCAGTTCGACCTTCACTACGTCAAGAATCACACCCTGTTGCTCGACCTGCGCATCCTGGTGGAAACGGTGCGCGTGGTGCTGACGGGCAAGGGCGCCCGGTAATCGAACTGTCGCGGTCCTTGGCCAGGTTTCGCGCCCGGGCGCCGCTGCACCTGGCGCCAGGTGCATGACAGCCGCATCCACCGACATTGCGATCTTCGGTTTCGCTGCGGCCACGCTGCTGCACGCGGTGTTTGCGATGCTGTTGCTGCGCGACCCACAGTTCGGCGGCCTGAACCGGCTTGCATCGGGCGCTTTTTTCGCGGCGGTGCTGGCCAGCGTCGGCTGGTCACTGGCGAGCCTGATCGACCAGTTTTCGCCCTTTGTAGCCACCCGCATGCTGGCCATGAGCCTGGACTGGCTGCGCTACGGCTTGTGGCTGCTTTTCCTCCCCGCGCTGGCCCGCCCGACGCTGGCGTCGTTCGTCAGCCGGCCAGCCACCGCAGCAGCCTCGCCCGGCCCGATCGGCCTGCTCGGCCCGCTGGGTCCGCTGGGCATGACCGTGTTGGTCTGGTGGTTGGTGGGTGCCGTGCTGCTGGTCGCGCTGTTCTCGAGGCAGAACGATGACGCGGCGGTCACTCAATTCACGGGCTACTTGTTGCTGGTGGCCCTGGGGCTGCCGGTGCTGGGCCTGGTGCTGGTCGAGCAGCTGTTTCGCAATCTGCCCGAAAATTCCCGCTGGAATGCCAAACCGGTCTGTCTGGGTCTGGCGGCGATCTTCATTTTCGACATTTATCAATACTCGGAATCGATCTTGTTCGGCCGCTTCGACGTGGACGCCGGCTCTGTGCGCGGCGCAGTGCACGCGCTGGCGCTGCCACTGATCTTTGTGGCCTCGCGCCGACGCGCGGACTGGATCGGCCGTCTCCAGGTGTCGCGCAAGGCTGCGTTTTACTCCGCTTCACTGACGCTGGTCGGTGTCTACCTGCTGTTCGTGGCCGGACTTGGCTACGCCGTGCGTGCGCTGGGCGGTGACTGGGGCCGCGCGATGCAACTGGCGCTGCTGAGCAGTGCATTGTTGGTCGGCCTGATGCTGCTGTTGTCGGGCTCCATACGGGCCCGCCTGAAGGTGTTTGTCGGCAAACACTTCTACAGCTACCGTTATGACTACCGCGAACAGTGGCTGCGCTTCACCACCATGCTGTCGTCGCCAACCGCCACGCAGGATGTCGGCGGCCTCGTGGTGCGGGGCCTGGCTGACATGCTCGAGAGCCCGGCAGGCAGCCTGTGGACCCGCAACACGGGCGGCACGGCTTACGTGCAGTCCGCCCGATGGAACATGCCGGCGAGCACGCAGGACACGCCGGCCGACGACGGCCTGGCCCCGTACCTGCTGTCCAGTGGCTGGATCATCGCCCTGGACGAGTACCGCAGTTCACCCAAACGCTACGGCACCGTCAGCCTGCCGCCATGGTTGCTGGACGAACCAAATCACTGGCTTGTGATACCGCTGGGCATGCACGACCAGCTGCTCGGCTTCGTGGTGTTGGCGCGACCGCGGGCCGCCGTGCAGTTGAACTGGGAAACGCGCGACCTGATCAAGACGGCCAGCCGCCAGGCCGCGGGATTTCTGGCCCAGGTGCAGGCCACGGAAGCGCTGCTGGAATTGCGCAAGTTCGAGGCTTTCAACAAGATGTCCGCCTTCGTGGTGCACGACTTGAAGAACATCGTCACCCAACTCTCACTGATGCTGAAGAATGCGCAACGGTTGCACGCAAACCCGGAATTTCAGCAGGACATGCTGTTGACGGTGCAGAGCTCGCTGGAGAAGATGAGGCGGTTGATGATGCAGTTGCGCGAAGGGGCCACACCCCCGGGGTCAACCGCTGGGGTGAACCTGCAGCCCATCATCGAACGCCTCCAGGACATGGCTCGGACCCGCGGCCGTGAGCTGCAGGTGCGGCGATTCGAGAAGCTGGCCACGCGGGGGCACGAAGACAGGCTGGAACGGGTTCTGGGCCATCTGGTGCACAACGCGCTGGACGCCACGGCTCAGGGTGGCGAGGTGTGGATAGCCGTTCAGCGACAGGTGGGGCAGGTGAAGGTGGAAGTGGGCGATTCCGGGATGGGCATGACCGATGAGTTCGTACAGACACGGCTGTTCAGGCCATTCAGCAGCACCAAGGAGAACGGCATGGGCATCGGCACGCACGAAAGCGCGCAGTACATCCGCGAACTGGGCGGGCAGATCGACGTGTCGACGGCGCCCGGCCAGGGCACCGTGATGACGGTGCTGCTGCCACTGTTCGATGCGCATGCCGAACCCGAGGGGGCGCGGGGCCTGCCATGAACGCAGACGCACCCCCGTTGTTGATCGTCGAGGACGACCTGGCGCTGCAAAAGCAGATCAAGTGGTCGCTGGACCGGTTCGAGTCGGTGACGGCGAGCGACCGCGAGTCCGCCTTGGTGCAGTTGCGCCGCCACAACCCGTCCGTGGTCACCATGGACCTGGGCCTGCCACCCGACGCCGACTCGGTTTCCGAGGGCTTCAAGCTGTTGGCTCAGATGCTCGATGTCGACCCCAATCTGAAGGTCATCGTACTGACCGGGCAGAACGACCAGAACCACGCGCTGCGGGCGGTCGCCATGGGTGCGTACGACTTCCAGGCCAAGCCCTTCGAGCCCGAAGTGCTTGCATTGACCATTGAGCGCGCTTACCGCTTGGCCGAGCTGCAGCAGGAAAATCGTCGCCTGCAGGCGATGAAGCAGCCCGACGCGTTGACGGGTTTGCTCACGCGCGACAGCGAGATGCTGCGCATCGGACGGCTGGTCGAACGGGTGGCTGGCAGCAACGCGTCGGTGCTGCTGTTAGGAGAAAGCGGCACCGGCAAGGAGGTGCTGGCTCAGGGCCTGCATGCTGCATCCAAACGCAGCGGCAAGTTCGTGGCCATCAATTGCGCGGCGATTCCGGAAACGCTGCTGGAGAGCGAGCTCTTTGGTTACGAAAAGGGTGCCTTCACGGGTGCGGCCAAGACGACGCTGGGCCGGATCGAGACCGCCAACGGCGGCACCTTGATGCTCGACGAGATCGGTGACCTGCCCCACAGCCTGCAGGCCAAGCTGCTGCGGTTTCTGCAGGAACGCACCATCGAGCGCCTGGGCTCACGACAGGAGGTGGCGGTGGATGTGCGTGTGGTGGGCGCCACGCATCAAGACCTTGGTTCGTTGATCAGGGCCGGCAAGTTCCGCGAGGATCTCTATTACCGGCTGGCCGAGATCGTGGTGACCATCCCGCCGCTGCGCGAGCGCAATGGTGACGCCGTGCTGCTGGCGCACGCCTTCCTGCGTCGATTTGCACTGGAGCAACGACGCGGCAACCTCACCTTGAGCGAGGACGCCATCCTGGCCATCGAGGCGCATGACTGGCCGGGCAACGTGCGTGAGTTGTTGAACTGCATCAAGCGAGCGGCCATCATGGCCGACGGCGCACAGGTGATAGCCGGCGACGTCGGCCTGCCCACCCACGCTGGCCGCGACAGCGACCCCGGCGACGACGGCGAAGGCAGCCCAGGCGCGCGACCGGTGGCCAGTGACATCGATCTGCGCTCTGTTCGCGATCAAGCCGAACGTCAAGCTGTCGTGACCGCGCTGGCGCGCACCAACGGCAACATGCTGCGGGCGGCTGAATTGCTTGGAACCAGCCGCCCCACGCTGTACAGCCTGATGCGGCGGCTGGGCATTCGTTGACTGCGGCCCAGCTGCCGGCACCCAGGCCAGCGCCCAGGCCGACATCACCACCAACCCCGAGACACATCACCATGAACCGACATGTCATGCGCACTGCGCTTTTTTGGGCTGCGCTGGCCGCCGGCGCCGTGGTCGCGGGCTGTGGCGACGGGGGGGCAGGCAACACCAGCGCGCAGCTGGCCTCTGCCAACGAGTATTTCGCGAAGCAGAACTACGCCGCCGCGGTGATCGAGCTCAAGTCTGCGCTGCAGAAAAGCCCCGACAACCGGGACGCCCGGTTGCTGCTTGGCCAGTCGCTGCTGGCAGCGGGTGACGCGGCGACGGCGGCCGTCGAACTGAAAAAGGCACTTGATCTCGGTGCCAACCCGAACGACGTGCAGCCGTTACTGGCCAAGTCCGTTCTGGGCCAGAACAACCCGCGCCAGGTGGTCTTGCAGTTCGCCGATGTACGCCTGGACAGGTCGGACGCCTCTGCCGAGCTCAAGACCACAGTGGCCACCGCGCTGGCGGCCCTGGGTGAGCGTGAACGCGCGCTGCAAACCACGCTGTCGGCGCTGACCGATTCACCGCAGCATGTGCCGGCGACGCTCTTGCACGCCAGGCTGAAGGCGGCGACCGGTGACATGGACGGTGCGATGACCCTGGTCGGCCAGGTGCTCGCTGGCAGCAGCAACAACCTGACCGCTCTGCTGCTGAAAGGCGATTTCCAGCGTCACGGTCGTCGCGATCCCGCAGGCGCCATTGCCACCTACAGTGCTGCAGTGGCCGCGCACCCGAACGCGGTGATGGCGCACGTGCCGCTCATTGCCCTGCTGCTGGAGCAAGGCGACACCACCGCTGCCCGGGCGGGTTACGACAAGCTCAAGCTGGTTCAGCCCAAGAACCCCGAGACCTTGTTGATCGAGGCGCAGCTGGCCCACATCGACCGCAACTTTGCGCGCACCCGCGAGTTGACCGACCAGCTGCTGCAAAGCTACCCGGACGACATCCGCTTGCTTCAACTTGCAGGCGTGAACGAGCTCAGGCTGAATTCGCTGTCGCAGGCCGAGACGCACCTGAGTCGGGTCATGAAGGCCCAGCCCGCAGCACCGCTGCCGCGGCACTTGCTGGCAGGCATCTACAACCGCACCGGCCAGCCGGGCAAGGCGCTGGAGGTGCTCAAGCCCCTGATCGAAGGACCGACGGCCGACAGTGCCGGCCTGACTCTGGCCGGCACGGCCTTGCTGCAGCTGGGCGAACCGGCACGCGCCGAAGCCGCCTTCGCGCGCGCTGCCAAGGGCAATCCGCAAGCGACGACAGCCCGCACCGCGCTGGCGCTGGGCCAGGTGGCCCGTGGCAATGCCGGCGCTGGTTTTGCTGAACTGGAAGCGGTGGCTGCTGTCGACAAGGGCGTGCGGTCGAACCTGGCCCTGGTGGCGGCACGAATGCGCGGCAACGACCTGCCGGGCGCACTAAAGGCCATCGACGACCTTGAGAAGAAGCAACCCGACAGCCCGATCGCCCATTCGTTGCGCGGCTCAGTCCTGCTGCTCAAGAGCGATACCAGCGCGGCGACAGCCGCATTCGAGCAGGCGCTGAAGCTGGACCCGCTCTTCTATTCGGCAACCGCCGGGCTGGCCAGCATCGCGCTTGCCGCGGGGAAGCCCGAGGCCGCGCAGAAGCGATTCGAGGCCCTGCTGCAGCTGGACCCGCGCAACACCCGTGCCTTGCTGGGCCTGGCGGAGCTGAAGGCACGCACGGGAGGAAGCAAGGAGGACGTGACTGTCGCCCTCACGGCCGCCGCAAAGGCCGACCCCAGTGAAGCCGGCCCGCATGTGGTGCTGGTGAAACATTTGCTCGGCTATCGCGACACCGCCGCTGCACTGGCTGCCGCTCAGAACGGCACCGCCTTGTTGCCCGACAGTGTCGAGATCATGGACGCACTGGGCACTGCCCAGCTGGCTGCAGGGCAGAGCAAGCAGGCCATCACCACCTTCGCCAAGATGGCTTCGCTGCGGCCCGACAACCCGGAGCCCCAAATGCGCCTGGCTGACGCCCATGCCGCCAACAACGACCTGAGTTCTGCCAGGGACAGCCTGAAAAAGGCGCTCGAGATCAGGCCCGGCCTTTTCGCTGCACAGCGGGCACTGGCGCAGGTCGCCCAACGCGAAGGCAATCCGCCAGAGGCCCTGCGCATCGCGCAGGCGATGCAGAAGGCGCAGCCACAACAGGCAGCGGGTTTCCTGCTTGAGGCCGAAGTGGAGCTGGGGCGCAACCAGCCCGACGCGTCCATCGCGTCACTGCGCAAGGCCCTGACTTTGAGCAACACCGCCGAGGTCGCCATCCGATTGCACGCCGCGCTGGAAGCCGCCAACCGAGGCGCCGAGGCCGGACGGCTGGCCAGCTCCTGGATCAAGGACAAGCCGCGCGACGTTGCGTTCCGCTTCTACCTGGGCGACCGGGCGCTGGCAAGCAAGGACCACGCTGCGGCTGATACCCAGTACCGCAACGTGCTGGAAATCCAGCCTGATAACGCCCTGGCGTTGAACAACCTGGCCTGGCTGATGACACAGCAGAAGCAGCCGGGAGCGCTGGCGCTGGCCGAGAAGGCCAACGCACTGATGCCCAATCAACCTGCCCTGATGGACACGCTGGCCTATGCACTGGCGCTGGACAACCAGGCCGCCCGCGCGGTGGAGTTGCAGACCAGAGCGATGGCCAAGGCTCCTGATGACCACGGTCTGCGGCTGACGCTGGCCAAGATATACCTGCAGTCGGGAGACAAGGCGAAAGCGCGCAACGAACTCCAGACCCTGGCCAAGCTTGGCGACAAGTTTGACGCCCAGAGCGAAGTGTCGCGGCTGATCGGATCGCTGTAGGCGTCGAGTTCCGGCCGGTGGGTCGCCGGTGGGTGGTTGCGAGACTTCGCGACAGCCCGTTGCATTCACAAACTCATCGACAGCGGTCGTTACCCCCGCTTTCAAATCATCCGTCTGGTGGCAATCAAGCTGCGCTCGTCCCGGTCGAAAACAAGTGCATGGGCCGACGGCCCCTGGCCACGACAACCGGCAACGCATGAAGACCCTCTCCCTGTCACTGCTGAAGCGAAAGCTCCGCCGCTGGTCCAGGTCGCTGCTGGCCGCCCTACCCGAGTCGCTGCGATTTGTCCTGTACCGGCGCATGGCCGATTGCCAGTTATCCACCGACGGGCGGCTTGAACTGTCGATTGCGCGCACGCAGGAAGAGCTGGAGGCCTGCTTTGCACTGCTGCACAACGCCTATGTCGGCAGCGGCTTCATGCACCCGCACCCGTCCGGCCTTCGCGTGACGCCTTACCACGCGCTGCCCACCACCACCACGCTGTGCGCGAAGGTCGACGGCAAGGTGGTGGGCACGCTGTCGATCGTTCGCGACGGCGTCTTCGGATTCCCGATGCAGTCGGCCTTCGATATCTCGAGCGTGCGCGCCAAAGAAGGGCGCGTCGCCGAGATTTCTGCGCTGGCCATCCACCCGCAGTGGCGCAAGACCGGGGGCTCCATCCTCTTTCCTCTGATGAAGTTCATGTACGGGTACTGCACCCGGTACTTCGACACGCGGCATCTCGTGATCGCCGTGAACCCGGCTCACATCGAGATGTACGAGTCGCTGTTGTTCTTCAGTCGCCTGCCAGAGAAAGTGGTGGACCATTACGACTTCGTCAACGGGGCGCCGGCTGTCGGTGCCACGCTGGACCTGCACGAGGCGCCGACCTTGTTCAAGCGTGCCTACAGCCACAAGCCGGGCAAGCGCAATCTGCACCGCTACTTCACGGCAACCGACATGCCGGAGATCGAATACCCGCCGCGCCCGTGGCACACCAGCAACGACCCGGTGCTGACCCCGGCGCTGCTCGATCACTTCTTCAATCAGCGTACCCAGGGCTTCGACGAGCTCGACCCCCGACGCCGCAGGCTGCTGCACTCGATGTACCGCGAATCGCAGTGGGCCACCGTGCTGCCCACTCTGTCGGCCGATGCCGCCTCGACAGCCAGCCTGCGACGTGAAACGCGACACTCGATGCATTGCCCAGCCACTCTGACCGCGCTGGGTCATCACGCCAAGACGCAGCGGATGGTCATCGTGGAAATTTCGGGCCATGGCTTCCTGGCTCGGACAACAAGCGCGCTGGACATCGGTGCGCGCTGCAGTCTCGCCGTCGAACTGGCAGAGGGCGTGCTTAGTCACACCCAAGCCGAGGTGGTGCGGCAAGCGAAAAGCGACGCTGGACAGTTCTACGGTTTTCGCATCGAGAACCCCGACAACGCCTGGCGGCGCTGCGTAGCCTGGTTGGACGATGCTGAACAGTTGGCGGCGGGCGTCGGCGTCGACGTCGACGCAAAACCGGCTGCAGCGGCGCTACCGCAAACCGCCGCTATGATTTCCGGCCGTGAGCCCTTGGTGATGCAGGCACAGGAGTGCGTTTAACCGCTGTTTCAGAAAGCGTGCAGTATTGCCGTATGAAGCTGTGGTTCAACTCTTTCAGCCGCGACCTGCCGGCAAAGCCCGGCCTGACAGGCTTTGCGGGCCTTTCGAGAGCGGCGTTGCCGGTGGCCCTGGCGGCTTGTTTGATGGCGTCCGTTGCGCGCGCCGACCTGCAGGCTTTGGTAGCGGCCAGTCGCCCGTCGGTGGTGCCGGTGGGCACTTACGACGCACTTTCCAGCCCGCGCTTCGGTTTCAGGGGCAGCGGGTTTGCGGTCGGCAATGGAAGCCTGATCATCACCAACGCGCACGTGTTGCCGGAATCGAACAGCCTGCCGGCACCACAACTGGCGGTGCTGGTGCTTGACAAGTCATCCAGCGGCCGCAGTGAAGGGGCGCAGGTGCGCCGCGCGACGCTGGTCAGCGTGGATGCACCGCGAGATCTGGCGCTGCTGCGCATCGAAGGTGAGCCCCTGCCCGCCTTGGCCCTGGCAGAGCCGGGCAGCGTGCGCGAGGGCATGGACGTGGCGTTGATGGGCTTCCCGATCGGTGGCATGCTGGGTTTTTCTGCCGTCACTCATCGCGGCATCATTGCGTCCATCACCACCCTGGCGCTGCCCTCGCCGACCGCGCGACAACTCGATGCGCGCGCTGTTGCACAACTGCGGCAGGGGCCCATCGAGGTTTATCAGTTGGACGCAACAGCCTATCCGGGCAACAGTGGCGGGCCTGTGTTGGACGCGCGGACAGGAGGCGTGCTGGGGGTCGTCAACATGGTGTTGATTCGGGGCACGCGCGAATCAGCACTGTCCCACCCCACCGGCATCACTTACGCGATCCCCGTGCGCTTCGTCAACGAGTTGATCCAGCGCGAGCGATGAAGCGCTGAATTCGTCACCGGGCCCCGGCAGCGACCGGGCCGTGGTCAGGCGCAGGGCTGCGGCGTCGGGCGCGCCGATCGCGGTCCAAACCTGCCAAGCGGAAGACGAATGGCTCTCGGGCGCCCGAAGGGGCGCAAACGTGCTGGCTGAGACGTTCAAGGATCGATTCTTCCTCAGCCTCTGCCAACGCCATCGAGTACGGGGAGCGATCGGCAGAGGGCCGATCGTCCAATGCGCAAAGAAACTCCGCGATGCGCCGCTTGACATCGTCGAAGGCAATGCACAGCAGCACGGCGGGTGCTCCAGCCACTGCGTGTGCGCGGACAGGCCCGGCTGCCTTGGCGCCCAGCATCCGGACGTAATACCCCACATGCCGCGGATTGACCTCCATCAAGACCCGGTCGGCGTTGCCTAGGCGGGCCGCCGTCAGGTAAGCCACCTGGAACAGCGAGGCCAGTACATGTTGCGACGCGAAGTCCGGATCCACCGCCAGACGCGTGAACTCGCTGAGGCGAATGCCGGCGCGTCTGAAGGCGTCGACCTCGTCAGGAAACGTCCGCTCTGCGGTAAGGCCGGCGCGGCTGTCCAGGCCTACCGTGAGCGTTCCCATGGTGCGGCCACGTCGCGTGACCAGCAGCGGGAAGCACCACTCGCTTTCGACCGGCGGCAAACTCGCCTCGCAATAGCCGCGCCAACGGTAGCGCTCCTGCAGCAATCGAGTGGCCGCCATGCGGCTTTCCTCGCAATGTGCAGAGCGGATGGTCAAGCTCTCATCAAGCCCGTCGGTATCGAAAATCGAAGGGCTGAAACCAAGACATTCGGCACCTGGCTCATCTGCAGTTGTATGAAGGGTTTCACGGACCGTTGAACCAAGTGGCATGCTGAATCGATCGAGAGCTGTTGAAAGCTTTGGACGTTACGCCCGCGTTGCACGCCAAACCGTCAAGCTTCGGTTTCGTCTGTCAGCAAACGCAACAGGAGTGTCTCGAACAAGCGCAAACCGCGTGCTTTTGTGTAAGCAGGCACAACGGCGCCCCCCGGCGACAGATCCGCGGTCATTCGTCGCGCGCGTGCACAACAAGACGGCGCGTCCCGCAAGAACGCTAACTCAGGCTGTAGCGGCCTGGCGCGATCACGTTGTCAGGATCCCAGGCCGCTTTCAGGCGTGCCATCAAGGCCCAGTGCTCGGGGTTGCGCGCCAGCACTTCGGGCATCTGGTCCGTTCGCGCGCGGTAGACCTCCAGCCCCAGATGCTGAACATGGGCATGCATGGCCGCAGCGCACGCCTGCGCCTGCCTGACCTGCACCGGATCGGCCTTGTCGAAGAGCAGGTTGATGATGGCGACCGCCGAGTTGTCCGTCTCGATGTTGATGGTGACGTACAACGCGTGGCCGTGAAGCTGGGCAATCTGGCCGAGATCGGCCACGGTGCTGTCGATGAGCGCGCCGTCCATCGGCAATGCCGGGCTGATGAACAGCACCCCGCACCGGGAGCGCTCGTAGTCGGTGGCCGGCAGGCCCGGTTCGTCGTACAGCCCGGTCAGGTTGTCGAAGGCGATGTCGGTGGGCGTGCCCAGCGCGAGCGCCTGCAAGGGCACTGCTGCCGCCAGCGCGGCGGCATATCGGCGCAGGCCTGGCACGAATCGCAGGCGGTCGGTCAGGCGCGCGCCCAGCGCCAGCAGTTGGCTGCTGTAGGTACGGACATCGGCCAGCCCCCGCAGGCGGCCGCGCACCTCTGCCAATGCGGCACGCACCTGGCCTGCGTTGCCAGCCAGGCCGGCCAGGCCGGTCCAGGGCGTGCCTGCGACCACGGCCAGCGCCGCTTCGATCTCGCTTTCCAGCGCAATGCCTTGGAGGTGGCAGCGGCCTTGCAGATAGTTGGCCAGGCCTGCGCGCAAGGTGGCCCGCGCGCGCGCCGCGTTGCCCACGTGGGTGACGGATGTCAACAATCCGTCGCGCTTGAGGTCGATCAAACGGTCCAGGAATTCGGCCAGTCGGGCGCCGTCACGCAGGCCGAGCGACAGCGCTATTTCCACCGGACGCTTGCGCTGCAGCCGGAAGCAGGCGCTGGTGACGATGCCGAAGTTCCCCTGGAAGAACAGCCCGTCGGCGAGGGGCCCCACGCCCTGGGGATGGCAGTGCGCCAGCGGTGACTGCTCCCCCAGCCGGCGGAACCCCGTGTGGATGACGTCGCCGGTACCGAGCACCACTTCCAGCGCGTACAGATCGTCCACCCGCGGCCCGCTGTAGCCCACGCCCCGGTCGAGGGCGTTGCCGATGATGCTGGTAGACCCCGCCGAGCCGGTGACGTTGAAACGAAGCGCGGGCGCATGCCGCGTCAGGTGCAGATGCAACTGCTGCTGGCTGACCCCCGGCTCGATCAGCGCCATCGGGTGGCTGCGGCCGATGGCAGCGGCGTTGCGGATCTGGTTCATCGCCGACAAATCCACCACGAGGCAGCCAGGGCGTGGCGGCGCCGTACCGCCGTAGCCCCAGTTCATGCCCGTTGACAGCGGGTAGAGCGGCTGATGCGCAGCACGTGCCTGCTTGACGATTGCCACGACCTCGGCAGTGCTGCGCGGCCGGGCGATGTCTGTGGTGCACGTCATGGCAACCGGCGCTTGCGCAGGGGATGCTTGCCTAGGATTTGTAGTAGCCCCGGTACCACTCGACAAAGCGCCCGATGCCAGTGCGGATGTCGGTGGCCGGCGTGAAGCCGGTCCAGTCGCTTAAGTTGCTGACATCGGCGTAGGTGGCCGGCACGTCGCCGTCCTGCAGCGGCAGCAGGTTCATCTGCGCCTTGCGGCCCAGCGCTTCTTCGATGCAGGCGATGAAATCGAGCAGCGGCACCGGGTTGTGATTGCCGATGTTGAAGACGCGGTAGGGCGCGTTGCTGGTGCCGGGGTCGGGCATGTCGCTCTGGTAGGCCAGGTCGGGCGCGGCCACGCGGTCGAGCACGCGAATGACACCTTCAACGATGTCGTCGACAAAGGTGAAGTCGCGCTGCATGCGGCCGTGGTTGAAGACGTCAATGGCGCGGCCTTCGAGGATGGCCTTGGTGAACAGGAACAGCGCCATGTCGGGCCGGCCCCAGGGCCCGTAGACGGTGAAGAAGCGCAGCCCTGTGGTGGGCAGCCCGAACAGGTGGCTGTAGGTATGCGCCATCAACTCGTTGGCCTTCTTGGTGGCTGCGTACATGCTCACCGGGTGGTCGACGCTGTCGTGTTCTGAAAACGGCAGCTTGGTGTTGCCGCCGTAGACGCTGGAGCTGCTGGCGTATACCAGGTGTTGCACCTGGCAGTGGCGGCAGCCCTCGAGCACGTTCATGAAGCCGACCACGTTGCTCTCGATGTAGGCGTGCGGGTTCTTCAGCGAATAGCGCACACCGGCCTGCGCGGCCAGGTGGATCACGCGGTCGAAACGCTCGGCGGCAAACAGCTGCTCCATGCCGGTGCGGTCGCCCACGTCCATCTGCACGAAGCGAAATCCGGGCAAGCCCGTAAGGCGTGCCAGCCGGTCGTGCTTGAGCCGCACGTCGTAGTAGTCGTTGAGGTTGTCCAAACCGACAACCTCGTCGCCGCGCGCCAACAGGCGCAGTGCGGTGGTCATGCCGATAAAACCAGCGGCGCCGGTGAGCAGTATTTTCATGGGGTGCTTTGCGAGCAAGGGCGCGCGAATGCGCCGAAAGGTCGCCGCGCATGACACGCCATGCAGGCAACCCAGTTAGCTGTTGGAGATTTTTGCATGCGACTTGTGCAGCGCTGCGTGAACAAGCGCGCGCATTCTGCGCATTGCGGGTCGGCGGGCTGGCAAAGCGCCTCGGGCTGGTCCAGGTTCACCGCGTCGCGCAGGTCCCACAACGCCATGGTCGGCTACAACTGACTCGGCCGCAGCTTCAGCAGCGTGCGACGGGTGCAGCAAGTGCAGCGGGTGCAACGGGTTAGTGCAGGTTGGCCACCACGGGCCTTATCCTGCGCAACATGAGCATCGCCATCATCGGCGGCGGAATCGCCGGGCTGGCAGCGGCCTGGTGGCTGTCGCGCCGCCACGCTGTAACGCTGTTCGAGCGGCAGGCGCAGCCC
>ENA-OFCX01000776-OFCX01000776.1-metagenomes-genome-assembly--contig:-NODE-776-length-14984-cov-8.462925_pt1 | contig 14984 bp, 10 predicted proteins | sample MGYA00153384_OFCX01 | MGnify analysis MGYA00153384
GGATGGGGATGAAGATGGAGCCGATTCGGTTGTGTGGGGCTTGTTATGGCGAATCGCCTCATCATCGAATTGAGTGGCAGTTGAAGAGTGTCGATCGATGCCAAGAGCATCAACTGAGGTTGTTATCGGAATGTTCCAAGTGTGGGGCGCGGTTTAAGGTTCCGGCTTTGTGGGTGGATGGTTGGTGTCATAGATGTTTTACGCCTTTTGGGGAGATGGAGAGTCAGCAGAAGCCAATATAAAAGAGATATAATTTGAGCCTCAGTCAATAATTTTTAGTCGATCGCCGTAGACACTTTCAATAATATTTTCTCACAGCCTAAGTTTTTTCAACTTCTCAGAGCATAGCTATGGCTGAGGCTTGTTCTTGTTCTACATTCTACCGACCCTGCATTTGTATGATCCCACAGACAGCCATAAACCCTGACAACTTAGATTTTCCACCCTCCCCGAAACAACAGCAAAACTCGGTTTCCGTGTTTGCACGTCATGAAACATTTCATCCTCGTTTTGGTTGGCTAAAGAAAGGATTTGACCAGGCAGCTCAAGATTCGAGTATCTTTTTGAGGGATGATGCACCTGTGCTGTTGGGGGTGGGGAAGAATATGGTGCGCTCGATTCGTTACTGGTGCAGCGCGTTCAAAGTATTGGAGAATGACTCCCCTACAGACTTTGGAACCAAGCTATTAGGTGTTGGGGGTTGGGATGAGTACTTAGAAGATCCAGCATCGCTATGGCTACTGCACTGGAAAATACTCGAATCACCTTCTCTAGCAACGGCTTGGGACTTTACGTTCAATCAGTTTAGACCGATAGAATTTACCAAAGACAGTTTATTTAGAGAATTGAGATCGTACTCTAATGCTTCCTCGAAAAATACAGCCGATGGCTCACTCGAAAAAGATATTAGTTGTTTGATTCGGATGTATGTCAGGCAAGCTGGCAACAAGTCAGTCGTGAATGAAGATATGTTAGACTGTCCTTTTGCCGAACTAGGAGCGATTGCTACCGCTGGAGAGGCTAACCACTTCACCTTTAGGATTGGCGATAAACCGACTCTACCCGCAGAGATCGTTGCTTATGCATGTCTCGCCTACGCTGTCAGCACTAACCCCACCGCACGCACCATACCGATCGCCAACCTTCTATATCATCATGGCAGTCCAGGGTTGGTGTTTAGGCTAACAGAAAGATCGATATGCGATGCGCTCGAACAAGTAGCTCGACAATTTTCACAAATTACAGTTTCTGATGCAGCCGGAAAACTCCAATTATCCTTTGATGCCGAACCCGAACAGCTAGCAGAAAACATTTTAGATCGTTATTATCAGGTCGTAAAGAAGTAGAAAATGACTAACAGAAAACTATCTACCTATTTCAATTTACACCGTCGCTATTTTAGATCGGTCAATTTAGAGCGAGATTTAGATATTCCCGATGCAGTACTGGGATATGTACTGACGGAAAGATCGATTAATGCTTTGCGGCGAATTACTACTGCATTCGGTCGAGCGAATGCTCACCGTTATTGGACGATGACGGGTGTATATGGCACGGGCAAATCTGCTTTTGCCCATTATTTAGCTTGTTTGTGTGCGCCTACAAATAGTGAAATCAAACAGAATGCAGTAACTATTGCCGATGAATCATTTGTGGGAAATAATGCCGATTTAATTGCTATTCAACAATCAATTCCAGATCGAGGTTTATTTCGTGCGATCGCCACCGCCCAAAGGGAACCTCTAAGTTGGACAATCGTGAGAGCATTAGCTAATGGTGTTGATACTTTTTGGACAAAAGGTAAAAAGCCAAAAATAGCAATGGAGTTAATCGATCTAGTCTCTAAGATTGGCGATGGTAGTGACTCATACTCAATCTCATCTAAAACTGTTTTGTCTCTACTCAAACGGACGATTGAATCAATCGATACTCATTTGCTACTAGCGATCGATGAGTTGGGTAAGAATCTAGAATTTGCATCCATACAGCCTGGATCTGAAGATCTATATTTATTGCAACAAATTGCTGAGACAAAATACCAGGGAGATGGGCAAATCTATTTCTTGGGAATGCTGCATCAATCTTTTGCTGGATATAGTGGTGGATTGACAGCGATAGAACAGAATGAGTGGGTCAAAGTTCAAGGAAGATTTGAGGATATTCCATTTACAGAATCCCCCGATCGGATGACGAGATTAATCGGACAAGCGATCGATAAAACTAATGCCGAACCGATTCTTTATGCCATTCATCAACAGGCAGAAGACTGGTTTAATGTACTGCGAAGAGTTTTGAGTGAAAATGAAGTTTCGACTATTATTATTGCTGCTGCTTACCCATTACATCCGATCGCTAGTTTAGTTTTACCATTACTGTGCGTCCGCTATGCTCAAAACGATCGCTCTCTATTTACATTTCTTACTAGCGACGAGCCTTACGCTTTTAGACAGTTTCTGGACTCTGAAGTGGTAACGGATGAGTGTATTCCTACGCTCAAGCTGCATCGAGTTTATGATTATTTTGTCGAATCCGTTACGGGACTGGCTTCTCGAATCAATCTTCAACGCTGGGTGGAAATCCAAACCTTAATTCAGGATGCGGGCGATCTATCTCCTGAAATTCTCCAACTTCTGAAAACGATTGGAGTGATGAATTTAGTAACTATAACTGGCAGCTTACGGGCATCGCCAGAGTTAGTAGCGTTAGCGATGTGCGATCGACCGGATAACATTGATGAACTTGAGTTTTGGCAAGAACAGATCGAGCTAATTAAAACAAAAGGATTAATTACTTATCGCACCCAAGGAAATGAATTACGGATTTGGGAAGGATCGGATTTTAATGTAGATCTGGCAATCCGCGACGCGATTGAGGTAGATCGCTCGATGTTAGCAAGTTTATTGCAACGACTCAGACCGCTCAAGCCCCTGGTGGCTCAAAGGCATTATGCGAATACCGGATCGCTACGTTATTTCGAGCGGCAATATGTCGATCATAGTACTAAACTCTTAGAAATTAGATGTTCTAGCGATAGTTATGATGGATTAATTGTCTACTGGCTGGACTCATCGCTGCCCACAGTTTTACCACCAACGACAATCGATGGCAAACCGCTAGTTATAGTTAAAATTAGTCAATTATCGACTCTACAGATTCGATGTCAGGAATTTTCTGCCTTATTTAAAATTCAAACTACAGCAGCCGAACTAGCTACTGATGGTGTCGCACGGAAGGAAGTCAAGCATCGTCTAAGAGAAGCAGAAAGACTATTAGATGAAACAATAGATCGAGCTTTTGATTGGGCGGATGGTAAGAATGTCTGCTGGGTTGAGGGTGAGATAGTAGAAATCGATCGAGCTAAAGCTTTTCAATCCCTGTTATCAACGATTTGCGATCGGGTTTATGTTCGGGGCTTAAAACTAGATAATGAATTAATCAACCGACGGGAGCTAACCTCTCAAGGATCGAAAGCACGTCGCGAACTCATCGAGGGCAGTATCGAACATAGCGATCTGCCTAGACTAGGTTTAGAAGGATATGGGCCGGAAGTAACCATTTATCATTCTGTATTTGGTGCAACGGGAATTCATAGAAAAGGGGATGATGAATGGGAATTTTACCCCCCCGATCTTTCAACAACTGCCGGAAGAGGTATTAATGATATCTGGCAAGCAGTAGAAAACTTTTGTCTGGCAGCAAAGGAGCGTCAGCAATCTCTAGATTTACTCTACCGGCAATTAGAGAAACCACCTTATGGTGTCAAACAGGGAATTATTCCTTTACTGATTGCTGCTGTACTGATTCATCGAATCGATGATGTTAGTTTTTATAAGGATGGCATCTTTGTCCCAATTCTAAGTTCCGAACATTTTGAACTCTTAGTCAAAGATCCTAGTCGCTATAGCGTCAAATATATTGAGGTGATTGGCTTACGCGCTCAAGTATTTAAGGAACTAGAGTCAGTTCTGAGAAGCTCAGTGCAAGGTCAATCTACGAGCATCAGAAACTCTACTTTACTATCGGTAGTCAAGCCGCTGTTTCAGTTTGAGAACCGTTTACCTGCCTATACTAAAAAAACCGAGCGGATGAGCGAACGAGCGCGGATGGTACTGAGATCTTTTGGGGACGCGCAGGAACCTGATGTGCTGATTTTCAGCACTTTGCCGATCGCCTGTGGATTGCCACCGATCGGGTCAGAGAGTCAAGCTTCAGACACGATCGATCTGCCCAGAGAGCTACGGATTAGACTCGTGCAGGTACTCCAAGAGATTCAAAGTGTCTATGAAAATCTGTTGATTGAATGCAAGTCTTTACTCCACAGTGCTTTTGCTGTGAGTAGCGGCGAGAATAAGCTGAGGGAGGACTTGAGAGTGAGGGCGAGCTATCTAGTCGGAAACTGTGTAGATCCTGTCCTCCGCCGATTTACCATCGCAGCGGTGGAAGAATCGAAAAGCGATCGAGATTGGCTCGAAGCATTGGTATCGATCGTTGCTGACAAACCGACGACATCATGGACTGACCAAGATGTAACTTCTTTTGAAGTCAAGTTAAGCGATCTCTCTAGACGCTTTAATAATCTAGAGGCACTTCAGAAAGAAGTAGTTACTAGCAACAAGAGCGGATTTGAAGCTTCTCGGATCACGATTACTCAGGCGGACGGTCGCGAGGTCAATCGGATGGTCTGGATCGATCGAGAGCAGAGTGGAAAAGTTGATGAGTTAGTTGATGAGTTAGTCGAGCGGATAAATGGGTATGAAGATATTCAATTACGACAAGCGATTGTTGCGAAGTTGGCAGAAAGACTATTCGGTACGCAAATACTAGGGCATAATACGATAGAGTTATCAGATAGATCGGGTGGTGGCAGCGTTGGTAAAGGAAATAAGACACATTCTCGGTCTTTCAGGCGGGAAGGATAGTACCGCATTAGCTATCCTGATGCACAAAGAGGTGCCACAGATGGAGTATTTCTTCTGTGACACTCAAAAGGAGTTGCCCGAAACCTACGAGTATCTGGACAAAATCAAGACTAGATTGGGAATTAAAATTCACTATTTAGAATCTGCCAGAGGCTTCGACCATTGGCTAGATGTCTATGGGGGCTTTCTACCCTCTCCCAAAAGCCGCTGGTGTACTGTGCAAATGAAAATCAAGCCGCTAGAAGATTTTGTGGGGGAAGACGAGACAATTAGCTATGTCGGCATTAGAGCGGATGAAAACCGCGACGGGTATGTTTCGACGAAGCCAAATATTAAACCTGTTTTTCCCTTTCAGGAACGGGGCTTGAACAAGGCTGATATCATTCGCTTACTAGAAGATTATGGAATTGGCTTGCCGGATTACTACCGCTGGCGTAGCCGTTCGGGTTGTTTTTTCTGTTTTTTCCAACGTAAGTATGAATGGGTGATGTTGGCACAAGAACATCCAGATCTCTTTGCTGAGGCTGTGAAATACGAACAAAATCACAGCGATGGCAGAACTTATACTTGGACTCAGGATGAGACGCTGTTGGAATTACTCGCACGTAAGGATAAAATTATTGCCGACCACGAGCGGGCGGTAGTTAAGCAGGCAAAAAACCAGCCTCATCGCAGTCTGGCGCAGGTACTAGAGTCAGTATTAGATGATGAAGACGATCGGATTCCATGTCTAGCTTGTCATTTGTAGCGATCTGCCATAATTAAACTGAGATTGCTTATATTCTGAACAAATGCTAATTCAGCCTAACAATTCTCTTCGGAAAAACGATCTGCGATATCTTTTAACAGAATATCAACCGCCAAGAAGTAATAAACCTAATGCCTCTGCCCTTCGCACTGCAAAACAATGGGCAATTGCGGCTAATTTTATGAACGATCGAGGATTGACAAATGAAGGTAGATTAGTAGCAACAAAAGATCCTTATTTAGAAGCAACAGTTACAAACTGGTTGATTCATTTTTATCTCAGTTTGGGCGAACAGAGTCTGTGGAAATATTTTGTGTATGATTTTTTGCCACAGCATTCAACCTTTAGTCAAAATGAGTTTTTAAATTGTTGCATAGATGTTTTTGGAACAGAACCAGCAGCTCGATTGCTAAAAAAGGTGAAATTACTACTGAAAACTTATACAGATCCTCAATCGATCTCTAAAGGTAATTTTCTTACTCAAAACAAGAAATTGTATTCTACAGGCAATCCTGAACTTTCCAACTATTATATTACTGGCTATTTACTGGCTAAAATTTGGGAACGCGATTTTCCATCCGCATCATCTATATTAGTCGATCGAATTATCGATATGGAGCTGGGGTTAGCTAGTATTTTAGGGATTGACAAAGATCGACTACGACAACAACTAAACATCCTTGCAAAAAATGAAATTATCGAACAGCGATCGATCGCACCACACCTAGTAGGTAAAAAGCCGCTGTTGAAAGAAGATAATGAGTTATCTTATCAGGTATATCGTTGTTGGGAAATGCCACTAGATTTATTAGCAAAAGCTTATGAAAATGACATTGCAACTCCAAATAGACCATTAATTCAGTCGCTAGCAGGTATTATGGCTGATGATGAGAATGTACCTGACTTTTCCCAGTTTCTAGAGTGGGCGGCTAAATTAACGGTATTGGATGGTGAATTTAATACATTCATCAGATTAGCATCGTAATTAGATCTATGTCAGAACAACCAATATCGAGTCCTAATTCAACGCCACTTCCTTTTGCAGAAGATTTAAATATTGCTGCACTATCGCGCCTATTTACAGATAAAACCAACTCTTATAAATTTGCTTTCTTCATTTCAATTCTAGATATTCTCAAAAGACGCAAATTTGAAGTTTCTGAGCCGATCTCATTCAGCGAGTTAGTTATTGAGATGCTAGCAAATGCTTGGTATCCGCATACATATTTTAAACTATCGTTTGGAGTGCAAGACCAGATCGTTCAAAATCTAGACTTACTAAATTTAGAGATTGGAGAACCGATCTTAAAATTTACCGATACCGACAAGAAGCTATTACGAGAAACAATCTCATCTCAACCACTCGATCGCATTATTCGTAGTCTATCCAGATATGTTCCGTTTCGATTAATAGTACCATTTCTTGAAGCAGAGTTGAAAACAGTACCCGATCGAGGGAAAGGAACTAATTTAGATGTTGCCATACCTGTAATTACAGCGCGTTGTTTCAGCAAGTATAAACCGCTATACCGATTCAATTCCGATCGGTATAGTGAGTGTAAGGCAATCGTTTTTCACCCTGACTGGGCTATATACCTAGAACGGCACTATTCAATTATTAGAGGATGGGCTGCATGGGAATGGATGGATTACATGCAAAAGCGTAATCCTAGTACCCCTGGATTAATTTACAAGTTATTTGCTCCAAGTAAAAGATCGTCATTAGCAAAGCAGACAGCATATTGGAAAGTCGTTCTGAAAAATACAGATTTTCACTGTATTTATTCAGGCCAAAAGTTAGATATGGAAAGATTTTCTTTGGATCATTATTTACCTTGGTCTTTTGTCGCTCATGATCAACTATGGAATTTAATACCGACAACACCTGAAATAAATTAATCTAAATCGAATAATTTGCCATCGTCTCAACTATTCCACAAGTTTGTTGCTGCACAACATCTTGGATTAACAATTTTCCAGGAGAAGATGTCTAATGGAGAATGGAATAAAGCAACAGAATCTTACATTGAAGATTTAGGGATTTACAAACAGAATGACCTGATCGATTTAGATAAATTAGTAAATGCTTACAGCAATATAATTCAACCATTGCTATCTTTAGCAATCAATCAAGGTTTTAAAATATGGCAACCTTGATATTTTTTCAGATTGTGGTTGAGAATAATTGTACCCGTTCATCTTGCTGTTCAAGCCATGCGCGATAATGGCTTTGACACTCCCGACGACTACGCTGTCTCACCACAAGCGGTTCGATTCGCTAAGTCGGAGGATTCTTGGCTCCGCGACATGCCTTGCCCCGACAGGTTTTCACCAACCGAAGTAGAGGGCGTGTCTCCCCAAGCGTTTACCGTATCGAGTACGGAGGTTCCAACATGCCCTGTTGTACCTATTGCTTTGGTCAATATATTGAGCGCGGCATTATGGTCGCGTCCCAGGCTACATCCACACTGACAAGAGTGAGTGCGGGTAGACAAAGATTTCTTGACTACAGTGCCGCAGCTAGAGCATTCTTGGCTTGTATAGGCTGGATTCACCGCAACAGTGACCCGTCCAAAGATTCGCCCAAATGTCTCTAGCCACACTCTAAATTGATACCATCCCGCATCAGAAATCGATTTAGCTAAACAATGGTTTTTAACCATGTTTCTCACTCTCAAATCTTCATAGGCTACTAGATCGTTAGATCTGATTACGCACCGTGCTAATTTCACAGCATGGTCTTTACGTTGCCGACTTATTTTAAGATGGATTAATCCTAGCTTAATTCGAGATTTGATGCGATTCTTTGAACCTTTGACTTTGCGAGAAACTAGACGTTGTGCTCGCTTCATTTTCACTTCAATAGCTCGGTAAAACTTAGGATTTTCAACCTCTAAGCCGTTTGAATCAGTGTAGAAACTGGCAAGTCCTACATCTAATCCAATCGTGTTACCAGTGGCGAGTAAAATCTCTGTTCGGTCAACAGAAATGCAAAATTGCACAAAGTAACCATCTGATCTCTTTACCAGCCTTACCCGCTTGATTTGGTCGGGCTGGTAGAAGTTCAGATCGCGAGTACCTTTGAGTTTTAGTTTGCCGATTCCTTTCTTATCGGTGAAAGTAATCGATTTGCGGTCGTCGCTTAATGCCCATCCCGACGTTTTATATTCAACTGAGCGGCAATCTTTCTGGAACTGGGGAAACCCCTTTTTGCCAGCGACCTTACCTTTGCAGTTGTCATAGAAACGTTGGATTGATGCCCAAGCACGTTCGGCTGCTGCTTGACGTGCCATCGAATTGAGTTGGTTAGCAAACGGAAACTCTTGCGCCAGTACAGCACAGTATTTATTGAGGTCGTAACAAGACTTTGCTTGTCCGTCCATCCACAGACGAATAGCCTTATTTCGGATGAATTGGACAGTCCGAATTGCTTCATCAACTGCGCTGAACTGGTTAGATTTGCCGGATGCTTGGTTGAGTCGAGGGAGGCTATTATGCCCCGCCCCTCTCAGTTAGATCTGGGCGTGCGGCTTTCACCGCACCCAGCTCCCGATATTCTTACCTTGCGGTTTTGCTTGTGCTGGGTTCAGATTTGCATGGCTCGTGTATTACTACAACTTTACCTCTGCTGTTCATATGCACGTAATCATGACAAGATTCATGTATTGCTACTAGATTCTTTTTGTCCCAATTATCGTGGTTTCCATCCGCGTGATGCAGATGTACCTTTTCTTCGCCTATGAATGTTAATCCACATGCGACGCACTTACGGTTTTGCTTTTTAATAGCTTTAGAGGTTTGTCCGTTATAGAGCTTGCTTTTACGTCCGCTCCAGTAGGAGATATCGCCGTCGTAGGGGGATTTAGTTCCTTTGACGCATATGTGTTTATGTTCGGAGTAAGGAACTGCTGGGAAAGCTTTCTCTATTAGTTTAGTTGTAGAGTATCTATTCTGTTTGGTTTCCTTATTGAATACCGTATAGGCTCTGTTTCTGATGAACCATAGACTATTTCTAGACCCATCCATCTTGCAGTACCTATGGTAGTTTCTCCAACCTCTAACCACTGGGGCTAATTTCTCAGCCTTGACTGTGGCACCATAGTTCGAGTTGTTAACGATGTGCTTTACCTTCTCGCGGAACGCCTTGTAATTCCCCACTGAGGGGGTACTCCGAAACTTTCCGTTTTTCTGGACTTTAAAATACCAGCCCAGGAAGTCAAACCCATCTGTCGTTGCCGTAATCTTAGTCTTCCGTTCGCTAACTTTCATTCCCCGTTGAGCTAAAAATTCGCTGATTCTCGCGAGTATGGCATCTGCATCATCTTCGGGTCGGAGAATTATTATCATGTCATCCGCATATCGGATTGATGGTTCTACGATTTTATAGTCTGCGCCTTTGTATTGGTGTAGACTTTCTATCCCATTGAGTGCGATATTTGCCAGCAGAGGGCTAACCACTCCACCCTGTGGTGTTCCTTGGTCGGGAAATCCTACGCTTGTACCAGCTTTTAGACATCGGAAGATACCTAGTTTTAGTCCTGCTGGGGCGATAAGATTATCCATGATTGCAGAGTGATTAATCCGGTCGAAGCATTTTTCGATGTCCAGTTCGATGACTCGTTTATCTATTCCGGCGCAAGTTGAGCGTAGGTTATTATACAGGTATTTCTGGGCATCCTGTGCCGAGCGTCCTGTTCTGAAACCATAGCTTCTAGCGTGGAAAGTTGCTTCGTGCGCTGGTTCGAGAGCATATTTCGCTAGGCATTGCCAAGCTCTGTCTGCCATTGTAGGCACTTTGAGCATACGAATTGTACCGTCCTTTTTAGGAATTGGGATTTCTCGTAGACCTTGGTGCTTCCAGTTGGTATGATGGATACTTAGTTCATTGGCTAAGGTTAGGCGTTCCTCGAATGGGAGGGACTTTTTACCATCAATTCCAGCCGTTTTCTTGCCAGCGTTTAACTGCGTTACCTGTCGAATCGCTAATAATCTAGCTGCTTGGGATTTAAGGATTAGTTTCTGTAGTGATCTTGCCTTACGCTTGTCTCCAACTGAAACTGCTTTGTAAACTCTTCTTTGTAATCGGAATAACGTCTTCTGGAATTTCTTCCATTTGAAGTTCTTCCATAATTCGCTAGCATTTACGCTGCGTCCAATCATGATTTACTCCAATTTGCTTATTCTGAACACCTTGAGGCAATTACGCCTCATCCTACCCGTGTTTGAGGGATTGATTCACTCGTCTGACCTACCGTAGATGCGACCACCTACAGACCTCAACCACGTTTTTATTCGTTCCGTCCAAGAGATTGGTTGTTCCGTTAGATGTAGCCAATTCAACCGCCAAAACCCCATACTCAGACCGCTGTTAGTTCAATACGCGGCGGGATACTAATCTTTGGCGAGGTCAGTCTTTAGTATTGCGACTGCCTTATTTTAGGTTGCTTTTTCAGGCTCGGTTTCATCATAGGGACTCCTCATTAGCACCAGTGTCATCTGCAATTGATGCCTGATTGTGCCCTGTTCCCAGCTTCACTCTACAGAATTCCGAGTCTGTTCGGTGTGGGCAGATAGAGAGTCATCTCTGAGTTTGAGAGGTAGGACTTTCACCTACATTCCTCAGACAGTTCAGCCCGTGTATATCATGTATCGATATGAGCTGGTAGTTTTATTTGCGGACTGGCTACCGTGATTCAACTACAACGAATCGCACTATACTCAAATACGAGCATTGGAAATGTCGCGATAGCTATGTTTATGACAAGTACCATATCATAAGATAAGTGATTTAACAACACGAGTACTATTCTTGAGCGTATCCGGCGGCTAAAGCCGCAGCCGCTAAAACCCCACGCTTGAAAGCGGGGGTTTTAGCTCGTTTTCCGATAAAAATGCAGCCTATGCATTAGCCGAACTGATGGATAACTCGATTCAGGCAGGAGCTACCCAAGTTGAGTTACTTTGTGGTGAGAAAGAAGAGTTGGTAGCCGAAAGAAAGCGATCTCGCATTCATCAAATAGCGGTATTAGATAACGGTAGTGGCATGAGTATATCCACACTCCGACTCGCTCTTCAGTTTGGGAATGGACTCTACCTTGATGAAGCTAAACATACAGGGATCGGTCGTTTCGGCATGGGATTGCCCTGTTCTTCAATTTCTCAGTGTCGGCTAGTAGAAGTCTGGACGTGGCAAAACGGAGTAGAGAATGCACTTTATAGCTTTCTCGATTTAGATAAAATTAAAAACGGCGAGTTAATAGAAGTTCCAGAACCCCGATCGGCAGAAATTCCACTGATGTGGAAACAAATTGGCTCTGGCTTCGGGCAATCTGGCACTATTGTTGTGTGGTCGAAGATTGATAAATGTTTATGGAAAACAGCTAAATCAATTATCGAAAATTCAGAGTTTCTAATCGGACGAATGTATCGGCGATTTCTTGCTGGCGATCGAGTCAAAATTCGCCTAGTTGCATTTAATATCGATCCCCTATTTCCAACCCCTACTATCGATCGCTGTGCCCAACCTAACGATCCTTGCTACTTGATGGCGGATACGTCCTGTCCCACACCCTATAGCAAGGAGCCTCTCTTTAATAAATGGGCTGATGAAGAGTATGAAGTAGTTCACAAGATTAAGTTTCGGGGTAGTGAGCATGACGTAAAAACTCGATTCTCCTATGCCAAGGAAGAGGCTCGGCAGGGACATAATCCAGGTGCAACCCCCTATGGAAAACATGCAGCTAAAAATATTGGTGTTTCGATTATGCGTGCCGATCGAGAACTCGATCTAGATGAATCTTGGGCACTTCAGTACGATCCTCGCGAACGCTGGTGGGGCATAGAAGTTGAGTTTCCACCTGCTTTAGACGATTTGTTTGGTGTTACCAACAATAAGCAAGCTGCTCGAAATTTCGTGGAACTTGGCAAGCTAGACATCGATGAAATGCTCAAAGGTGGAAAAACTATCACCACTCTCAAGGAAGAATTAGAACAAGAAGACGATCCAATCGCACCACTGTTAGAAATTGCCCATCGAATCAAAAAAAACTTGAGGATTATTCGAGAATTTATTAAAGCTCAAACTAACACCTTAGAACGTACTAGTCGGCAGCGTCATGAAACTAACTCTTCGCCTGAATCAAAGGCTACTGAAGTAACTAAACAACGCCAGGAAGAGGGTTTTGTTGGTTTAAGCGACCGAGATGAATCTCTGCCACTGAAAGAACGCCAAAATAGCATCGAGCAGGAATTAATCGAAGAAGGATTACCCGAACAGATCGCCTTTGAACTTGCAGCTTCAACTGTTTCTAATGGTTTAAAGTACGTATTTGCTGAAGCAGCCCTTTCAAGCCCTGCCTTTTTCGATGTTAAACAGCGTGGCGGGTCGATCGTGATTACCCTGAATACCAATCATCCTGCATATTCTCGTCTAGTAGAAATCCTTGAAAAAGATCCACAAGGGGAAAGTATTGAGGTTCTGAAAAGGCGTTTGAATAATGCATCAGATGGACTAAAGCTCTTGCTTTCAGCCTGGGCACGTTATGAAGACGAGCAGACTCGCCGCGAACGTGCTGAAGATACTCGGTATGATTGGGGAAGAATTGCTAGACAATTTTTAGAATCTGAAGACTAACTACTCTATATCTAATGCCCGATTTTGTCCAACCTATCTACTTGGATTACCATGCCACTACTCCAACTGACGAACGAGTAGCAAAACTTGTGTACCATTTTATGACTCAGGCTTTTGGTAATGCCAGTAGCATCGATCATGAATATGGGGATGAAGCAGAAGCTGCAATCGCTCGATCTGCAAGATATGTCGGAGAGCTAGTTGGTGCATCTCCGAAGGAAATTATCTGGACATCAGGTGCGACAGAAAGTATCAACTTGGCTATTCAGGGTAGTCTTCCGCCCAATCCGGTAAAACCCTACCGGATCGCATTACTGCCACTCGAACACAAAGCTATCCTAGATACCTGCCAAATCTATGAGCAGCGAGGGTGGGCAGAATTAATTTACTTAGAGGTAGATTCTCAAGGTAGACCTAACCTCGATCGAATAGAGCAAGTTTGTGCCCAAGGGCTATCTCTTATGTGTGTAATGGCAGCTAACAACGAGATTGGTACTACCTACCCGATCGACCAAATTGGCGAAATCGCTCAAAAATATCAAATCCCCTTGCTCTGCGATGCTTCCCAAGCAGTCGGCAAAATTGAAATATACTTTAGCAATTGGGGAATAACCTTTCTCGCGATTTCTGGTCATAAACTTTACGCACCCAAAGGCATCGGGGCGTTAATAGTCCGCAAGGGCACTCAACTTCAGCCTCAAGTCTTCGGTGGTGGTCATCAGCTTGGCTTGCGTTCTGGTACTCTCAATGTCCCTGGCATCGTCGGACTAGGTGAAGCCTGTAGATTGAGACAAGCTGAAATGATAGCAGATGAAACAGCTATTGCTGCCAGACGCGATCGCTTACAGTCTCTTTTAAGTAATGCCATTCCCAACTTAGTCATCAACGGAGATCTAGAGCATCGACTGGCTGGAAACCTCCATATTTCGATTCCAGGGGTGCCGAATAGTGCCGTAATAGCTAGAATTCGCCACCAACTAGCAATTTCCACCGGATCGGCTTGTTCGTCAGGAGTAGAAGCCCCTTCCCATGTGCTTCGCGCTCTTCAACTTCCCGAAGATCTAGTAACTGGAGCGTTGAGGATTGGCATTGGGAAATTTACGACTGACGAAGAGATCGATCGATCGATCGGCAGAGATATTAATTGATTGTCTGGGAACGATCGAGAGATTAATGAATCAAAGTTAGCTACATTAGCTCACTATCATCACAAAAAAGTTAATCCGGTGGCAATCGAGAGATCCATCGACCTTTGTTTATTTTCGAGACAGTCTTAATAAACTGTACAGTTCATCGGTTAGATTCAAAAATTGGATCGGGTTCGATGACGAATCGTTCATGATAGATAATCGCCAGCCAGAATTCCTCTCCTGCTACTCGATCGCAGACAGCTAGAAAACCGATTTCAGACCAATCGCTTCCGAAAGTCGTGTCTGTCAAAAATATCGTTACCGAATTACCATCCACACTCCAAATAGTCCGATCGATCGCAACATTAGGATGATATTTGCGCGGAATCGGTAACAAAACAGGGCGGTTGTCGATAATTAAAAACTCTGGAACATCCTCGATTTGACGAGTAAATGGATCGTAATCTGGACGATTGACAAAGATTACTCGATCGGAATTATCAGCAACGAGGCAACTCCAATCTTCAGGCCCTTCGTGCTTCTCGATAATCCGA
>ENA-OFCX01000778-OFCX01000778.1-metagenomes-genome-assembly--contig:-NODE-778-length-14975-cov-3.075134_pt1 | contig 14975 bp, 13 predicted proteins | sample MGYA00153384_OFCX01 | MGnify analysis MGYA00153384
CTTAATTAGACATAAACGATTCTTCCATTAGTTACTTTATTTATTTTTCATTCCTTACTCAAACTTAAAAATTTCTGCCATTAATTTAGCCTGAACAGTTTGACCGAGAGATTCCAGTAACGGTTGAACTGTCTTAATGTCTCCCTGCGGTTGAATAGGCACGATGATACTAACAGCAACCCAGGAGGCGCGGCGGTTCGACAGTCTAGCAATGCTGTCTTCCCAAAACCAGCGACTTGTTGCTGGAGAACCCCCGTTAGCCCAAGCGTACCACTGCATGACAGCAAAAGTTTGTTTGGGAGTCCAGCTTCGGAAAAACCTGGCTTCGACAGTAGGCGGCGGCTTGTCGCCGATTGGCGCTAATTTAACTGTAAATCTCAAAGTGCGATGAGAATCTGTTTGCCACCGATGAAATCCATCAATATCCAGCCATTCTACCTGGGGCTGGCTTTTGGGGGAATTTTGAGGCAACAGTAATAAAATTGCAATTGTTGGATCTTTTTTAATTTCTTCAAATAACCATCTGTGACCACCGATTTGAACGTTATTCTGGACACGGATTACCTCCCAGCCCGGAAGTCCCATCCCATTTTGACGCAAATTTCTCAGTTGCTTGAGGTTTATAACTGGTGGCGGGTTTGTCCAAGGCCACCTTCCTGTCCTGTAGCCCGGAATTGCTACTACCCCAACCAGTACCAGCAAAAGTACGAGTACCACAATTTTAGATAATTGGTACCGTCGTAGTAGTTTCCGTGCTGAAATCATGTGTTTCATTAATTGGCAGACTGGCTTGGGAAAAACTTTTCCATCCCGTTCAGGAGAAGTACCAATAAGCCTAGTATACAAGCAGAATACAAGTCTCCACCCCATCCGGCGTGCAGCCAATGAAACAGCCCCTCTCTCTCGGTTCCGTGAAAGTAAGTTAGCAAAGTGTTACGGAAAATGTTGGAACTTATGCTAATGATAGATGTACATACTAAAAACAAAATGCTGATTTTTTTAGAGTTCCAAACTCCCGTCCAATCCAGCAATATTAAGCTGACGTAAAGACTGGTAAACAGCATTTTCAAGCCTGCACAGTGGGGCGCAACTTCCACAATGCGATCGTTTACGTACAGATAAATTTCTTCCACTCTCACGTTGAGACCAACCTTAATTAATATCAAGCCTGATGCTTCAGCAATGAAGTGCTGCAACGGCAAGGTGTAGGGTTCTATGAGGTAAGGAATATGGTTTGGTGATGCCAGAAATACGAATAAAAGCGGCATCGCCTGCAATTTCAAGCCGGGAATTCCTTTTAAAGATAAGCAAATACTGACCAGCATTACTGGTAGCGATAAATTTACCAAATCGCTCAAGCGACTTAGATAAAAAAGCGCTGCTAATATCAGCAAAAAGGTTCCCAAAGGATGCGGTGAGTTGGGTAAGCGACGCCAGAATTTTCGATTTGTCCAAGCAATATAACCCGCGTAGGGCAAGCCAATGAGTCCGTGGCTGAAATATTCGTGTTCGATGCTGATGTTTTTGTTGAACCAGCCATCGTACCAGTGTAATATCAGGGGGGCGTACAGCAGCACTAGGAGCACCGTGATACCTTCCCGCAGGATGTATCGCTTGAGAACAATCTGAATTCTGCGCTGGATGTGCATGGTTTAAGAAGTTTTGAAATTGCCGCGCTGGATTCGCAACGCGAAAGCGGTTTTGAATTGTCAGTTAAAGATTTGTTAATTTCCAACTCAAATGCTTTTAGAACCGCACGCTACTGATTGAAACACCCTCAGCATAACTTTTCCGAACAATTAGCAATTCAACGATCGCCCGATCGCACCAACTACCTGCTCAATCTGAGTATTACTCAATCCGGGATACATTGGCAATGATAAAATCTGTTGGCACAGGGTTTCTGTATGGGGGAAGTCGCCCGGATTGCCTAAGTTTTGGTAGGCGGGTTGCAGGTGACAAGGTACGGGATAGTGTATACCTGTTTGGATGCCCTCTTGGGCGAGTTTTTCCTGAAGCGTGTTGCGGTCGATCCTCTTCGAGGGCTTCGCTAACGGGCTTTTCTCAGTAACTCGAATCACATATAGGTGATAAATGTGACCGCTGCTGCTGTGGTTGGCGATCGGTACAATGCCTTTGCGCTTCAGGGGTTCTAATAGAGTATTGTAGTGTTGGGCGGCTAAAGTGCGATCGGCATTCCATTTTTCTAAGTGCGGCAATTTAACATTGAGCACGGCAGCTTGCAAATTGTCGAGGCGGCTGTTGGTACCGATTTCTGTGTGCAAATATTTGCTGGGTGCTCCGTAATTGCGTAACGTTCGCATTTTTTCTGCGAGTTCTCCATCGTTAGTAATTAACATCCCACCATCACCAAAAGACCCAAGATTTTTACTGGGATAAAAGCTGAATGCTGCGGCTTTTCCAATGGAACCTGCGCGATATCCTTCTCTTTCGGCTAAGTGCGCTTGGGCGGCATCTTCAAATATTATTAGATCGTGGCGTTTCGCAAAATCTAAAAGTTGTGTAGGCGACACCATTTGACCGTATAAATGCACCGGAATAATTGCTTTAGTTTTTGAGGTAATAGCGGTTTCGGCTGCTGTGAGGTCGATCAGGGCGGTATCAGGGTCACAATCTACGAGAATAGGTATAGCCTTTGCTTGAATCGCGCCAATTATGGTGGCGATAAAGGTGTTGGCTGGGATGATAACTTCGTCCCCTGGCTGAATGCCGCAAGCTTGGAGTCCCAGGGCGATCGCATCTGTTCCACAAGCTACTCCGATACCGTATTGTACACCACAAGCTGCTGCAAATGCTGTTTCAAATTCTGTCAACGCTTGACCTAAAATAAAGTCTCCCCGCTGGATGATTTCGACCATTGCTTGTTCTATTTGAGATTGGATTGGTTGATGTTGTAGGGAGAGGTTTACAAAGGGAATTTTTGTGGGAATACTACTCATATAAAATTGGGATAGTAATTATTTATATTAACATTAAAACTTCAAAATGTAGGGTATGAATTGCGCACCTTACCAATTATAAACAAAGTCGCTTTTTTGGGTAAGATAGAATCAGATAATTTTTCCGGCAATCGAACTCATGGAATACAAAAAACTTGGCGACAGCGATTTATCAGTATCTGAAATCTGTTTGGGTACGATGACTTACGGCCAGCAAAACACCGTGGAAGACGCGGCACAACAACTTGATTTTGCCATTGATAGAGGCATCAACTTTATCGATACGGCAGAAATGTATCCTGTCCCCGCGAAACCAGAAAGTCAGGGAAAAACAGAGAAATATATCGGCGAATGGTTGGTTAAGCAGCAGCGGGACAAAATCATTATCGCGACTAAAGTGGCGGGAAGAAGTTCTCGATTAAAGTGGATTCGGGAAGGGAAAAATCAGATCGATCGCCCGAATGTCGAAAAAGCAGTCAACTACAGCCTGAAACGCCTGCAAACCGACTATATCGACCTTTATCAGATCCACTGGCCCGATCGCTACGTGCCACTATTTGGCGCGCCGGATTACGACATCGCCCAAGAACACGAAACCGTACCGATTATCGAACAATTAGAGGTGTTTGCTGACTTGATTAAAGCTGGGAAAATCCGCTATTTGGGTTTGAGCAATGAAACGCCTTGGGGAGTTTGCGAGTTCTGTGAATTGGCAGAAAAACACGGTTTGCCGAAAGTTGTTTCGATTCAGAATGCTTTCAGTTTGAGCAATCGGACATTTCACATGAATTTAGCGGAAACTTGCCGCTTCAAGAATGTGGGATTGATGGCTTACAGTCCTTTGGGCTTCGGGATTTTAACGGGTAAATACTTGAATGGAATCCCGGAGAATTCGCGACTATCTTTGTTTGCGGGATTCGGTCAGCGTTACGATAAAAGTAATCTTAACGATGCGGTGAAAGCGTATGTTGAGATTGCTGGAAGATATAATTTGACTCCGGCTAAGATGGCTTTGGCTTATGTGCGATCGCGCTGGTTTGTGACGAGCACAATTATCGGTGCAACCAGCCTCGAACAGTTGGAGGAAAATATCGGTAGTTTGGAGGTGAATTTGGATAAGGAGATCGTAGCGGAAATCAATGCGGTGCACGCTAAGTATCCGAATCCCACACCTTAAGATATCTCGGCGGTTGAAACCGCTTCTTGTCACACAAAGTCCGCCTGCGCGGACTAAGAGTTTGAGGGAAGATTTAACCCGGATTTGGTATTAGTAAGTTGGGTTGAGGTAACGAAACGAAACCCAACTTATTAATTGTTTATATTGTTTAGGATAAACAGCCATGAATAGCAGTCAAAAATTTAATTTTAAATTAGGAGAGCGTTTCTTAGAAGACTGGGCCGATCCTCCAGAAGATCCATTAGGAGAGCTTTCTGATTTTGAAATGGGATGGCGATGTTTCTGTTTTGAACACAACCATAAAGTTTTTATAGAAATAGGTGACGATCAAAAAGAGGTATTTTTAGACCCCGATATTTGTATGATGATTGAAAGTAACTTTCCCAAAGAAATTGCTAAGCTATCACAAGGTCAAAAAATAGTAATAACTTTTTCTGAGAGTTGGTTTATTATTACGTTGCTACCTACGGACGATCGCATTAGCTGTATTTTGAGCAAGTTTGGAACTTCGGGCTGGGAAAAGCACTTTGAGTTCGATCGCACTCACGTATTAAATACACTCAGAGGTTTTCTTCAGGAAGTGATGCAGCTAGCTGTAGATAAGGGTTACATCACGCTGTTCGAGAAGGAGGAATTTATTCGTCCGGCTTTTGCTAGCAGTACGGATGCTGCGGTATTGAGCAAGTAGTTTGTTTTTGTGGTGTTTTGGGCGATCGACCTATTGTTAGGTTATGATTATTTAGCAAACTATGAGAGCATAATTTATCAATGCTTGATAACATAACCAACAATTTAGAACAATTGGGAATGGGAGCGATTGCACTTGCAAAATTGTTACTCAACCTCTTAGCATTATTGACCGGATTAGCGACTATTTTAGGTCTGTTTGGCAGTCAATGGTGGATTTTTGAAGTCCTCGATCATCCTCGCTTTCAATATTGCTTAATATTGGCGATCGCTATGATTATTGGCGGAATCGATCGCCAAAAATGGAGTTTTCTTTTAGGTATACCATTCGCACTGAATTTAGTCGCGATCGTCCCACTGTTTTTTCATCCCAACTTACCAGTTTCCTCTTCTATTCCTTTGACGATTCTCCATGCTAACCTCGATCGCGATAATCGCCAATACGATCGCGCGATCGACTATATTAGCAGCCAAAAAGCCGATCTAATATTTTTGCAAGAAGCGACTCCCGCATGGCTAAACAAGTTAAATACCGGGCTCAAAAATTATAAATTACATACAGTATTGCCATTGGACAATTCACTTGGTATAGCGATGTTAGTACCGACATCTGCTTCGCAAAATATTGAAATAGTCACATCTAAAGTTTTATATATGCCTGACTATTCACCAAGGCCGATGATTGAAGCGATCGTCCGCCGGGAAGGCAAAGAAATAGCGATTCTGAGTACATCAACAGCTCGCGGAACTAATAGTAAAGGTGCTTCGGGGTTTCAAAAGACAGAATTTGATGAAGTGGCTAAATGGAGTATGAATCAGCAGGAAGAACAGAAAAGAGAAGTGATTGCGATCGGCGATTTGAATTCTACTTCTTGGAGTGGTCGATTTCGTCAGTTTCAAGCTGACAGTCATTTAGTCAATTCTCAATTAGGTTTTGGTTTGCAAACAAGCTGGCCTGCTAAGTTACCTTCTTTGTTCAGGCTTCCGATCGATCATTGTTTGCATAGTAAATCGATTAGGACTGTTGAACGTGTAATTGGTTCGGATATTGGTTCGGATCATCTACCGTTGTTGGTAAAATTATTGTGAGCTCGACCTGTCACGATCGCGAATCAGCCCAAAGGCTAGGAATCTGATAGAAAGTACGATCGCCCTTTCCATCCAGAAAAATAGGATAATGGTAAAGGACGATCGCACTTCACCTAAATACTTAATTCGATCGCACTTTTTGCTGTTTTTCCTGCAAAAACTCGGCAAAGTCGCAGACTTCTGCAATTCATCAGCGTTTATCTGCGTGCATCTGCGGTTAAAAATCCCCCTGAATTCCCTGACAACAAGCTTAATGTCCCAATAACTTATCCCGCAAATGCTTGATGCGATCGCGCAATTTACCCGCCTCCTCAAACTCCAGCTTCTTCGCCGCCGCCTTCATCTGCCCTTCCAACTGCCCGATTAACTGAGGAATCTCATCCAAAGATAACTCATTCACCTGTTCGTAAACCTCCTCCAACTGCTGAGAATTCAGCTTGCGCGACACGTCCAAAAATGCCAAAATCGCATTGGTAGATCGCTTTTTGGCGATCGGCTGCGGCGTAATCCCGTGCATCTTATTGTACGCTAGCTGGATGCCGCGACGGCGATCGGTTTCGTCGATCGCCTTAACCATACTATCCGTCAACTTATCCGCATACAAAATCGCCTGTCCCCGGATGTGGCGCGCCGCCCGCCCAATCGTTTGAATCAACGAACGTGCCGATCGCAAAAACCCCTCTTTATCCGCATCCAAAATTACCACCAGAGACACCTCCGGCAAATCCAAACCTTCCCGCAACAAGTTCACCCCAATCAATACATCAAACTTGCCATCCTGCAAATCTTGGATAATTTCGATGCGTTGAATCGACTGAATTTCCGAGTGCAAATAGCGAACTCGAATCGCCCTTTCCTGCAAATATTCGGTTAAATCCTCCGCCATCCGCTTCGTTAAAGTTGTCACCAAAACCCGCTCGTTCAGACTGACTCTCTGATTGATTTCCCCCAACAAATCGTCAATTTGTCCTTCCGTCGGGCGCACGAAAATCGTCGGATCGACTACTGCCGTCGGGCGGATCACTTGTTCGGCAACTCTGCCTTCCGAAATCTCCATTTCCCAATCCCCAGGCGTAGCAGACACAAAAATACACTGATTCTCTTTTGCCCAGAATTCCTCTGCTTTTAAAGGGCGATTATCGGCCGCGCTGGGTAATCGGAAACCGTGTTCGATCAAGACTTTTTTACGCGCTTGATCGCCGTTGTACATCCCGCGAATTTGCGGCACGGTAACGTGGGATTCATCTATGACCAACATCCAATCTTTCGGAAAATAATCAATCAAACATTCTGGCGGTTCCCCGGCATTTCTGCCTGCTAAATGCCGCGAGTAGTTTTCAACTCCGTTGCAGTAGCCGACTTCTCGCAGCATTTCCAAATCATAGCGGGTGCGCTGTTCTATCCGCTGAGCTTCTAATAGTTTCCCGTTTTTTTCAAATTCTACCAGTTGGTCTTCTAATTCGAGTTCGATTCCTTGACAAGCAGCCTCTAATTTATCATCGGCGGTGACAAAGTGGCGCGCTGGATAAATATTTAAAGCAGTTGTACTGGCGATGATTTTACCAGTTACGGGGTCAACATAGCGAATGGCATCGATTTCGTCGCCGAAGAATTCGACACGAATTATTCGATCTTCGTAGGCGGGGCCGATTTCCACAACATCGCCTTTGACTCGAAATTTGCCTCTGCCTAAATCTATGTCATTGCGGCTGTATTGAATGTTAACTAAATCTCGCAGAACTTGCCGCTGGTTGACTTCCATTCCTACTTGCAAAGAGATGGCAGCTTTCAGGTATTCGGCGGGCATTCCCAAACCGTAGATGCAGCTAATTGAGGCTACGACAATTACGTCGCGGCGTTCAAATAGCGATCGCGTGGCTGAGTGACGCAACATATCGATCTCGTCGTTAATTGCTGCCGTTTTTTCAATGAAAGTATCGCTGACTGCGATGTATGCTTCAGGTTGATAATAGTCGTAATAACTGACAAAGTATTCGACTGCATTGTTTGGGAAAAAATTTCGCAGTTCGTTGCACAGTTGAGCTGCCAGGGTTTTGTTATGTGCTAAGACTAAGGTGGGTCTGCCGATTTTTTCAATCACCGAGGCAATGGAAAAGGTTTTGCCGGTGCCTGTGGCGCCGAGTAAGGTTTGAAATCGATCGCCCGCTTCGATACCTTTGACGAGTTGCTCGATCGCTAGCGGTTGGTCGCCCGTGGGCTGGAAGGGCGCTTGCAATTGAAAAGATGCTGCCGCAGTTACCATAGGAAAATGTAGCTATTACCGATAAATCTTAACAAAAATGCAGGGATTCTGCAATTTCGTTCAGAAAATAGTTAGACTTTGTAATATTATTTTAATTATCGGCCGAAATAGAAAGCAAAAAGCCCAGAAAATGCAGTTGTCCGAACCCAGCAATCAACAGCAATAAGCGAGGAAAAGAATTATGAGTCTCACTCCCAAAGGTAAAGGCAATGCGATCGCCCGTCGTGGCAAAGCAACTTCCAAAAGCGAACAGACACCAGCCACGGATGCCAAAGCAACAGGAATTCAACTTTATCAGCCGCAACACCTGCATGACAACCGCCCCGTCGGCCCAGACGATTTTACCATCAGCGAGACCGTCTCAATGTCGGGGAATCGCCCGATCGGCACTAGCACCCTGCACATCAGCGAAACCTACGGCATTGTAGGCAATCGCCCGGTGGAATCTAGCGACTTGGAAGTGGTGGGGACAGTGGGGAGACGCCCGATCGGTGCCAGCACCATACAAGTCAGCGAAATGTTCAGTATGTCTGGTGCCCGCCCTATTGGCGTCAGCCTTCTGCACATTGATGAAGTTTACTCGACAATGGGTGGCAATCGTCCAATTGCCTCAAATGAAATTGATGATAGCTCGAGCTTAATGGGATTCTTAGATTAAGTTGACTGTTCACTGCTGACTGTTCACTGTTATCAGTAGTTATTAGTTAAGCTGTTCTGCATTTAAACTGCACAGTCAAGATTTGATAAAGTTTTTGTGGGGTGAGCCGTATAGCTCGTACAGAAAATGCAATTTAGATGTCGAACAGCTTATGATAGCAGTTCTAAAGTCAGTGAAGTACGCCACTATCAATTACCAATTACTAATTACCAGACGTACCTCATTAAACCAAGAAGTGCTATGGTTATTGCTTATTAGAATCGCGAATTAAATAATTTACACATATTTGTGGGATGGGCGTCCCGCCCGTTCTTTCTGGACGGGCGGGACGCCCATCCCACAAGAACAATAAAAATTGTAAGTTATTTAATTCTCATTCCTTAGTAGCAGATAACAAATAAGAAATAACAACAGTCAACAGTTAACAGTCAACAGTCAACAGTCAACTAACTAACTTCTCGGTTTCTGATATTTACTCAACAAAGCAGTAAATCGCTTGTAATCCAAAGGCTTCCTCAAATACTCCGCCGCTCCCAATTCTAAACCCTGATTTTTGTCATCCAAAAAAGTCAACATAATCACTGGAATATCAGCCAAATCCGGATCGGATTTCAACACCGACAGCACCGCCCAGCCGTCCATACTTGGCATCATCACGTCCAGAGTAATCGCATCAGGTAGCAACTCCTTCGCCAACTGAAGCCCTGCTTGACCGCTAGCCGACGATCGCACCCGAAATCCCTGTTTCGACAAGCAGCGTGCGATTAAATCTCGCGCGTCTGGATCGTCGTCAATTACCAGCACAGTAGCAGCATCGGGCAACTCTAGCGGTTGCGATCGCGCTTCTAATTTCGATGCTATTGGCGCTGGAATAACCTCTAACTCCGACGGAAACTCAGGCTGTATTTCTTCTTCGATTCCTCGATCGCCCTTCCCTTCTTTCTGGCTTTCAACCGCAATCGGCAACCGGATCGTAAAAGTAGAACCGCGATCAAACTCGCTCTCCACCGCAATGTCCCCGCCCATCATCTGGCAAAACTTCCGGCTGATTGTTAGCCCCAAACCCGTACCCCCGTACCTGCGGGTAGTAGACTCGTCCGCTTGAGCGAAAGCTCCGAACAACCTTGAAACCTGATCGTCAGTCATACCGATGCCGGTATCGGTGACTTGAAACACGATCGCAGGCTGTTGACATACAGAGAGAGTTACCGATATCTCCTCGGAATTGTCGGGCAAAACTTCCCCTTCTTCCTTCCAAACCTTAATCGCAATTTTTCCTTGATCGGTAAACTTAGCAGCATTGCTCGCCAAATTTAACAACGCTTGTCGCAGCTTCGACGAATCAGAATATATCGTGCCAATATTTCGATCGCAATTAACGCTCAAACTGTTGCCATTTTTCCCTACCTGCGGTTGAACAGTAGTCACAACCTGCTCGACCAAACTCAACACCTCAAAAGTCTCCAAGAAAAGAGTCATCTTTCCTGCTTCAATTTTAGAAATATCCAGGATGTCACTAATAATATTCAGCAACTGCTTGCCTGCCATATTAATGCTTGCCAAATCCATCACAAACTCTTCTTCGCCCAGTTCGACTGCCTCTTCTTGTAGCAGCTCACTGTAGCCGATAATCGCATTCAGGGGCGTCCGCAACTCGTGAGTCATATTTGCCAAAAAAGTGCTTTTCGCCCGGTTAGCAGCTTCCGCAGCGTTCTTCGCGACTTCCAATTCGCGCGATCGTTCCTCTAACTGCCGCTGTCGCACTTCCAAACCTTTGAGCAAACTACTAATTTGCTGAGCCATCGTATTCAGAGTAGAAGATAGCACCCCGATCGCATCATTAGACACCACAGGCGATCGAGCCATCAAATCACCACTCGCCATCAATTCCGCAGTTTCGCGCAGCAACCCGAGATTCCGAATAATCCCCGACACCGAAACCAAACCTACAATTCCGGCGATCGAACTCAAAACCCAAGCAGCCATCAACCAATGCTGAGTACGGCGAGCCACCGCCAGAGTCTGATCCATCAGCACCCCCATTGCTGCCTCGGGAACCCCCGCTGCCGGAGCTGAGGCAGCCTCTATTGCCAGCAAATAGTTCTTCATCTCCACAGAACCCATCCACCCCACTCCCACCGCCATCCAAGTTATCAGTACCAAGATCGCAAACAGCCCGATCAAAGAAGCCCGAGTTCCCAAAGATATCCGCCTCGGAGCAAGTGCTGCCGCCCAAGGATAGTTTTTGAGGAAAGGATCTGGCTGCACCGGTGCGCCCGAATTCCAAATCTCCTCAATCTGACCGTCTAACCTCACCTTACCAATTCGCACGGTTTTCCAGGTATGCTGCGTTTTCGCATCTATCCTAACCTTTCCCGAAGGCGCTGCAAACTCGATATTTTTAGCAGCAGCCCTGACTTTAACCACATCTGTCGAACCAGCTTTTTCTACTGCTTGCTTCCACAGATAAACGCCCAAATAAGCCGCTTCGATCGGGTCATCCGTAACTCGATTTTCCCCATATCTGGCTTTATAAGCCTTGACAAATTTCCGATTTTCCCCTGTATCCACCGTTTGAAAATAGTTCCAAATCACCAAATGTCCGGCAATATTTTCCTGCCCGATCGCCCGCACTTCCTCTTCAGCTACACTTACCGACATCACCGGCAAATCCTGCGGTTTCAAGCCAGTTGCCCGCAACTTTTGGAAAAAAGCCACATTGCTATCACCATTGAGAGTATTGAGAATAGCATCCGGTTTCACTGCTAAGATATGCGCGATCGACTCATCAACCTCCCTAGAACCCAGCGGCAAATACACTTCCCCCGCCAACTCTCCCCCAAGTGCCGCCAGTTGAGCTTTCACAATCAGATTTGCCGTGCGCGGGAAAATATAATCCGAACCCAACAGAAAAATTTTCCGCTTCCCGGCAGCCAGCAAATAATTCACCCCAGGTACAATTTGTTGGTTCGGAGCAGCACCAGTATAGAAAATATTCGGAGACTGTTCTAGCCCTTCATACTGCACCGGATAAAATAGCAACCCACTGCTATGCTCCAAAACCGGCAGTACAGCCTTGCGGCTCGCCGAAGTCCAACAGCCAAAGATCACCGCCACCTCCGCTTCTAGGAGCAATTGCCTAGCTTTTTGAGCAAAAGTCTGCAAATCGCTAGCTCCATCTTCTATCACCGCTTCCAAGGGGCGTCCCAGCACCCCTCCCACCGCATTAATTTCCTCAATAGCCAACAGCGTCGCATCTTTCACAGAAATTTCGCTGATCGACATCGTACCCGTCAGCGAATGCAACACGCCTATTTTGATTGGCTCATGAGTTGAGCCTAATGCTTGGCGGGGGTTACTGGTGCTTGCTCCCATAGAGTTTTAGATACTTTTTAGTAATAACAGGAATTTTAATTCGATCCTGCGGGAAGTTAGCCTTGATGCTAACTCTTGTTTAGCAGATTGATTCAGCCGATCGCCAGAAAACTTGCCAATTGCCACAGCCTGTTGATTTCAAGAGTCAAACTCCCAGCCTTGACTTAAGTCTGCACGAACAGGAGAGCCCATCTCTCTCTTGATCTTTTACGGATGTCGAAACAGCCTCATCAAACAAACGACAAAAGGCACTCATGGCGATCGCGCCCCCGAACAATTCTCCCCCACTTTCCCCCTCTAGCAAACTCATTCACGGCAACTGCGGGATGCGAGTCACCAAGCAATCTCACGTACTCACTATTCCCCAACCCCTCTCTCCCTTCCGGCAGAGGGAACTCTCCGTGATTTCTCTTAATATAAAACTCAAGAATCAAAACTTAAGCACTATTCCCCAACCCCTCTCTCCCTTCCGGCAGATATAAGTCTCCATGATTTCCCTTATAATTTGTATAATGTTAATTTTCAAGTAACCTTGTTAAAAATAACTTTTGCAAACAACAATAGGGAGAATACTAATGAATATTGAAGAAAACGACACCCCCACTGTCAGCAGCACTGAAGTTACACTACCAAAATCTCGGGAAAAATTGCTCGGTGAGGAAACAGAAAAAGCCCTCAATCAGCAGAAACAAGAAAATGCTCAAACTATGCGCGCTGTCGAACAGTTGAAAGAAGAACTTCAACACAAAATAGACGAAGAATGTCATCAAAAATCCTGACTGAAACTAATCCTAAATTTTCTCGGTGTGAGTAAGATGCGGTCTTACTCACTACTGCCCTTAGAAGGAAGAAGGAAATAAAAATTTATTATTTTAAATTATTTTTGGTTTAAGAAAAACAGTTATAGACGCACGGGTTACGATTCACCAGTTTTTTCACAGAAATACTTCTTTGCACCGCTGAAACTGTAAAAACTCCGTAAGTCAGGACTTACGGACGAGTGACCAGAAACCAGTTTTTTTAGCTGAGAAGACGCGTCACAGCCCTGGACGCATAAAACCCGCTTTCTTGGGTTTTATGCGTCCAGGATATAAGTATCAAAGCCGCAGTTATCCCGGACTGAAAAAAAACTATTCCCGATTCCCGATTCCCGATTCCCGATTCCCCACCTCCGTTAAATCTGTTCCTGAACTTCCTTATTTCTTCCTACAGGTAGAGTGCAACCGGGTTCCTTGTTATCTATGATTAGGTTTAGTAGCAAATGTCATACTCGATACAGAACAGGAGAAACCAATGAGCATTGAAGATAAAGCAAAGGCAACTGGCAAAAATATCGAAGGCGCTGCTCAAGAAGCCCTAGGCAACGTTACTGGCGACCCGAAGGATAAAGCTGAAGGGAAAATGAAGCAAAAACAAGCTGAAGCTAGTCACGCGATCGAAGATGTCAAAGATGAGATTAAAAAGAAAATAGACTGAGCCTAATACTAATTGAGACGGTCTATAAACCTTACTCCCCGTAGGGACACAGCACTGCCGTGTCCCTACACTTTACAAACCTGACCCTCTCAATTATTTAAAATCTTTTCAGAATGGAGGAAAAAAAGGTGAGTTTATTGCAGCAGAGTCGCAAAATAATTGCGAGTTTACTTTTGGTTTTAATGCTGGCTGTTACCACTGCCTGCGCGCCCAGCGTCTCAGCCCAAAAACCGACTAATGTACCTGTAGCAATTGGTGGCTCTCAGGGCTATTACGCGGAGCTAGAACGGGGCAATACCGCCGCAGGTCAAGATTTTGGTCAGTGGGTAACAAAGACGGCTCAGGGGCTGGTTCAGGATGCTTATGTGCGCGACAATAATAAATTGGGAGTTGTAATCACCCCGCAAGTCCGCCCAACTGAAGTGAAAGATTTGGCGAAATCTTTAGCTCAAGGTTTTCACCGCAACTTCCCAAATCAGGATGTAAGTGTTTTGGTTTATGCTCCTGACAAAAAACTGATTCTGACGGCTAAGTACGACCAGCAATCAAATCAGATCGAATACAAGTCTTGACCTGGTTAGAAAGCTTAAATTCTAGCGGGTAGCGGTTTAATATTCCGCAGTTTTTTGAAGGCGAAACCATCTCAATTTGAGACTGAAATGTTGTGTAGATTGGAAAACAATTACCATGAGTAGTAGCGATAATTACAAAAGTCAAATCATGAGCGATTTGGCAAAGGGCGATAAAGAAATGATGCCGGAGACAACCGGTGAAGAGTACGAAAATTTTGATGATTTTGCTCAGAGAACTTCGCCGGATCAGCGCAAACAATTATTCGGGCATTCTCTGAATCACGACTCCTTGCCGCCTGCACAGTTGGAACCAGAATTGCAAAAGGCGATCGCCCAAATTAAGCCAAACGAACGCGACGACGTGGCGCGGGAATTCTTCAAGCAATTGGACAAGAGAGGATTGAACGATCGCCAATTGGAAAAGCAGCTAGGACTTTCTACCCACCATGCCAGCCGCATGAATGCTGATGATGTTAGCAAGCTAGCTTCGTTTACCTATCACAATCACCCGGATATTTTCCGAGACGTGCTGGCCGAACAGCCGAGTTTGATGAAGTTTTTGGGCAATCCAGTGGTTGCGGGTATTGTGGGAATAGTTGCTGCTAAATGGCTCAACAACCGTAAATAGTCGAGCAAAAACTTGGACTTTTGACTGCCAATCTTTTTGATTACCAATTCTATCAATTCCGGCACAGCCGGAATTATATAGAGGACACGG
>ENA-OFCX01000780-OFCX01000780.1-metagenomes-genome-assembly--contig:-NODE-780-length-14909-cov-5.599906_pt1 | contig 14909 bp, 15 predicted proteins | sample MGYA00153384_OFCX01 | MGnify analysis MGYA00153384
CACATCTCACCCACCCACTCCGACGACTTCGTTGCACTTCGAAGTTGAATCCGCCCAACTATTAACGCACTTGCCTTCCAAGGCCCGCATGTCTCATAATATAGTTGTCATCCAATATGATTCTAGTTCACAGTGTGCGTGCCTTATCCCACGGACTCCTCGAGTCGAACATGCTCCTCGAGCATTAGCGAGACGGTGAATTTCCATCGTAAGCTGTCGACATCTTTTCTCTTTCCTGTTGTCTTTTGGGTTAATTCACGCATAACGCGACAGTAGCCATTTCACGCGAACTTACTGCCGAAGCTCAGCGGCGTCACGGTTCAAGATTCGGCATTAATACCTATTGAAGGGACTGAACGGGCAAGTTGAGGACGATATCCGCTGGAGTGTGCTGTCTTGAGCGATAATATATGTGATGGCCTGTTTTCAGGGCATCATCTCGGGCCTTGCGCTCCGGACGTTTATATCTTCGATCAAGGAAATTATTGTGGCACGAATCACTGTGGAAGACTGCCTCGGGCACATTGGAAACCGCTTTGAATTGTCACTCGCCGCCGCCGTTCGTGCCCGCCAGTTGGTCGCTGGTCATCAGGCACTTGTGGATGACGCTAAGCGCGATAAGCCGATTGTTGTTGCTTTGCGCGAAATCGCGGGCGGCAAAATCAATCGAACGATATTGAAAAAGATCGGCCTTTGAGGCGCTATGGGGCTCGCCCCGACTGGGGTTCAATTTTTTGAAAAGATCGCACGCAGTTTGACTGCGAGTGACTTTAATCGCGTCCGGTCAGCTTGGGTGCTTGCCAAAACAGCGCATTCCGGTCAAACTAGGCAGTCGGGTGAGCCGTACGACACACACCCGCTCGCGGTAGCAGAGATCTTGTTTGACATACTTGGTGCCGATACGGACGCGGTGTGCGCTGCGCTGTTGCATGACGTTGTCGAGGACACGGATACGCCGCTCGCGTCTATTCGGGCTGATTTCGGTGATTTGGTGGCTCACATTGTTGACGGCGTTTCAAAGTTAGGTTCGGTCAAAACGTCCGTCGACTCAGGTGCCGCGTCAAAGGAAGATACGCTGCGCAAGTTGGTCAGAGCGGGCGGGCGAGACTGGCGCGTCTTTGCAGTGAAGTTGTGCGACAGATTACATAACATGCGTACGCTTGGCTCCGTCAGTCAGCAAAAGCAGCGGCGAGTGGCGCTGGATACGTCTCTCGTTTACGCGCCTTTGGCAAGGTATGTCGGTCTTCAACAAATCGCGACGGAACTTGAAGCGCTGTCGCTGCGATGGCGCTATCCTTGGCGTTGGTTCATTCTCGCGAAGTGGGCGGCTTATAAAGCGCGTTTTGACGCGCGGCGAATCCTTCCGATTTTCAAGGAACTAGGTTGGGGACGTTCGTTTGATCCAACGCTCAAAAATGAACGAGTGACAAACGAATTGATTATTCGTGCGTTTGCGGCGCTGCGCGATGATCGCGCATGCCGTGCGCTATTTGCTATACCAACCGTTTTCGACTTGACTGAATCAATCGAAGATGCTCATGGTCGTATCGCCAGTCTGCATCGGCATTTTCAATGTGTACCGGCAAGTTTCGTATGCCTGACGCACGAGGGAGTGGCCTCCTCAAAAGTGTTGTCTGGCGGCCAGACGCTCGTGGCAGAGTTTGTTTTTTTCTTTCCACCCATCGTTCGATTGGCCCCGAGTTTCGCCTTGGATGATGGTGATGAGCTGGCAGCTGTAGCTAGCGTCGGCGATCAGGCGGGCAACTTCACGCGAGTTCTACGTGACTTGGTAGATCACTCGTCGATCGCGGTTTTCTCTCCGAAAGGGCAGCGGGTGTCTCTGCCTCGACGCGCATCTGGATTGGACTTTGCGTTCGCAATTCACACCGATTTGGGCTTGCGTGCGCGCGCGGTTAGGGTCAACGGTCGTCTGCGCGACGCAAGCGTCGAGCTTTCATCAGGCGATATCGTCGAAGTTATAGCTGGCGATAAGGTCTTGGCGGTACCTGAGTGGGAGGCCGCCCTTAAGTCGCCTCGGAGTCGTGCAAAAATGAGGCATTGGATGCGTGAAACAGCGCAAGATGATGCCGCGATACTCGGTCGCAGGCTGCTTGCAGAGGCCGCGGGCTCCGCCGAAGCCGACGATACTTTCTTGTATACGAACATGCGAACCCTCCCGCAATCGCTCGGAATATCTACTCGCGAAGACCTGTGGCGTCGTATTGGATCAGGCGAATTGTCCGCTTTTGCTGTGGCATCACAGTTACTCGGTTCAGGCGCGGAAAATCTTTTGCGCGTCACTAATTCAGCAGATGTACGCAGTCGACTAATGCTCGATGGGCGGCCCTTGGCGGGCGTCCAATACTGCGAGGTTTGCATGCCTATTGCTGGCGACGCCATCTTGGCGGTTGGTTCTTTTTCCGGCGTCAAGATTCATCGCATTGCCTGTCCACGCCAAAGCGAAGGACGGGCATCAAATGATGTGTTCGCTCCTATGTGGGCAGCACGAATCTCTGGAGCGTTGCCGTCAGAGTTGCTCGTCCAGTCTGCGGACAGAAATGGCTTGCTAGCGGACTGTGCAAGAGCCATCTCAGATAGCGGAGTCAATGTTATTGCTGTTACGAGTTTGTCTCGCCCTAGCTCGATTGGAGCTGTTGCGACACTGGCGTTTACGGTGCTCATCCGCTCGCGCGCGAAACTTGATACGTGCTTGAAGGCGATGAGCGCCGTTTCTGGTGTTGTGAGTGCCGTACGCGTAGACATTTCGACCCGCAGCGTACTTGCGCGAGAATGATTTCTATTAAAACCGTCATTAGAAAAGCCTCATGATTTCGCATAGGCGCAAGTCGGCGTACCAAAGAAACCTGCCACGATATTGGGCAGCTTTTGCAGTCTGTGCATGACTCGCTCCACACTGGCTTTGAGTTCTTGCCTAGTTTGCATTGTGGCTGTGGCTACTCTGGTTTTCATGTGTGCCTAAGCCTTTTCATCGGGATTGAACTCGGGCGTGTAGGGTGGCAAGAAAAATAGATCGATGGCATCGCTGTTTTCCTGCACGAATTTTTGTACCAGCTTTGCCTTGTGCACGGGGTATCCTTCAACGATTAAAAATACCTTGCGCAGCATGCCCGTATTGGTCTGTTGAGAAATTCACGAAAGACCGTGGCGTCCACGCCGCCCTCTACGCTCATGAAGCGGAACGGGCCTTGAGCGTTGACCGCCGAGAGTGTGTTCAACGAAAAGCGCGCGCCTGCGGCTTGCACGATGGGCGTCTCGCCCAGTGGTTCCCAACGGGTGGCAGCGTGAAGGTCTTAGCGTATGCCGGCCTCCTCTTCAAAGAAGATCTCCGCATCTTCTTGCTTGGCGCGCCGCGAGGTTTTAGGATAGTCCTTGCCGCGCCAAGTCTCGCCAAGCTCCCGGTTTTCTTCCAGCTCGATACAGCGGGCGCTGGGGACTGAAATCTAGACACTGTCGTCACAAGATAAGCTAAGCTACCTCGAGTCAGTTTTTTAGTGGTTTCTACGTGCAACCATCCTACCGACACCACGATATAGCAGACGCCACATGGTTGCTACTAGAGCAGCATCTTCCGGCGCGCAGCGGACGGTGGGGCGCGGTAGGACGCGACAACCGGCGGTTCCAAAAATAGCATGTTTTGGATACTGCGCACCGGAGTGTCAACAGCGATTTGAAACTGTATCAATTTCAAATCGCTGTTGACAAGTGTGGCGTCCACCAGCGTGCCCTCGGTCATCAATAGCCCTTGCTCCAGCAGTAGGGCGTTGAGCTCAACCAACATCGCGCGGGTCAAGTCGTTCTCCTCCAGCAAATGACGAAATCCCATCAAGGTGGTTGAGTCCGGCACGCTCTCGCGCGACAGATCAATGCCCATGAATTCAGAGAGCGCCTGAGAGTCGTACACCGCGTCCTCAACGGCCTCATCCGCTAAGCCGTACCACTGCTGTATGCAGTACATGCGCAGCATCCGCTCAAGCCCAATGGGCGGACGACCGCGCAACTGCGGCCCAGTCTTTGGGTAGTACGGCTCGACAACCTCAACCAGACGTGCCCACGGAACCACGAGATCCATCTGCGACAAGAAGCGCTCGCGGCGGGTGGTCTTTTTCTTTTTGCTGTACTCCGCTTGGGCGAAGCTGATTTGACTACTTATTATATGCATATTCTACAAACGAATACGCGAATAGGCAAGGATTAAATCTGCGTTTCCCTAGCGACAGTGGGACGAGCTTTGACATGCGCGTCTCCGTGAAATTGATGGGCGGTTGCCGACCGTGCGCGCGGCTACACGGTCCGCAGACGCGGTTGGTTGGTGTTCAGCGCGCGACTGGGTACTCGTCGAAACGTGTCGTAGTGCGACGCCACGAATCTTTGTTACCGTCGTGGTCGGTCAGTAAATCCCAGCCTTGGCGGGATACGTGGCCCTCTGGCAGGGTTGGATCCATATTGCCGACGATCGAGCGACAAGCGTCTTGGCCTTGATTGGTTTTGAGTTCCCAGCCGATGGTGCAATACGCCTTAACGGTTTCTCGCTTTTACGTCTACGCAGTTAAGCACGCCGCCCGAATAGCTGACGCGATCATTGCCATCGGCAGGGCATTTCACGCCGCGCTGCGGGGCTGAAGCATTGCCAAAATCATGGCCATTTGGATAGGCGTAGATTTTAGCCATCTTTGCACATTTGAGCGTGCCTTCAGCGTATTCGTCGTCATAGCCTGCGGGACATCGAACACCGCTTGATTGGGCAAAAGCGGCTTGTGCGAGCGTGCCAAACAGTAAGCACAATCAGGGCTCCGAGTAGTTTGCGTTTCATGGTTATCACCTAAAGTTTTCGAGAGGGATTCAGTGAAGCCAAACAACGCGTTTGGCATGGCTGAACGTTAGGAGATACAAGCTACCGTGAACATACGACGAATGCCGTAGTTGGCGTTGCGCACTGGCGTATGCGCCGAGACATTAAGCCTGCTAACCGCGTCGCTGCCAGCGGCCACCAGGGAGCGATTCGATGCGCCCGTCGAGCTCAAGCATCGTTAATTCCGTGACGACTTGATCGATGGCGAGACCGCTGCGCGCGACTAAAGTGTCGACGTCAATCGGCGCGTGTTCTATGAATTTCAGCAGGCCGATTGCAGTTGATTTTGCAGCGGCAACTTCAACAGAACGGGTTGCCGTTTCAAAGCGCAGTTCTTCGAGTACATCGTTCGCTGTTTCAACGAGTTTCGCGCCCTGCTTGATCAAGTGATGGCAGCCTTTGTGAAACGTTGAGTGAATCGAGCCGGGAATCGCGAACACTTCTCGGCCCTGTTCGGCTGCGAGGCGTGCGGTGATGAGCGAGCCCGATTGCATTGATGCCTCAACCACCAAAACACCGAGTGACAGACCACTGATGATGCGGTTGCGTTTCGGGAAATTGGCCGGCAGCGGTGGCGTGCCGAGCGGATATTCGGACAGCATCAAACCCTGTTCTGCGATGCTGTGCGCGAGCACCTTGTTGCGAGCGGGATAGACGCGATCTATGCCTGTGCCGATCACCGCAATGGTCGAGCCGCAATCGTTGCCCTTGCCTCGCAGCGCGCCAACGTGCGATGCGGCGTCGATCCCGAGTGCCATGCCTGACACGACGGTCACGCCATGCTCGGCAAAGGCTTGTGCGAACGCCTCTGCGGTATCCGCGCCGCCTTGCGAACAGTTGCGAGAACCGACCATTGCAATCGCGCGACGACGCAACAATTCGATGCGGCCTTTGGCGTAAATCACCAACGGTGCGTCGCCGCTCTCAAGTAACGCTTTGGGATAGCCCGGATGCGCCCATGTCAACAAATGATGCTCGGCGTTGGCGCTTAGCCAGACGAGCGCTTCATCGATTCTTGCTTGTGTTTCGGCATCGGGCGTCTCAGAAATTTTTCGCGCAATCATGTCGCCGACGATGCGTGAAAGTGTTGCGTTACTCGCATCAAAAACGGCGCGGATGTCGGCCAGTTGAGACAGCAGTTTGTGCGCCGCCACCGAGCCCACGCCGCGCACGAAAGTCAGGCGCAGAAAATGCGGATCATCAGCGTGTAGGCTCATAGTTCGGACTTAAAAAACAAGGGCACCGCTAGGGTGCCCTCATTGCATTGACGTGGAGGGTTCTACTGAGGATTGCGCAGCGGATAACCCACGCGAATATTTTCAGTTCCGGTATTCATGACGATGCCGTAGGAGATATTGTCGAACACGCGGAACACAAACACGAGTCCAATGCGCTCTTCAGGAATCTCTAGCGTTTTGGGCTCGTCGGATTTAGTGAACGGCCAGCCCGCGACCAAGTTAAGCGGGCTGTCTTTATAGCGCGGGTTGGCAAACGTCTCGGCGGGCTTGTACGCCGCCAGTACGTGACCGACCTCAAGGCCATGCGCCTTGCCGCGATTTAACGTGATCACGCTGGTTTTTCCGGCCTCGGAAATGCCCCTCGGCAGCGTCATCACTTGCGCCTCGACTTGTTGCTCAGGGGCACGTGGAATGTAGGCCAGCGTTTCTGCGGGTGGTGCAGAAATCAGATAGTCCCCAACCTGAACTTCCTGAACTGCGCGCACGATTTCTAGACGCGCTACTTCGCCTTCGCGTTGCAGCGTCGCGTCGCCCAGATAGGTTGCTTCATAGCCGATGATTTGTGGATCAGGCTCGTTGTAGCGCAGTTGATACCAGCGGCGTGCCGTAATCGTTGAGTCGCGTAGCTCGCGGCCCTTGCGAAACAGCTGGAACACTTTGCCCATTTCGGGCTTGATGCCGACCACGTAAATCGAATCTTTGTTGGCAAACGCCACGCGCTCGCCGACCGACTTGACGATCTGCGGCGCGGTGTCGAGCGTTTCAGCACCGACCACCAGGTTGCGCAACATGAACGGCTCGATGTCCGAGGGCAGAATGCTCGGGATTGCCGCAGCCTCGCGTGCCTCGGCGCGGATTTGCGGGCTGATCCGAATCGTCGGACGATCCTCAGCGCCGCCCGGTGCCGTCGTCGAAAGACGCGGGCCACCGACGGCATTGCGATCAAGGTAGATAACCTGACCGGGATAAATCCAGTGCGGATTCTTGATTTGGTCGCGGTTCATGCGCCAGACTTCGGGCCAACGCCAAGGCTGCTTCAAGAATTTGCCTGAGATACCCCACAGCGTGTCCCCTTTGACCACCGTGTGACTGTCCGGGGCGTTCGCTTGTATCTGAACGGGCGGTGTTGGCGTCTGAGCGACGGCGACCATGGCGGCCAAGCCGACTAAAAGCGACGTGACGAGTCGCTGTGGTCGCGGGTTTGGCTTAAATGTCGGCATCGGCGAAAATTGCGTACGGTTCGTTAACATTCCGTGTCCTGGTGAAGGGTAACGACATTGTCATAGCGCCGCAATTTACGCAACTGTTTTGCGAAAATTAGTCGAGGCGGTTCTGGAAATGTCGTAAAAGACCCTAACCTTAAGAAATTACATGAAGATTGTGCAACCAGATACCTGATTTGGCAAGCAAATGGCGCTTTTACCTATCCTTGAATATCCCGATGCGAGGCTAAAACGCATCGCATCTCCCGTCACCGAGTTCACGCTAGCTATAAAAAAGCTGGTCGACGACATGGCGCACACGATGTATGACGCCCCCGGTATCGGTTTGGCCGCGACTCAGGTGAACGTACATCAGCGGATCGTCGTGATCGACGTGTCCGAGACTAAAAGCGACCTGAAAGTTTTCATCAACCCGCAAATCCTCATGGCCGATGGTGAAATTGTGGGCGAAGAGGGTTGCTTGTCGGTGCCCGGCTATTACGACACCGTCAAGCGCGCGTCGCACGTCGTGGTGCGCGCGCAGGACGCGCTGGGCGCAACCTTCGAGCTTGAGGCTACCGATTTACTGGCCGTATGTATCCAACACGAGATGGATCATCTGGTCGGCACCGTGTTCGTCGAACATTTGTCGCAGCTGAAGCAGATTCGCGTGAAAACGCGCATGAAGAAGCGGCAGCGCGAGGCCGCGCGGGCGTAACTCAGGCTTCTCTGTGGAACCGCTCCCACCAGCGCAATTCATACTCCCCGCCATGAAAGTCGTCTTCCCGGGCACGGCTGAATGTGCCGCCACCGCGCTCAAAGCCTTGCTTGATGCGGGACCTGAGGTGAGCTTTAGTGTGGTTGCCGCCTACAACCAGCCGGATCGTCCCGCTGGACGCGGCATGAAGTTGCCCGCGTCCGCCGTTAAACAGCTGACGCTGTCGCGCAGCATCCCGGTTTTTCAGCCGCCCACTCTGGCCCAAAGGCGGCTCACCACCTCGCGCAGAAGATCGCTTGGGCGCGGCCAACACTTGTAGTACCGGCAACTGATGCGAACGACGTTGTGTCGACTCTCTACCCTAGGCGAGCCGCAACGGGGCGCTCGTTAGTCCATTCGACCTGGTCGGGGAACGCTGCGACCAGCGCGTGCCCCTGAACCGTAAGCCGCACACCTTCCCGCACCTGTGGGAAATAGTCCCACACGGCGGTGTGCTGCGTGCACCGGTTGTCCCACATGGCAACCGCGTTTTTTGACCAGCGAAAGCGACACTGAAATCGTGGCTGTTCGATGTGCGCGTACAAGAAGGCGAGCAGCGCTTCACTCTCAGCCCAGCTTAACTGCGGAATGTGGGTTGTGGCCAGACGGTTGGCGAACAGGGCGCAACGCTGGGTGTCTGGATGGCGAATGACCAGCGGATGTTCGTGATGCATCACGCGGCCGCTGCCGGTGAACACATAGCCGCGATTGGGTTTCAGATTGTTGTGAAATACGCTCAGCGTGTTGACCAGCCGCTTCATAGGGGTCGACAACGTATCGTACGCACGGTAGGTGCTCGACCATAGCGTATCGCCTCCGACGTCGGGTAACGTGTTGATGTAGAGCATACTGATTGTCGGCGGCTCCGGCAGTGCCGATTGGTCGCTGTGCCAGCCCTCACCAAATGCGTTACGCGTGGTTTCATCGGCACGCACCATCGCGAGCTTATCAATATCCGCGTGATGTTTGCTGGCCGCAGGGTGTTTCATCAGCGCGCCGAACTGCTCGCCCCAAGTGACAAATTGCTCGTTGCCGAGCGTTTGATCCCGAAAAAAAATGACCTGATGTTCGAGGAGTGCGTGCTTTATTGCCGCAAACGCCTCCGCCGCCATGGGGCGTGACAAATCTATGCCGACAATCTCGGCACCAAGCGTTGGGGTGAGTGGCGTAATTTTCAGCATAGTAGCTCGCGAGGTTGGCAGTGGATTATGTCGAAATTTGACACAGTTATGTTGCCTGATCAAGGCATTCGCGAGAACACTTATGGGCGCGGCCTGGATGCGCTGGAGTGAGCGTTTACGGTGATCCGATAGTGCATAGTTGTGAGCGATTTGAGAGCGCTCGGCGATGAAGCCTGCGTCAGGAGGCGCGGAACGCGCGCCTATACTTCCGGTTATGAAAATCGTCTTCGCCGGCACACCCGAATTTGCCGCCACCGCGCTTAAAGCCTTGCTTGATGCGGGGCCTGAGGCGAGCTTCAGCGTGGTTGCCGCCTACACCCAGCCGGATCGTCCCGCTGGACGTGGCATGAAGTTGACCGCGTCCGCCGTTAAACAGCTGGCGCTGTCTTGCGGTATCCCGGTTTTTCAGCCGCTCACTCTCAAAACCCCCGAAGCACAAGCAGAACTGGCCGCGCTGGACGCCGACCTGATGGTGGTCGCGGCGTACGGTTTGATCTTGCCGCAGGCCGTGCTCAACATTCCGCACACCGTGGGCGGCTATGGTTGCCTCAACATTCACGCGTCGCTGTTGCCGCGTTGGCGTGGTGCCGCGCCGATTCACCGCGCGATCCTCGCAGGGGACGCTAGAACCGGCGTGGCCATCATGCAGATGGAGGCCGGGCTTGACACCGGTCCGGTGCTGCTGGAAACGTTCACCGCGATTGGGCAAACGGAGACGACCGGGCAGTTGCACGACCGGCTTGCCACCTTGGGCTCAGAGGCCATCGTTCATGTGCTGACCCGGCTCGCACGCGGCTTTGAGCTGGCGGCAGCGGCGCAGCCGAGTCAGGGCATTACCTACGCACACAAAGTTACAGCGGAGGAGGCGCAGATCGACTGGTCGGCCAGCGCGGTAGAAATCGACCGCACAATCCGTGCGTTCAACCCGGCACCGGGCGCGTGGACCGTGTGGCGTGGCGAGAAACTGAAAGCTTGGGCGTCAGCGTTGGTGTCGGTGCCGTCGTGTGTCGGCTCGGAGCCGGGCGTGGTGCTAGCCGCAGAAGGTGAGCGCTTGCTCGTGTGCTGTGGTTCGTCCGTGCTTGCAATCACTGAAATTCAGCGACCGGGCGGCAAGCGAATGGCGGCCTCGGCTTGGATTAAAGGTGGCGGACATCCGGCGGTCGGTGAGCGGCTAGGATCGAGTACAACGTCTGCACTGGAGGAGCGGCCCCGGCCACGATAGGCGGTTCGCAAGCTGGGATCGCGGCTAGTGTCGTGTCACGTTAAAAAAGACGGTATGTCGCGCCGCCATCGGTGTGCACAGCTGGGCGCAAAATGCAGCGTATGCTTGGGGATGTGCAAATTTTGCAACGACGCGGTGCGCTGCGAGGGCAAGCGAGATGCGTCATTTTTGAAGTGACGCGACACTAGGGCCGCTCTTACAAAACCAGAGTTTAGCTTGCCAACATAAAATAGCTTTTGGCTGAAGCCTATACTTTATAAGGGCTGAGGCGGAGATTTGCCTCTTTATCGACTATAGACAAATATCGCGCCAAGCCCAGGTAAAACGGTGCTTTCAACAAAAAGCTGACTAGTCAGCCCGCTACTTCGAACCGGCTTTTTCGCGCTCCAGCACGTCAACCTTGGCGCTCAACTGCTCGATTTGCGTGCGCAGGGCGTTGAGCATTTCGCGCTGGATCTCAAATTCCTGTTTGCTGACCACGTCCATGCGCGCTAAACCGGCAGCCAGCGTGGCGCGCAGGTTTTTTTGCAGGTCTTCGCCAGGGTTGCCTGCGAGAAGAGTTTTCAGTTGTGCGGCGAGTTCGTCCAAATTCATAGCGTGAGTTTAACAAAGCAGTTGTGGTGAGTATCGCTCGTGTCCGAGAACAGCGATCAGAATGAGCACTTTTGTGGTGCATTGCGCCGAACGCGTTTTAATGACGCACCATTTCAACGCGTAAATGGGCTGCTCCGTTTGCTGCGCCGCAGCGCGTGAGGCAGCCAATCCGCTGGCACGGCGCTTGCAAAGATTGTGCATTCGACGTCCCCACTCATCTCAAGGAGTTCCGCGATGAACCTAAAAAATACCTTCGTAGTTACCGCGCTGTCCGGTCTGTTTGCCACGCTGGCCTTTGCGCAAACCCCGCCGCCAGTATCCGCAGCACCTGCTGCAGCCCCGGCTGAGCCTGCCTCGCCGTGGTCGGTGAACGCTGGCATTGCCAGCTCCTACATCTATCGCGGCCTGAATCAGTCCGATTACAAACCGGCGCTGCAAATCGGTGCCGATTACGTCTCTGAATCGGGTTTCTATGTTGGCGTGTGGGGCTCAAGCATTCGTTGGATCAAAGACTTCGGTCTCGGCAGTGGCAACGTTGAGTTCGACATCTACGGCGGCTACAAAGGCACCGCTGGCCCGATCAGCTACGACGTGGGTGTGTTGCAATATCTTTACAACGGCTCCGTCACCAAGGGCGGCATTAAAGCGAACACCACCGAGGTTTACCTTGCCGGTACGTATCAAATGTTTACGTTGAAGTATTCGCACGTGGTGTCCAAGGGCATCTTTGCCGTGCCGAATGCCAAGAACAGCGGCTACTTTGACTTAAGCGCGAGCTTCCCGCTGATGGACAACTTAGCGTTGAACCTGCACGTTGGCCATCAGATCGTCAAAAACACTGGCGGGCTCGGCACCTACACCGATGGCAAAGCCGAGCTGGTGTACGACTTCGGCAGTGGGCTCACGCTTGCAGGCGGTGCCACAGCGACCGATGCGGACAAGACTTTCTACACCCCGGCGGGCAAGAAATTCACCGGCAAAACTACGCCGTACGCACTGCTCAAATACACCAAGTCGTTTTAATTTAATTAACCCAAACTCCGGGGGAAGCGATTTATGAAACTGGTTACTGCCATCATCAAACCGTTCAAGCTCGACGAGGTGCGTGAAGCCCTTGCTGGCGTGGGCGTTCAAGGTATCACCGTGACCGAGGTCAAAGGCTTCGGTCGGCAAAAAGGCCACACCGAGCTCTATCGTGGCGCGGAATATGTGGTCGACTTTTTGCCGAAAGTCAAAGTCGAAGTTGCGGTGAAAACCGAGCTGGTTGAGCGCGTGATTGAGGCCATCGAAAAAGCCGCCAACACCGGCAAGATCGGCGACGGCAAGATCTGGGTCACCGATGTGGAACGCATCGTGCGAATACGCACCGGTGAAGAGGGCGCCGACGCCATCTAGCGGCCTCACTTCCCAACCCGATCGGGGCGCATCGTTGCGCTCCGCCCGTTGGTCCCCGAGCCTCCCTTTGCGTCCTCAGAGGGGCCCGGCTCGGGGACCTTCGTTCTCTCATGGTGTGTCGGTCCTCACGACGATCCGGTGGTGGGGAACGCAAGGTCGGCCCGACTCCGGCTCGTCGCTGGCGCTTCCCTCGCCGGCTGTGGTCAGCCTCCCGGTAGCGTGCCGCCTCATGTCTGATCGCACACTCGTCCTGTTGAAGCCCGATGCCGTCGAACGCAAGCTCGTCGGCAAGATCGTCTCTCGATTCGAGGCGAAAAACCTCGACGTCGTCGCGATGGATGTCCGCACGCTCGATGCCGACACGCTCGCGCGCCACTACGAAGAGCACGTCGGCAAGGGTTTCTACGCCGAGCTCGTCGAGTTCATGAGCCGTGGCCCGGTCGTTGCGATGGTGATCGAAGGCCCCGAGAACACATGGGAGGTCGTTCGTGCGATGATGGGCGCAACGAACCCGCGCAGCGCAGCACCTGGCACGATCCGTGGTGACCTCGGCATCTTGTTCACCGAGAACCTCGTGCACGGCAGCGATTCGCTGGCATCAGCCGAGCGCGAGATCGGTATTTTCTTCCCCAATCTGTAACGTTTGAAGAATCCGGTTCCTGGCACCGTAGGAGTGCCGGTCCTGGCATCTTGAGACAGCTCGCGAAAGGTGGCCATCCAATGGCCCGCAACAACCCGCTCAGCCTCGGACGTGACCTTGCCATCGACCTCGGTACGGCGAACACCTTGGTGTACGTACGCGGTCACGGCGTGGTCCTCGACGAACCGTCGGTCGTTGCCATCAACGCCTCCGACGGCCGCCCCGTCGCCGTTGGCATGGAGGCCAAGCGGATGATGGGACGTACGCCGAACCACATCAAGGTGATTCGTCCGCTCAAGGACGGGGTGATCGCCGACTTCGAGGTCTGCGAGAAGATGTTGCGCTACTTCATCCAGAAGGTGGCCGGCTCGAAGTGGAGCAAGCCCCGCATGGTCATCTGCGTCCCCTCGGGCATCACCGGCGTGGAGCAACGCGCCGTGCAGGACGCTGCCGAGTATGCCGGCGCACGCAAGCCGGTGCACATCATCGAAGAACCGATGGCGGCAGCGATCGGCGCTGACATGCCGGTGCACGAGCCGAGCGGCAACATGATCGTCGACATCGGCGGCGGCACCACCGAGGTCGCGGTCATCTCGCTCGGCGGCATTGTCACTGCACAGTCGATCCGGGTTGCGGGCGACGAACTCGACGAGGCGATCCTGCAGTACGTGAAGAAGGAGTTCTCGCTGGCCATCGGCGATCGCACCGCCGAGGAGATCAAGATCCAGATGGGTTCGGCGTGGCCGTTGGAGCTCGAATTGTCCGCTGACATCCGCGGTCGAGATCTGATCTCGGGCTTGCCTCGCACCATCGAAGTCACGACCGAGCAGATACGTGAAGCCGTCGCCGAGCCGATTTCTGCCATCGTTGATGCTGTGAAGACCACGCTCGACAAGACCCCACCCGAACTCGCTGCCGACATCATGCAAGACGGCATCACCATCACCGGTGGCGGTGCGCTGCTCGGTGGACTTGCCCAGCGTCTCGAACACGAGACCGGCATGCCGATCCGCATCGCCGACGAACCGCTCTACAGCGTCGTCATCGGTTCCGGACGGGCTCTCGAGAACATCGACGCCATGCGGGGGCTGATGTCCCTCGGCGGCGAGGACTGACGCAGCAGCGTCCACGACCTTCCCCACGACCATGGCCATCTACTCCGTCGGGCGCAAACGGGTCATCCTCGCGCTGCTGCTCACCACGGCGCTGTTGGTCACGCTCGACCTGCGAGGCAACCCGGTGATCGACGCCGGGCGCGAGGGCTTCGCTCAGGTGATGCGGCCGGTGGAGACCGCCACCGGTGTCGTCACGAACCCGATCGAACGGATCTGGCACGGCATCACGAACTACGACAATGTGCAACGAGAGAATCTGGTCCTCCAGGAGCAGCTCGACCGGCTGATCGGCACCCGTGCAGCCGCTGAGGCGGCAGTGATCGAGGGCAAGGAACTCCAGGCGCTCTACAGCCTCCCGGCGCTGTCGGGGATCGACACCGAAGTGGCCCGTGTCGTCGGGTATTCCGCCAACAACCTCGATCAAGTGATCGAGATCGACAAGGGCAGCACCAGCGGGATCGAAGTCGGCATGGCTGTGGTGAATCAGGCCGGTCTGGTCGGCAAGATCACCCAGGTGACGCGCAGTTCCGCCCGGGTGATGCTGGTCACCGACGGCCGGTACAAGGTGGCGGTCAAGGTGACGTCGGCGTCGGTCGCCGACGAGGCGGCACCGACCAACACCTCGCCGTCGGGGCTGAACCCATCGGAGATCGCCGCCGCAGCGACCACCACGACCACGACGTCGACCACCCGCA
>ENA-OFCX01000782-OFCX01000782.1-metagenomes-genome-assembly--contig:-NODE-782-length-14871-cov-4.150783_pt1 | contig 14871 bp, 14 predicted proteins | sample MGYA00153384_OFCX01 | MGnify analysis MGYA00153384
CGTCCTTCACCCTGTCGAACATGCCGCCGCCTGCCGCTTCTGTCGCAGGCGCAGGCGCAGCACCGCCAGCGATCGGCGCGCCCATCGTCAGGCCGCCAGCGTTGGCCCCAGCAGCTGCGTGGTCGGCCGAAGCCAATGCGCGGCCCTTGATCTTTTCGTAGGCCGACTCGCGGTCCACCGCCTTTTCGTAGGCGCCCGCCACGAGCGAACCCGTGATCAGGGCCTTGCGCTGCTCGGGCGTGATGGGCCCGATCTGGCTGCCCGGCAGCAGCACGAAGACCCGTTCGGTCACGCTCGGCCGGCCCTTGGCGTCGAGGAAGCTGACGAGGGCCTCTCCCACGGCGAGCTCGGTGATGGCGGTGGCCATGTCGCCGATGGCCGGGTTGGCGCGCATCGTCTCGGCGGCAGACTTGACGGCCTTCTGGTCGCGCGGCGTGAAGGCGCGCAGCGCGTGCTGCACGCGGTTGCCCAGTTGTGCGAGCACGCTGTCGGGGATGTCGAGCGGGTTCTGCGTCACGAAATAGACGCCGACGCCCTTGCTGCGCACCAGCCGCACCACCAGCTCGATGCGCTCGACCAGCGCCGCCGGTGCCTCCTTGAACAGCAAGTGGGCTTCATCGAAGAAGAACACCAGCTTCGGCTGATCCAGATCACCGACTTCAGGCAACTGTTCGAACAACTCGCTCAACATCCACAGCAGGAAGGTGGCGTACAGGCGCGGACTGTTCATCAGCTGGTCGGCGGCCAGAATGTTGATGACGCCTTTGCCCGCGTCGGTCTGCATGAAATCGGCGATGTTGAGCATCGGTTCGCCGAAGAACTTGTCGCCGCCCTGTTCCTCGATCTGCAGCAGCCCACGCTGGATGGCGCCAACGCTGGCGGCGCTGACGTTGCCGTATTCGGTGGTGAATTGCGATGCGTTCTCGCCCACATGCTGAAGCATGGCGCGCAGGTCTTTCAGATCGAGCAGCAGCAGGCCCCGGTCGTCGGCGACCTTGAAGACCAGGCTGAGCACGCCCTGCTGTGTTTCGTTGAGCGCCAGCATGCGCGCCAACATCAGCGGCCCCATGTCGCTCACTGTCGCGCGCACCGGGTGGCCCTGCTTGCCGTAGACGTCCCACAACGTGGCGGGGCAGCCGGCCGACTCGGGCGGCTCGATGGCGCGTTCCTTCAGCAGCGCGGCGAGTTTGTCGCTGATCTTGCCAGCCTGCGAGATGCCGGTCAGGTCGCCCTTCACGTCGGCCATGAAAACCGGCACGCCGATCCTGCTGAAGTTCTCGGCCAGGGTTTGCAGTGTGATCGTCTTGCCGGTGCCGGTGGCGCCGGTGATGAGACCGTGCCGGTTGGCCAGCGCCGGCAGCAAGAAGCACTCGACGGCGCCATGGCGCGCGATCAGGATGGGTTCGGCCATTGAGACTCCGGAAGGTGGGGGAAGTGCCGTCGTGACAGGGTCTGAGCGCCCCGTAAAATCGAAGTTTATCGAACAAACACGGCCTGTCTCGCACGCGCGACCCGGGCAGCCAAGGAGCCTTCATGGCCGGTCATTCCAAGTGGGCCAACATCCAGCACCGCAAGGGTCGCCAGGACGAAAAACGAGGCAAGGTGTGGACGCGCATCATCCGTGAGATCACCGTGGCGGCGCGCCAGGGTGGCGGTGACCTGTCGATGAACCCGCGGCTGAGGCTGGCGGTCGACAAGGCCAAGGCCGCCAACATGCCGGCCGACCGCGTGAAATACAACGTCGACAAGGCAACTGGCAACCACGAAGGTGTGCACTACGAGGAAATCCGCTACGAGGGCTACGGCATCGGCGGCGCGGCAATCATCGTCGACTGCATGACCGACAACCGGGTGCGCACCGTGGCCGAGGTGCGCCACGCCTTCAACAAGTACGGCGGCAACCTCGGCACCGAAGGCTCGGTGGCCTTCCAGTTCAAGCATTGCGGGCAGTTCGTGTTCGCTCCCGGTACCAGCGAGGACAAGGTGATGGACGTCGCTCTCGAAGCCGGCGCCGACGATGTCGGGACGGGCGATGACGGCGCGATCGAGGTGCTGTGCGCGCCGCCGATGTTCGAGGCCGTCAAGGCAGCGCTCGAGGCCGCCGGCATCAAGCCCGACGTGGCCGAAGTGACGATGCGGGCGGAGAACACCGTGCCGCTGACCGGCGAGGATGCTTTGCGAATGCAAAAGCTGCTCGACGTGCTGGAAGACCTGGACGACACACAGGATCTGCACCACAACGCAGACATCGAGGCATGAAGGTTCTGGTGATCGGGGGCGGCGGTCGCGAGCACGCGCTGGCCTGGAAGCTCGCCGACTGTGCCCGGGTGCAAACCGTGTTTGTTGCGCCAGGCAACGGCGGCACCGCGCTCGACTCACGCCTGCGCAACGTCGCCTTGACCGATCTCGCGGCACTGGCTGACTTCGCTGTGGCCGAGAAGATCGCGTTGACGGTGGTCGGCCCCGAGGCGCCGCTGGCGGCCGGCGCAGTCGACCTGTTTCGCGCGCGCGGCCTGCGAGTGTTCGGCCCGACGCGCGCAGCCGCGCAGTTGGAGAGTTCGAAGGCGTTTGCCAAGGACTTCATGCGCCGCCACGCGATCCCGACGGCCGACTGCGAGGTGCACGATGACGCCGCGGCAGCCCACGCGCATGTCGAACGCTCGGGCGTGCCGATCGTCATCAAGGCCGACGGCCTGGCGGCTGGCAAGGGCGTGGTGGTGGCCACCACGCTCGCGCAGGCGCACGAGGCGATCGACTCGATGCTGCTCGACAACCGGCTCGGCGTGCGGCACAACGCCGGTGGCGCGCGCGTCGTGATCGAGCAGTTTCTGGAGGGCGAGGAAGCCAGCTTCATCGTGCTGTGCGACGGCCTGCACGTGGTGGCGCTGGCCACCAGCCAGGACCACAAGCGCTTGCTCGATGGCGATGCCGGCCCGAACACGGGCGGCATGGGGGCTTACTCACCAGCGCCCGTGGTCACGCCCAACGTGCACGCCAAGGTGATGCAAGAGATCATCCTGCCGACCCTGCACGGCATGGCGGCCGATGGTGTGCCGTACACCGGCTTCCTGTACGCCGGGCTGATGATCGACGCGCACGGCAACCCGCGCACCGTCGAATTCAACTGTCGGCTCGGCGACCCTGAAACCCAGCCGATCCTGATGCGCTTGAAGAGCGATCTGTTCGAGGTGCTGATGCACGCCACTGGAGGCACGCTCGACACGGTCGAATTGCAGTGGGACCGGCGCGCGGCGCTCGGCGTCGTGATGGCCGCAGCCGGCTATCCCGTAAACCCGCGCACCGGCGACCTTATCAGCGGTCTGCCGACACCGGTCGGCGACGCCATGGTGTTTCATTCCGGCACCACGCTGTCGGACGGCGCAGTGCAAACCTCCGGCGGGCGCGTGCTGTGCGTGACCGCGCTGGGCGACTCGGTCAAGGTGGCGCAGCAACGCGCCTACGAACTGCTGCGCGGCATCCATTTCGACGGTGCCGTGTACCGGCGTGACATCGGTCACCGCGCCATCAAACGCTGACTTCAAGACACCACGAAGCATGAAGACACAACCCGTGCGCGACTATCTGCTGGGCCTGCAGGACCGCATCATCAGCGCGCTCGAGGTCGAGGGCGGTGAGCCTTTTGTCCGCGACGCCTGGACCCGCGAGCCCGGCGGCAAGCTGCAGGGCGACGGCCTGTCGCGCCTGATCGAAGGCAGCGAGTTGCTCGAGCGCGGCGGCTGCAACTTTTCCCACGTGAAGGGCACCAGCCTGCCACCGTCGGCCACGCAGCATCGTCCCGACCTGGCCGGCGCGTCATTTGAGGCGATGGGGGTGTCGCTGGTCATCCACCCGCGCAACCCTTACGTGCCGACGGTGCACCTGAACGTGCGCATGTTCGCCGCGCTGCCCGAGGGCCGCGAGGCCGTGGTCTGGTTCGGCGGCGGCATGGACCTCACGCCTTACTACGGCTTCGAAGAAGACGCGCAGCATTTCCACCGCGTCAACCGCGACGCGCTGGCGCCGTTCGGCGCCGACAAACACCCGCGTTTCAAGCAGTGGTGCGACGAGTATTTCTTCCTGAAGCATCGCAACGAGCCGCGCGGCATCGGCGGCGTGTTCTTTGATGATTTCGCCGAACTCGGCTTCGACGGCAGCCTGGCCATGACGCAGGCGGTGGGCGATGCCTTCCTGGCGGCCTATCTGCCGATCGTGCAGCGGCGTCGGCACCTGCCGTTTGGCGAGACCGAGCGCGACTTCCAGGCCTACCGGCGCGGCCGCTATGTCGAGTTCAACCTGGTGTTCGACCGCGGCACGCTGTTCGGACTGCAGTCCGGCGGACGCACCGAAAGCATCCTGATGTCGATGCCGCCGATCGTCAAATGGCGCTACGACTGGCACCCGGTCGAGGGCAGCGCCGAGGCGCGGCTCTACACCGATTTCCTGCGCCCGCGTGACTGGATCGACTGGGCCCCGGCTTGATGCCTGAGGCCTCGCCACGCCGGCGCATCGGCCTGTACGGTGGCAGCTTCGACCCGGTTCACAACGCCCACCTCGCGCTGGCAAGGCTGGCGCAGCGCGAGTTGAGTCTCGATGAGCTGCGCTGGCTGCCCGCCGGACAGCCGTGGCAGAAGCCGCGCACGCTGACCGCGGCCGGCCACCGCGTGGCGATGCTCGAACTGGCGCTGGCCGCCATGCCCGGCAGCGTCGTCGACGGCCGCGAACTGCTGCGCAGTGGCCCGAGCTACACGCTGGACACGGTGCGCGAGCTGCAGGACTGCGCGGACGCCGCGCAAGCGATTCGGGACGACTGGTTCCTGGTCATCGGGCGCGATCAGCACCAGCAGTTCCACACCTGGCATGGCTTCGAGGAGTTGCTGCAGCGGGTCACGCTCGCCGTGGCGCAGCGGCCGGGCGCAGCGCTTGCTGTCGATGCGCGGGTGCGGCAGGCAGCGCACGTCGTGCTGCCGCTGGAGCCGATGGACGTGTCGTCCACCGACATCCGTCGACGGGTGCAGACCGGCCGGCCGATCGCGCATTTAATGCCGTTGGCCGTGGCACGCTATATTGAATCGCACCACCTTTACCAACCTGCCGCCGGGCAACCCAGGAGCTGAATGGACATCCGCACTCTGCAACGTGTCATCGTCGACGGTCTCGAAGACGTCAAGGGCCAGAACATCGTCGTCTTCAACACGGAGCATCTGTCGCCGCTGTTCGAGCGCGTCATCATCGCTTCGGGCACGAGCAACCGGCAGACCAAGGCGCTTGCCGCCAGCGTGCGCGACGCTGTCAAGGCCAAGGGCGAACCGTCGCCCCGGCTCGAAGGCGAAGCCAACGGTGAATGGATCATCGTCGACTGCGGCAGCGCCGTCGTGCACCTGATGCAGCCCAGCATTCGCGAGTATTACCACCTCGAGGAAATCTGGGGCGACAAGCCGGTGAAGATGAAGCTCGACGGTGGTGCGGTGCGGCTCGTCAAGGCCGAGTCCGAGCCCGAAGCGCGCCCGCGAGGCGCCTCTGTCAAGAAAAGCCCGGCGACACGGCCTGCGGCGAAAAAGGTCGTGGCGCGCAAGTCCGTCGGGCTGAAAGCCAGTGCGCAAAAGCTGGCGGCACAGAAGGCGCCGGCCCGTCGGGCTGCAAGCCCGGCGGCGCCGGTGCGAGCGGCCGGCAAGACGTCCGCCACCCGGGCTCCGACCAAGCGGATGCCGGCGCCGGTGACTGCCAAGCGCGGGGCTGCTGGCAAGGCTGCCAGCGCCCCCATCCCCACCCGCGCTGCCGCCAAACCGGCGCCGGTGCGGGCCGCCGGAAATTCCGCAGCAGCGCGCGCCGCCATCAAGCGCGCCCCCGCCAAAAAGGTCGCCGTGAAAGCGGCGCCGGTGCAGACCATCGTGGTGTCGCCGCCGGCCCGCAAATCCGTGGCCCGCAAATCCGTGGCGCGCACCGCCGCGCCGGCGCGCAAGGGCGTGACGCGAACCGTCGGGGTGAAGGCCGGTGGCGAGGCGCCCAAGGCGGCCGCGCGCAAGGCCACAGTGCGCAAGCCGTCTTCGCGCGGTTGATCCCCGCGACGAGCAGCGACCGGTTTGAAGCTCCATCTGCTGGCGGTCGGCCTGCGCCAGCCGGCCTGGGCCGAAATGGCCTTCGAGGACTACGCCAAGCGCTTTCCAGCGGAGATGCGTCTGGAGCTGAAAGCCGTCAAGGCCGAGCCGCGCGGTTCGCGCAGCGCCGCGCAGTTGATGGGCGCCGAGGCCCAGCGCCTGCAGGCGGCATGTCCGAAGGGTGTGCGCAGGGTCGTGCTCGACGAACACGGCGAGCGCCTGACGACGGTGCAGCTGGCGGCGCGAATGCAGGCGTGGCTGCAGGACGGCCGCGACGCGGCGTTGCTGGTGGGCGGCCCCGACGGGCTCGATCCGGCCCTGAAAGCCACCGCCGACGAGACGCTGCGACTGTCGGACCTGACCTTGCCGCACGCCTTCGTGCGCGTGTTGCTGGCCGAGGCGCTGTACCGCGGCTGGAGCGTGATGGCCAACCACCCGTATCACCGTGAGTGACGAATCGCGAGGGCCCGTCTCCGGTGCGCCCGGTCGCGGTGTGATCGACGCGACGCCATGACCGTGACCGACGCAACGGGCCCGGTCGAGGCCGAGTCGGCTGGCACCCGACGCGGCTTCATCTACCTGGCGTCGCAAAGCCCGCGCCGCCAGCAGTTGCTGCAGCAGATCGGTGTGCGCTTCGAGCTGCTGCTGCCGCGCGCGGACGAAGATGCCGAGGCATTGGAAGCGCACCGCCCCGGCGAGTTGCCGGCCGTCTATGTGCAGCGCGTGACGCTCGCGAAGCTGCAGGCCGCGCAGGCACGGTTGAAGCTGGCCGGGCTGCCGCGGGCACCCGTGTTGTGCGCCGACACCACCGTCGCGCTGGGTCGGCAGATTCTGGGCAAGCCGATCGATGCCGCCGATGCGGCGCGCACGCTGGGCCGGCTGTGCGGACGCACCCACCGCGTCATCACGGCGGTGTCGGTGGCGTCGGGACGGCGCCAGTGGCACGCGGTGCAGACCTCGCGCGTGCATTTCGCGGCGATGACGGCGCGCCAGATCGACGCCTATGTCGCCAGCGGTGAGCCCTTCGGCAAGGCCGGCGCCTATGCCATCCAGGGCCCGGTGGCAGCCTTCATCGAACGCATTGACGGCAGTCACTCCGCTATCATGGGATTGCCACTTTTCGAGACCGCGCGGCTGCTCGAACAGGCCGGCGTTCGCTACTGACGGCGCCTGCTGCGGCCCTTTCACCGCGGCACCCACAGCGTCCAATTCACCGCCCCGCCCATGCAAGACATCCTCATCAACTGGGCGCCCCAAGAAACGCGTGTGGCGGTCGTCGAGCACGGCGCGGTGCAGGAGTTGCACATCGAGCGTGCGCTCGAGCGCGGCCTGGTCGGCAACATTTACGCCGGCCGCGTCGCCCGCGTGCTGCCGGGCATGCAGTCGGCGTTCATCGACATCGGTCTCGAGCGGGCTGCCTTTCTGCACGTGGCCGACGTGCACGTCAACGGGCAGATCGGGCCTGGCCACGGCGGCGCATCGAGCCCCCCGACGCCGATCGAGCGGCTGGTGTTCGAGGGCCAGACCCTGACTGTGCAGGTCGTGAAGGATCCGATCGGCAGCAAGGGCGCGCGCCTGTCCTCGCAAATCAGCATTGCCGGAAGGCTGCTGGTGTACTTGCCTCAGGACGACCGCATCGGCATCTCGCAGAAGATCGGTTCGCACGAGTTGCGCGAGCAATTGCGCGCCCGCATGAACGTGCTGGTGCGCCTGTCCGATGACGCCGGCCCAGCAGGCGGCTTCATCCTGCGCACCAATGCCGAGGAAGCCACCGACGCTGAACTGGCCAACGACATCGCCTATCTGCGCAAGACCTGGAGCACGGTGCGCGAGCGCGCCTTCAAGTCGCCGCCGGCCACGCTGCTGCACCAGGACCTGAGCCTGGTCGAGCGCGTGCTGCGCGACCTGGCGCACGAAGGCACGCAAGCGATCCGCATCGATTCGCAAATGCAGTTCGAGCGGCTGCGCCAGTTCGGCGGCGACTACACGCCGACATCGGTGGCGCGGCTCGAGCATTACAAGGGCGAGCGGCCGATCTTCGATCTCTTCAACATCGACGAGGAGATCGCGCGCGCGCTGGCGCGCCGGGTCGACCTGAAATCGGGCGGCTACCTCATCATCGACCAAACCGAGGCGTTGACGACGGTGGACGTCAACACCGGCGGCTTCGTCGGTGCCCGCAATTTCGACGACACCATCTTCAAGACCAACCTGGAAGCGGCGGGGTCCATCGCGCGCCAATTGCGGCTGCGCAACCTGGGCGGCATCATCATTGCCGACTTTATCGATATGGCACACGAAGAACACCGCGAGCAGGTGCTGGCCGAGTTGCGCAAACAACTCGTGCGTGACCGTGTCAAAACCATGTCTGGCACTTTTTCGCAACTGGGGCTGGTGGAGATGACGCGCAAGCGCACGCGCGAATCGCTGGCCCACATGCTGTGTGAACCATGTCCCGCCTGCCAAGGCAAGGGCAGCGTGAAAACCGTGCGCAGCGTGGCCTATGAAATATTGCGCGAAATCTTGCGTGAGGCTCGCCAGTTCAACCCCAAAGAATTTCGCGTAGTAGCCAACCCCGACGTGATTGACCTGCTGCTGGACGAAGAAAGTCAGCACTTGGCAGGCCTGAGCGACTTCATTGGCAAGCCCATCTCACTGAAGGCCGAGGGCGGCCTGGTGCAAGAGCAGTACGACATTGTGTTGCTGTAAGCGTGCTTCAGCGCGGCAATGCAGGCTGGTGCATCAGCTTGCTGTATTGGCGCTGTGGCTCTAACTTCCATGCTTTCAGGCTGATGGCTGCTATGGCTAAGACTGCCTAGGCACGGCTCATTCCATGCCGCTATCCGCAATCTTGCACGATGTGGCTGCATAAAAAGTCGTGCTTTGAGCAGTTGGTTTGGATCAGAAATCGTCCACTGCAGTGGTGTGCTGCGGCTCTGCCAGCATGTCTGAACGTATTGAATGCACACAGCGCAAAGTGCGCACAGCCTGCTAAGTCTGTACTCGAAGGTCTGGCTGGCAAAGGAGGACGGATTGCTGCAGTCGGTGCAGCAACCGTGCCCCCTGGCTGATGTCAGATTGATCCAGCAAACGTCACGTGATTAAACTGTGCTGCCGACTTGAATAAGCAGCACAGTTCAGCGTGAACCGAGATGGCTGCATGCACTTGGTGAATGTAATATTCATGATATTGATGGCTGGTCTTGCATGTTTACATTAAAGATTTTGAGTTGCTGTGCGAAATAAAAATAGAATTTCTGTAGATTTGAGAAAGCTGATTTTGATGCTTTCCATTCTGACTGGGCTCATTGTTGTTGTCAGTGCATTCTATGCGGCCCACAGCGTTCAGCGCCAGCAACTGGTCAAGGCATCGCTTGGTAATAATTATGTATATGCAGACAAGCTGGCAAAAACAACGGATGATTTCTTAAATTCGGCACAACAGCAACTAATGTTTTCGGCGGCTGTGCTTGCTGAAAATTTAGACAAGAAAAATATTTTAGAAGCTGAAGTAGACCGAGTCAGATTGCAAACTGATACATTCAACTCTGTGTTAATCGTTGATGTGAGTACTGAAGTTTTGGCAACCTCACCGGAGGCATTGCAAATCACAGGGCTGAAGCTGAGTACGCAAGGCGTTTTAGAGTCGATTGCTAAAAAGGCACCTGTTATAAGTGATCCTTATATCTCTACCGTAGGTAATTTGCTTGTATTTATATCTCACCCTATTTTTTCTTCAAAAGGAGATTATCAGGGGTTTATAGCTGGGACAATTTATTTAAAACAAGCAAGCGCTCTACATAGGTTGCTGGGTGAGCATTATCATAAAGATGGTTCTTATATTTATGTGGTCGACAAGAACAAAAGGCTTCTATACCATCCCAATCAAGCGAGATTGGGCAGCGTGGTTGAGAATAATGCGGTAATAAATAGAGTTGTTCAAGGGCAAGAGGGTGAGTCGGTGGTCTTGAACAGCGAGGGCATTGAAATGATTGCAGGTTTTGCAATCTCAAAAAAAGCTGAATGGGGCATCATTGCGCAACGGCCCATGAGCGCAGCACTGGTGCCTCTGGAAACATTGATGCAGCAAGTCATTTACAAAACCTTGCCTGCAGTGATTCTGTGTTTTATTTTTATTTTGTGGTCAGCTAAAAAAATATCAACGCCACTGAAAATGCTGGCTGACAGTGCACACAAGATGAATGAAGATGAGACTGAGAAAAATATACAAAGCGTCAAGTCCTGGTATTTTGAGTCTCAAGAACTAAAAAAGGCCCTGCTGCTGGGTGTTGGTTTGCTTCACAATAATATTAAAAAACTTCGTGAGGATCTTCACAAAGATCCGCTCACGGGACTTGGTAATAGAAGAAACCTGGATGCGACAATTCAAGAGTTTAAAAATCTTGAAATCAAATTCTCAATTATCACAATTGATATCGATTACTTCAAAAAAATCAACGATACATATGGCCATGACGTTGGTGACAAAGTAATCAAGAATTTATCCAATATTCTTGCGAATGTTTGTCGTCTGAATGATGTGCCCTGTCGTATTGGTGGTGAAGAATTTTTAATACTCTTGCCTAATACAAGAAAAGAAGATGCTGCAAAAATTGCTGAAAGACTGAGAGTGAATGTGGAACAAGCCGAAATGCCAATGGTCGGCAAAATCACCATTTCTCTGGGGATCTCTAGTTACCCGGATGATTCGGTAGATGTTATCTCTGTCTTGAAGTACGGAGACGAAATGCTTTATAAGGCAAAGCACAATGGCCGTAATCGCGTAGAAGTTTTTGATGTTTGATCTAGGTGGGCGTATTCATTTGTTTAATATGAATTGAACGCCTGAAAAATATTTTTATATTACAAAAGCAATCCAGAGCGACGATGGATGTCGCAGGATAGAAGCTGCGAAAAGTCGTTGGCCTAGCGATAACCAAATGCAGATGGATCCACAGGAGCGAAGCGCGTCACATATGCGCGGAGGATGTGCGCCTCCTTAGGCTTCTAGTTTTGGGCTGCAGCAGGGTTATTCCAGGCTTTTGCTGCTAGCGTGCATGGGTCCGTGCCATCTTCATGCTGGGCATATGCAGCGGGAGCATGGGCAGTGAACGTGTCACGTCAGGCTTGCGGTTTTGCACGTGGAAGGTTGGCCTTGGCACGTTCCCAGGTTAAGCGCACATCGGTTTGCTCTGCAGTGCGGTAAGTAAAGCTGCGGCCCATCAGCCCTCCGCTACTGGGTAAAACGGGTTGGCGCGATGTGGAGTTGGGCGTTGTGCTCATGAATCCTCCTGCCGGTGCAATGTGGTCTTGTGAATCTTGATGACCCATGGATGGCATCGTGCAGCAATTTGATGCCTCTGGATCAGCCTTGTTTGCCATGGTGCATGTCAGGATTTTTCGATCCCTCTGTGGCTGTTCAAAAACATTCACTTTGTGGCTCGAGCTAGCAGACCATTACTGTGCTGCAATGCGCCAAATGTTGTTCTGCTCTTGAGCGGCGAGCTCATCCAGGGCTGCGCAGACATCGCCCAGTTTTCCAGACAATACAAAGCGGGAATTGTCGGCATCTTTCATGCGGCGCATTAAGCGCACATTGCCTGTGCACACCTGGCGATCAACCATGTGCGCTGGCAGATCAATGAAGCGTGCCTGGTTGGACGCCTTGTGGGCGGCTGGGCTGATACGGGGCAAAGGTAGCTCGCAGTAAAAAAATTGCATGGCGATTTCCTCTGGTGGGTGGGTGAAGGGAGGCAAAAACAGGCTGCAGCAATCCCTGCGGCACACAACGCCGCATTCGCAAGGATGAAATGGGTAGAGCGGGTTAGAGCTGGAAGGCGTTGCGAATCAAGCCGACAGCCAGTCCTTCAATCGCAAAACTTTCGTTGTCATCTACCTGGATGACCGGGTAGTCTGGGTTTTCTGGCAGCAGCTCGATGCCGGTGCTTGACTTGCGCAGGCGTTTGACGGTGACTTCATCACCCAGACGGGCCACCACGATTTGGCCGTTGCGTGCTTCACGGGTTGACTGGACTGCCAGCAAATCTCCATCCAAGATGCCAGCATCGCGCATGGACATGCCGCGTACGCGCAAGAGGTAATCTGGCTTGGTGGCAAACATGCTGCTTTCAACGGCAAAGCTCTGGTCGATGTGCTCTTGCGCCAAAATGGGTGATCCGGCTGCCACGCGGCCCACCAGTGGCAGCAGCAACGGTTGCATCGCGGCCATAGGCAAGTCAAAGTGTGTGCCACGTGCAGCATTGATGTGGCGCACAGCGTCGCTGACCAGGCGTATGCCGCGTGAAGTGCCGCTGACCAGTTCTAGAACGCCCTTGCGTGCTAGTGCTTTCAGGTGTTCTTCGGCAGCGTTGGCGGATTTAAATCCCAAGGTGCGTGCAATTTCTGCACGGGTAGGCGGTGCGCCTGTGCTTGAAATAGCATCTTGGATAAGGTCCAGAATTTGCTGCTGTCTGGGGGTGAGTGTGGTGTGCTCCATGCCTGTCCTTGCTTGGGATAACTGTTTGTTTATCCAGTACCTGTATTTTTAACCAGTTTTGGGAAGGCTGCAAGTGTCTACGAGAAGAAAAATTGTGATCTTGGGTACAGGGGGAACCATTGCAGGGCTGGGTCATGCCGATGGGGGCAGCGTTGGCTATAAGGCTGCTCAGATTGGTGTTGCACAGCTGCTACAGCCCATTGCACAAGGGTGCCTGCAAGGACACTTCGCATTTGAAGTGGCGCAAATCGCGCAGCTCGATAGCAAAGACATGGATATCTGTACCTGGCAGCAACTGGCCACAGCTTGCGCCAGCTGGCTGGAGCAAGAAGACGTGGCAGGCGTGGTCATTACCCATGGCACAGACACGCTGGAAGAGACCGCCTGGTTCTTGCAGTGCGTACTGCAGTGCTCCAAACCTGTGGTGCTTACGTGTGCGATGCGCCCGGCAACGGCGCTGTCAGCAGATGGCCCTGCCAATTTGCGTGATGCGCTGGTTTGTGCCGCCCATGGTTTGCCGGGTGTCTGGGTGGCTGCTGCGGGCGAAGTGCATGCTGCGCAATGTGTGCGCAAGGTGCATCCGTATAGGTTGAATGCTTTTTCCTCTGGTGCGGCAGGGCCTGCAGGCTGGGTGGAAGAAGGGCGTGTGCGCTGGGGGACTACTGAAGCTCAGCTTGGTGGTGAAAGCTCTGCAGTGCCTGCGCGCGCCTGGAGCAGGGATGCTGCGCAGTGGCCCTGGGTGGAGATTGTCACCAGCACTGCCTGTGCACGCGCTGAGGCAGTTGACGCATTGGTGGCGGGGGGCGTCAAGGGGCTGGTGGTGGCTGGCACGGGCAATGGTTCTATCCATGAAGCCTTGCAGCAAGCCCTTCGCAGGGCGGTGAGCCAAGGTGTGCGGGTTTGGCGCAGTACACGTTGTGAGCAGGGGCAGATCGTGCTGGCCGATGGCGAGTGCGATCCCGGTGTAACGCCACTGAGCCCAGTGAAGGCGCGTATCAGTTTGATGCTGACACTGCTGCAGATACAGGTACAGGGGTAGTGCAAAGGCGGTGCAGGCATAAGGGCAGCTTTTTTGTGGGCAATAGCCGCAATTAAGCGCTCAGTGCTTCAAAGGCGCGTGCAGTGATTTCTTCTACGGAGCCCATGCCGCTGATTGCGCGGTACTTGGGTGCGTGTGCCGGGTCTTCCTTGGCCCATGCCTGGTAGTAATCAACCAATGGACGAGTCTGGCTGCTGTACACGTCCAGACGTTTTTTTACGGTTTCTTCTTTGTCGTCTTCACGTTGCACCAAGTCCTCGCCGGTCACGTCATCCTTGCCTTCTGTCTGAGGGGCATTGAACTTGATGTGGTAAGTGCGACCCGATGCTGGGTGTGAACGGCGGCCGCTCATGCGTTCGATGATGGCATCGAAAGGCACGTCGATCTCCAGCACATAGTCCAGATGCACACCGGCTGCCTTCATGGCATCAGCCTGGGGGATGGTGCGGGGGAAGCCGTCAAACAGGAAGCCATTGACGCAATCTGTCTGGGCGATGCGTTCTTTGACCAGGTTGATGATCAGATCATCGCTGACCAGCTGACCCGCATCCATGACTGCCTTGGCTTGCTGGCCCAGCGGTGTGCCAGCCTTGACTGCGGCACGCAGCATGTCGCCAGTAGAGATTTGGGGGATGCCGAACTTCTGGCAGATGAAGGCGGCTTGCGTGCCTTTGCCGGCGCCGGGTGCGCCCAACAAAATCAGTTTCATGGAGATCCTCGAAATGTAGAAATTCTTGGTGGAGCGGGGGCTTTTCTTGAACAAGAAAAGCAGGCAGCAACCGCTCGATATTCGTTCAAGGATAGCACGCACGCCCTTGTTTTTGACTTACAAAACGCAGAGATATTCCCGTAGATGCAGTTTCTGAACAGCTGTTTTTCGTGCTTGACAGCGGTGTGTAGCGGTGTTTGTCAACTATGCACGGCAGGAATGAATGCCATGGGTTGTCTGCATGTCTTGTAGAAGACTGGGCGGGTTGTTGTATAAAAAATGAGCAGTTAGCGCTGACGTGACTTTGTTTTGCGTATCAAAGAATTCGCAAAACATGATGGAACCAGCGCTAACTGCTCTTATTTTTCCTTCATATTTCAGAAATTTCAGAAATATGAAGGATCAGGCGTGCTGCAACAACGCGCGAACACGCTCAAGGTCTTCGGGTGTATCCACGCCAGCGCCCGGGGCGCTGTGTGTGATGTACACCGCAATCGAGTGGCCGTGCCACAGGGCTCGCAGCTGTTCCAGC
>ENA-OFCX01000783-OFCX01000783.1-metagenomes-genome-assembly--contig:-NODE-783-length-14851-cov-6.404028_pt1 | contig 14851 bp, 17 predicted proteins | sample MGYA00153384_OFCX01 | MGnify analysis MGYA00153384
GCGGGCAAGCCGCATTTGATGCGCCTGACGCCGGTCGCGGGCTTCACTAAAACCGTGGCCTAAATAAGGGGTCAGGTTCGCTTTAATATCCCATTTCCAGTAAGTTTGCATTACCCACCCCCTCCTCCTTCCGAGGTCGCCCTCTTGCCTTCACCTCACGCCGCTGCCCAGTCATTTGCTCAATCTTATCGGCAAAACCGCTGTTGCCGAGCGGTTGAGTTTGCTGCAATGCCTGTCGAATGTCATTGTTCGGATCATCATCGAGGTGCGTGCGAAACAGTCCTCGGTAGTGCTTTCTCCGCGATGTCTCGTCGCTGCCCAGAGCGCCGTAAATCGGATGCGGTGTGACCAGCGCATCCGCCTGCCCAAGCCCGTTGACCCGATAGCTGCTCCAGCGGTAATGCGCGGGATCATCCACCATACCGGCGCGCACCAGGTTCATTTCGATGTAGCGCTGGCAGCTCAGCAAATAATCTTCGGCATCAATGAGTGAGAATTTGTAGCGGCTGTCCCACAGCGTGCCGGTGCGACCTTGCGAGGAGTTTGGTCATTTTCAAATTGGAGATGCTCTACTTGAGTTGAAAATCGTGTGTGACCCCAAAGTTCGCTATGTAGGGAAGCAAGTTCAACGATGCGACTTTCTCGTAAAGCGCCCACTGCTCATGGGCTAGACGGCATTTTCAGCAGATATCAACTTCCGTAAATAATCGCCTAGAGCCCGCGCTTATTGTGGCTTTCGGATAAAAGCTGACTCTGGAGTTTGTGGAGCGGTTCCACCGCGATAGGCCGTTGCGACGAATTGAGGAGTTAAGCGCGCGAAGAAATGCGCCGTGAACGACGGAACGCAGCCATGAGACCAATCAAAGCGACCGCACCTCCGGTGGTTGCAGCCCCCAAAAACGACCACGCCGGAATAATGGACGGGATGTTTACACAAGAACCCTGAATGGTGACGCTTTGACCGGTGACCGCGTCGATGAACACTCCGATACCTACTGACCCGGCTGGCAGTGGCCCGGTGACGTTATAAACCAGCGTTGCAGGTGCATTGGCAGGCCCCGCGAGCGTCACCACACCATTGGGATCGCCCACGATCCGAAATGCTGCAGCAGTCGTGCCCGCAGGCAGTGTTGCCGTGACGGTGATTCGGTCGCCAACCGTAAACGTTCCCTCGCGCCCGAGGTTTGAGCTATTCGCCGGCTGGCTGGAACTAGAGACCAACTGCGCGTTTAGCACGGGACAATCGGAAACCGCCGCCGGCTGCGCACCGCCCCAGCTGCCACCCGCAGCGTGTACCGATGTGATGGTAGATAGCCCGAGAACCAGCGCCGTTGTACGACCCAAAAACATGCTTTGCATAGCGAACCCCAATTTTTGTATTTTGCTGTATTCAACTGACAACCAACGTATTCTGGTTTCTGGACGTGAAAACCGCAATCGGTTCGCTCACTACCGCTGCTTCGGCACCAAAGTTGTTGCGCGAATCGGACGGCACGGCGCGCCTTCCCTCTCCGTTAAGCCGGCGGTCAAGGCGGTTTTGGCAATTTGCGGGGAACGCCTTTGTGTAAAGTAGTCACTCATGAAAGCCGAACAACAATTGATCGAGCTGGCGACGAGCGCCGACGCCAGCGGCATTGCGGAATTGTCGCGCGACGTGATTAAGCAGGGGCTCGGCTGGTCGTGGACTGCGCCGCGCGTTTGGCCATCGTACAAACAAGTTACCCCGTACGCACGTTCCGCAACCCGCAAGCCGTTGTAACGCGCAATCCGCTAAACCACGCGCGGCTCAGGCTCAAGCGTGATGCCAAACTTATCTTGAACATCCGCCTGCACGGCTTGTGCGAGCGCCCGCAGTTCGGCTCCGGTCGCGCCGCCATGATTAACCAGCACTAGCGCGTGTTGGCTGTGGATGCCTGCTGCACTCGTTGCCGACAGGCGGCGACCTTTCCAGCCAGCTTGTTCGATGAGCCAGCCTGCCGCGATTTTTATATGTTCGTTTGCTACTGGATATTGCGGTAGGGTGGGGTAGCGTAACGCAAGCGATGCAGCGACATTTGCTGCGACCACGGGGTTTTTGAAGAAGCTTCCGGCGTTGCCGATGACCGCCGGGTCGGGCAGTTTGCGGGAACGAATTGCGATCACGGCGCGGGAGATGTCAGCGGCGGTAGGTGCCGAAATCTCAGCGCGCTGCAACTCGGCTTTCAGCTCGCCGTATTCCAGGCGCGGCGTGAGCTTTCTGGTGAGGCGAAAGCGCACCCGTGTGATGGCATATCGATCTCGCGACGCGTCCCCACCGTGTTTGAACACGCTATCGCGATAGCCAAAGGCGCATTCTGAATTGGTGAACTCGCGTGGCTCACCGGTTTGCGTGTTGACGGTCATTACACTTTCGCATGAGTCGGCGATTTCCACGCCGTACGCGCCCATGTTCTGCACTGAAGCTGCGCCGACAAAGCCCGGAATCAGCGACAGATTTTCGAGGCCGCAGAGGCCCTGCTTCAACGTCCACAACACGAACGGATGCCACGCTTCACCGGCCATCGCTTCGACCAGCACGGTGTTGCCTTCGTCGAACACAACACGCGCGCCGCGCAAGGCCAGTTGTAGAACGGGAGATTCAATGTCTTGCGTAAGCAGCAGATTGCTGCCGCCGCCGATCAGGAACGGCGGCGTTGTTCTACCCTGCTCAGCGCACCACTGCATGAGTGCTTGCTCGCTCGACACCACGGCGAACTGGCGCGCCGTGGCGGCAACGCCAAACGTGTTGAACGCCGCGAGCGGGAAGTCACGCAGGAAGTACATCAAGCGGCGAACCTCAACGCGCACCACGCGACAGAGTGTCTCGAATCTCCCCTGTCCCGCATGCAGGAGAGGCCGAGACAAGCGTGTCGCCTTCGGCTCCGGGGATGAGGGAAACTGTCATACTTCAACAATCAGGCTGTCGCCCCATTTCATGACAGTTAAGGCGTGAGCCCCGACGGAACGCCGTTAGGGAACGCGCGTGCGATCACTTCGTTGATCTTCTGCACACGGTTGGCGGGCGACGGATGTGAGCTTGCAAATTCTGGCTGTCGCGAGCCCCCGCTAGCGCGCTCAAGAATCTGCATTACTTTAATCAAAGCACGCGGATCGTAGCCTGCCTCGGCCATCAAACGTAGCCCTAGTGCATCGGACTCCAGCTCGTCATCGCGACCATATTTCATCATCGCCATTTGCCCGACCACGCGGCCAATTTGCGCGGCATCCATCGAGCCCGCACCCATCGCGAACGCGCCGGTGAGGCCCTGCGTCAATTGCTCTTTGGCAATGTGCTCCGCGCTGTGCCGCGCAAGCACATGGCCGACTTCATGGCCCAATACGCCCGCGAGTTGGCCCTCGGTTTCAAGCCGTGCGAGCAATGCCATGGTGATGAAAATCTGTCCACCGGGCAGCGCAAACGCATTCACCATACGCGGGTCGGCGAGGGTGTGAAATTTGAACGGGTAGCCTGATTTCGCAGCCACCGATTGCGCCACCACCTTCGCGCCGACCTGCGACACCAGCGCCCGCGCCCGCGCGTCCTGCGACAGGCCGCCCATCTGCTGCGCCATTTGCGGGGCCGATTGCAGGCCCATCGCTACTTCGTCTTTCGGTGTCATGCCGGCGACGCGCTGCGTCTCGCCGGTGATCGGATTAACCGACGACGAGCCGAAGTACGAGAAGAGTGAAAACGCGGCAACCAGCACCGCGATAATGAGTTGTGCCTTATTCATCGTTGTGCATCCTTAATTGCGATAGATAGAGCGACCGGCATCGCGGTCTCGCTCAATGGCTTCGTAAATACCGCCACAGAGCGCACCGAACACGACATGCAATCCGACCATAAACCAGCTTCGATAAAAGTAAAACTCGGGGAAGAACCGGCTCATCGTGTAGGTGTTGATCGCGTACAGCGCCAGGCCAAAAAGCCCGCCGCCGATCAGCCCCACCCAAAAGCCCCAGCGATGCAGCGTGAACGAAATGATGAACGCAAACACCAGGCCAAGCACCAAATGCACCGCGATGCCCACGCCCAGCGCCGTGGCCACGGGCGTCACGTCAGCATCGAGCGCGCCGCGACCGAGCGCGATGGTCGCCAGCAAACGAGGCAGGCCGACAGCGTTTTCGTGCAGGTATTGCAACACCGCCATCCCTAGCCCAAGGCTTAAGATCGCGGCCACCAGGCCAGCAATAGTGGCTGCGCGTTTGTCCATGCTCTTTTTTCCTCGGATCACGCCTGAATGGGCGTATTTTGTGACGGGTAATTTTTGTGCGACTTTTGTTCAAGGGATTGTAAGCTCGCGCTTTGCCCTCAGACTAAGGACTTGTCGCTAATGTTGTGGAGCAAACTCGTGGGAATTTTCGGAAAATCAACTTTAATGGTCAGCCCAGCTGACGCGCTGCCCGGTCGCACGCAGGCGATGGTGGTGCCCCGTACGCACTTTGCCAACGGCCACAACATCGTGGCACCCTTCCCGGAAGGCATGCAGCTCGCGCAATTTGCGATGGGCTGCTTTTGGGGGGCGGAGCGTGAATTTTGGGAGCACTCAAGCGGGGGCGTCTATTCCACGGCCGTCGGCTATGCGGGCGGCTACACGCCTAACCCGACCTACAACGAGACCTGCACCGGGCAGACCGGGCACACCGAGATCGTCCTCGTCGTCTACGACCCGGACAAAGTGAGCTACGAGCAACTGCTGAAAGTGTTCTGGGAAGCGCACGATCCAACGCAGGGCAATCGTCAAGGCAACGACACCGGCAGCCAATATCGCTCGGCAATTTTCTGCTACACGCCGGGGCAGCGGGCGGCGGTTGAATTGTCGAAGGCGCAGTTTCAGTCTGCGCTGACAGCACGCGGATTTGGCGCTATTACCTCCGAAATTTTGGGTGGAATACCGGGCGAACCAACGCCTGAGTTTTTCTACGCCGAGGAATATCACCAACAGTATCTGGAGAAGAATCCGGGTGGATACTGCGGCTTGGCGGGCACTGGCGCGGTGTGTCCGTTGCCGACGGGGGCGAGGGTGGCGGCTTAACACGTAGACCGCCCCGCATTGGGGTTGGTGTCGGAGGACGGCTTTGCTTAGGGTTTGGCGCCGTTTTCCTCCGCTACCATTGCTCGCATGAACACTCAAAACTCCCTCTACCGCATCGGCGTCGATCTCGGCGGCACCAAGATCGAAGCGGTGGCGCTTGACGCTGATGGAGCGGTGGTTTGGCGCGAGCGGGTGCCTACCCCGCAACACAGGCAACGCAGCGCCGACGATATTTACGATGCGATTGCTGGGCTGGTGACACGCTGTGAAACAGCGTTGAATGAGACAGCGAGTGTAGGCATCGGCTCGCCCGGTTCGCTGTCGCCGAAGACCGGTTTGCTGCGCGGTTCGAATACGGTGATGCTTAACGGGCAGCCGGTGAAACAGGCGCTGGAAGCGCGGCTCAAACGCGAGGTGCGCATGGCAAACGACGCCAATTGCTTTGCGCTGTCGGAGGCGGTGGACGGCGCGGGCAAAGGTGCGGCGAGCGTGTTCGGCGTGATCCTCGGCACCGGCGTCGGCGGCGGCGTGGTGATTAACGGCCAAATCGTGAACGGATTGCATGCCATCGCCGGTGAATGGGGGCACAACCCGCTGCCGTGGCCGACCGCCGACGAGCTGCCGGGAACACATTGTCATTGCGGCAAACAGGGCTGCATCGAGACGTGGTTATCGGGGCCGGGGATCGCTGCGCACTTCGAGGACGGGCGGACGCCAACCACAGAAATCGTCAAGCGGGGCGGAGCGCTTGACGCCGTGGCCGAGGCGTATTTGCAGCGCGTAGAAGACCGTTTGGCGCGAGCGCTGGCGACGATCATCAACATCCTTGATCCGGAGGTGATCGTGCTCGGTGGTGGCGTGTCGAACATCGCGCGTCTATATGACAACGTGCCACTTCTTTTGCCCAAGTACGTGTTCAGCGAATTCGTCGAGACGAAAATCTCGCGTAATGTCCACGGCGATTCGGGCGGCGTGCGCGGCGCGGCTTGGCTTTGGTAGCGTGGTTAAGCAGTGACTTTTGAGCTGAGCGCGGCACGATTACACGGCTCATGTGGAAAAAATGAGACAAGTCGACTTTATGGCTATTCATCAATGGAGCCCGTTTTTAATGGGGGCTTCAGTAGAAAGCTGTTAAACCGGGTTGTTCGCCACAGCCAGCGAACTTCTTTAACACTAAAAATATTTTTGCAACATCTGATAGAAATCGGGGGGTTCGGGCGGAGTCAAGCCACAAGCCCACGCACCGCCGAACCGATCCGGGGCAGACCGCGCAACATTTGGGGCATCACGTATGTCGTGCGGATTTGTACCGAAATCGATTCGAATAACAAATCTTCATGCAACTCATGTCAACATTTGATTCCGCTGCCGTCTGGAGCGCTACCTCGCTCGCGTTCGATGAAAAGAAAATTGGGGCCGCAGGGCTTTCCGTTCGACAACGAAAACTGCTGACGTTACTGTCGCAACCCGCATCCATCCCTCAACTGGCGCAAAGTATTGCGCTGCCGATTGAAGACGTGAGAACCGCGCTCGAGCGCTTCGCAAAACTGGGGCTTGCGCAGTCAAGCGACAAGGTACTGATCGCTCCGATGCCAACCCAGCTTCGCGGCACCGCAGCCATCGCCGCGCCGTCACGACTTCCGATGTTGATCGGCGTCGGCGTGGCGGTGATGCTGGCGGTGAGTTTGGGCGCGTGGTTGCTGCGCGGGGACCACCCAAGTGCCCCCATCTCGCCCGCCGCGGGCAGCGGGCCGAAAGCGTCAACCCCGACCGCCATTGGCCCCGGCGACACCGCCGACAGCGCGCTGCCGCCGTCCGCAGCAAGAGCGCTCGCCGTGACGCCGCAACCCGCACCCGCTCTAGCATCGGCAGCGACAACAAACAGCGCGGCGGCAGCGACCGCAGCAGCAGCGGCAGCTCGCCCAGTCGCCGCGCCTGCCGTAGCAACCAAATCCGCTGCGACACTGCCGGTTGCCGCAACAGTAACGCCCCCGACCGTGGCCCCAACGGGTGTACCGTCAATTACGCCTGCGCCCACATTGGCTACCGCGCCACCGGCAACTGTAGTGGCACCTCCCGTCGCTGCGCCCGTCGTAATCGCTTCCCCCGCCCCCGTAACTCAAGTAGCTGCTGCAGCTGCCACCAGCGCACCCGCCGCAAGCCCCCCCGCTGTAGTTGCCGCTCGTCCGGCTGCCGCGCGTGAAATCAAGCTAGTGACCCGTGTTGAACCGACCTTTCCGCGAGGTTTTGATGCAGACAAAGGCACCGTGCGTGCGCGCCTGCAGGTGAACGCCCAAGGTGCGGTGACCGGCGTCGACATTGTCGAGTCCAATCCGCCGCGCATCTTTGATCGCACGGTGCGGACGGCATTGCAGCAGTGGCGCTACGAGCCCACTGGCGAGGCGTTTAGCGTGGTTGCGGAGATTATTTTTAACCGTTAATTTTTTGCGGCGAGGCGTTCACCGCTGCGCAAAACTTTAGTGACTTGCTGGGCGAAGCATAAAGTTTTGCGATCAGAAAATGCAGCGATCGGCGAGATGTGACTTGCGTGACGAAAGTGACAATGTGACAACGTGACGGTGGTTCGTCACTACCATCACGCGGGTCACCTCCATGACCTTGGTGCCGACTTTGCAGGCTTCGGGCATTACGCGCGGATATCCTTCACCAGACACGCCAACGTTTCTGGCGTGATTTCGCAGTGCTGCGGATAATTGCGATGATCGCAACCGAGCTTTACGCCCGCGCCGCCGAGCAATGCGGCGCGCATATCGGCGGTAAATTCAAAGCGCAAAAAATGCACCGCCGAAGTCTTCTCGGCAGTCTCACGCTCCAAATCTTCGTCGGCAATCGCGTACACGCGCGGCTTGCCTTCCACCTCGACAAACATACGATCTTCCACGTCAATCAGTCGCGCCAATTCACGCTTGCGCTCGTTAACATCCGGAAACTCAATCAACAAGGTCGCCTTCCAGTTGGTGCCGTCCGGCAGCAGCGGGTTGTACGCATCAAGCTCCTGTTGAATGCCTTCCTGCTCAAACACGCGTTCCACGCGCAGCATCTCCTGAACTTGATAACGAATGGTTTGTTCGTCCTCAAATTGCACCGAAAAATGTTCGCCGAGTTGCACCCGAAGTAAGCGACGATGCGCAATGAGTTGCGGCTTGTTGGCTTTGAGGAAAACGCTGTAAGCCTCAAGCGTCATCAGGTCGGAGGGTTTAAGGTGTGCCATTTCGTCAAGTCCATATCTTATTTATAGGGCGCGCTCTGCGCACCAATACCAGTTACTGCCCAACGCCGTAAGCCTTGGCGATCAAACTAATCGGATGCGCCAACACCGGCGCTTTATCGACAACGAGTTTCAACTCATCGATACCCTGCGCGATATGGTGACCCGACAGTTGGCAGTCTGACGAGATGTAATCCGGCGTGTTTTGCATCATCGCCTTAAACACCGGTTTGCCGATTTTGAGGGCCGTTTTGTGATGCAACTTTTTCACGCCGTAGGTGCCCGCGTGGCCGGAGCAACGCTCCACAGTGTTGACCGTCGTGCCGGGCACCAGCTTCAACATTTCTTCGGTTTTCTTGCCGACGTTTTGCACGCGACTGTGACACGGTATGTGATAACTCACCTGGCCCAACTCGGCCTTGAAATCAGTCTTCAGCAAGCCGTCTTTTTTGCGCGCGATTAGGTATTCAAACGGATCCCACATCGCCTCTTTCACCACTTGTGCGTCGGCATTGTCTGGCATCAAGAGCGGAATTTCTTGCTTGAACATCAAGGTGCAGGACGGGATCGCGGTGAGGATGGCGTAGCCGTCGAATGCGTATTTGGCGAGCACAGGCAGATTGAACGATGCGAGTTCGGCGACGCCGTCCAAATCGCCCAATTCGAGCTTGGGCATGCCGCAGCATTTTTCCTTGTTGACGATTTCGAAAGCGATATCGTTGTGCGTGAGCACCGCCAGCAAATCCATGCCGATGCCGGGCTCGTTGTAGTTGATGTAACAGGTCGAAAATATGACGACCTTGCCCGGCGTCCGTTCTCCGTTTTTTATCGGCGCGTTGCTGTGCGCTGCGCGCTTGGCCATTGAGCGGAATTTTTTGGTGGCCAACGACGGAATCCATGCGTCTTTGTCGACGCCAAGCTGACTTTCCATCACGCCGCGCGCGAACTTCGTTTTGTTGATGGCGTTGGCCGTTTGCACGATGATGGGAATGCCCGCAAACTTACCCTGAACGTCGGTGGATGCGAGGAAGCGCTCGCCCGCGCCGACTTCGCCTTTTTTGAATTTCACGGCCTTCGCGCGCAACATCAAATGCGGAAAATCCACGTTCCACGGATGCGGCGGCGTGTATGGGCACTTCGTCATGTAGCACACGTCGCACAGGTAACACTGATCGACCACCTTCCTAAAATCGGTCTTGGCAACGCCGTCTACTTCCAACGTACTCGATTCATCAATCAGATCGAAAAGTGTCGGGAAGCTGTTGCACAAGCTCACGCAGCGACGACACCCGTGGCAAATATCGAAGACGCGTTCAAGCTCATCGTTTAACGCATGCTCGTTCCAGAACTCTGGATTCTTCCAGTCAATGGCGTGGCGGGTGGGAGCTTCGAGGTTGCCTTCGCGTGACATATGCAATTTCACCAGGTAGGGGTTGATTTCGACGCGTCAAGGCGCCCGCGATGGGTGACCAAAGTGAGGACGTGACCTACATGACGGAAGCGATGAGCGTCGCATCATCTTTCGTCTCATGTGTCACGTCTGTCACGTCAGTCACCGCTCGCGCAAGCGCTGCTAGTCGACCAGCGCGTCAAGCGCCTTGGCGTAGCGATTGGCGTGTGAACGCTCGGCCTTGGCCAGCGTCTCGAACCAGTCGGCAATCTCGTCAAAGCCCTCTTCGCGCGCTGATTTGGCCATGCCGGGGTACATGTCGGTGTATTCATGCGTCTCGCCAGCCACAGCGGACTTCAAGTTGTCGCGGCTAGAACCAATCGGCATGTCCGTGGCCGGATCGCCCACCAAGGCCAAGTAGTCCAAGTGACCGTGCGCGTGACCAGTTTCTCCCTCTGCGGTCGAACGGAACAGCGCCGCAACGTCGTTCTGACCTTCGATGTCAGCCTTGTTTGCGAAATATAAGTAACGACGATTAGCCTGACTTTCGCCTGCAAAAGCGGCTTTCAAATTGTCGTGGGTTTTCGTACCTTTGAGGTTCATAAGAGCACTCCTGTTTATGGTTTGGCTAGACAGCGAGCGGACACCAAAACAGCGTTCGCTACACACTTAGCGACCGAAGTATCTGCGAATGCCGAAAACAGTGGTTGAAAGAAAGCGATGGTGTTGAACGCTTTTTCCACTAATGCGACAAAACGGCGTGTAGGACTGGCTGTAACGCAGTTAACCGCTTCGCCTCGACGCTGCGCAGCGCGCCGTGGCGAATTTCTTGCTCCGTCCTGCAATCGAGCGATGTGTCCGCTAGCGAAAAGACAGTCCGCCGATGATGTGGCAAACTAGCAAAATGGAAGAAAGAAAAAATATAGACCGACTTGACGAGTTGCGCAGGCTAATGGTGCTCGATTCCGAGCCGGAACGTCAGTTTGACGAAGTCGCGCAGCGCGCGAGTGCGGCACTGGGCGTGCCGTTCGTGATGGTCAATCTTCTCGACGAAGATCGCGACTGGTTCAAGGCTCGCGTCGGATTGCCGATATGTGAGGGATCGGCACAAAAATCAATGTGCAACATTTTTTTTGAGACACGGGACGACGTTGTTTTGGTCGCGGACACGTTGTTAGACGAGCGATTCGCCGATCACCCATTTGTCAATGGTAATCCAAAGATACGCTTCTATCTCGCTGCGAGGTTGGCGTCCAGCGGTCACACCATCGGCACGCTATGTGCTTATGACACTGAGCCCAAAAACCTTACGCCCGAACAAACCGACATTCTCAAAACGCTCGCGTCAGAGGTTGTGCAGTTGTTAGTCGCTCGAAAAATAGCGTCGAGCGCTCGCCTGTAGAGGCTTAACGTTCGCCACCGATGCAGGATATTCAACGGCAATAACTTTTTCGTGGATCGACCGTTGCACAGGGGCTAACGGTCGTTTCGTGTAACAGTTGAAGTTTTCGCCAATGCGCTGTTCGCCCAAATTCAACGGCGCTAACAGCGTATAGCTGTTAAATAATTAAGCCCATTTCGCAGTTCCATCGGTGACCACTCGCGCGGCAGACCGCATGACTACGCGGGCTGCTTTTCCAACCCCGCAATGACTTTATTGACCGTCAACGGATGCTCGTGGATTCGAACGCCGCACACGTCGTACACCGCGTTGGCGCTCGCAGCACCCGCGCCGCACATGCCGAGTTCGCCAACGCATTTGAGCTTCAGAGGATTGCCTTTGTCGTCGACTTCGGGCAAAAAGTGCGCCTTAATCATGGCAATGTCGGCGTGGCACGGCGCGTGATAACCCGCCCGATCGTGATTCACAAAATAACCGTGACGTGGCGGTTTTCATGTTCAAAATGCGACCTGCGGCGAGTACGGTGGCGCAGCAAACGCAGGCTCAAATTCGCACACAACGCTGTCCGTTTTTTGATACTTATTGTCAGCGGGTTTCTCGGCGTTACTCAGGTTCGGCGCGAGCTCGTAATCACCAAGCGTCATTGCATAACGCACATTAGGGCTTGTCAGTAAATAACGTTGACCTATGGCCGTTGGATTGGGATGCAATGCTAGGCGGCAATGGCTTGTGTGGCAAGCCACACAAGCCATTGCCAACGACGCAGTGCGCCCCAGCCCAACCGGGCTGATGTCAAAGTTATTTGCTGACGAGTCCTTAGTCAAACGCGCTGCTGATCGTGCTTGCGCAAAGCTTTGCGCCACCACAAACGCCACGGGCTGCCCGTAATATTTAATGCGATTGTCAGCCAGTTGCGGTGACGAGCGCGCGAGGCGATCCGCCTCCGTGATCGGCCCTCACGGCGCTTGTTTCGGTGCGCTTTCATGCGTCATGACGAGCAGCACGCCCGCGCATCGCTCGGCGGCATTGGCGTCGATTTCAGCGACATTGCCCTTGACGATGGTGGCTTCGAGAATGAATCCGCAGGCGGGTTGCCCGCCTTCTTGCACTTCGTGCGAGTAAGTAGCCTTGCCCATCACTTGAAGCCGACCGTCAACGCGGTCAACCGATCTTCCCATCAGCCCTTCGCGATTCTCATCCAGCGCGTTGCGCGCAGCAGATGCGTTTATGTCCTTGATGGTGGTCGCGTTCAGGCTTCGGTGAGAACGGCACGCAGCGTGCGACGCAGCAGTGGAATTTTCAAATCATTGTGGCCATAGCCACGCGCGCCAGCGAGCACGCGATCCGCCGCAGCGCTCGAGCGGGCGTCGTTGGTCGTCGCATCGGCAAGGCTCGTTTCACCCGCCTCAACGCGCATCCAAGCCCAAACGATTGATGTCAATCAGGTGAGTGGGCGTTTTGACCTCGAGCTTTATCAAGTCGATCAGGTTGGTGCCACCAGCGATACACTTTGCAGCGGGGCTCGCAGTCATCGCGCGCGCTGCGGCGGAAATCGAATCTGCGCGCTCGAACGTGAACGTTTTCATGCGCTGACTCCAACCACTTCGCTCATAGCCGAGACGGCCTTCGGATACGCGCTGCAACGACACAAATTGCCGCTCACTCGCTCGCGAATTTCGTTTTGAGTCGACGCCGTAAAAGTGTTGCCGATGTTTTTTTGTAACGTGGCTCGGCATGCCCACCGATGAGCACATGCGCCCCGACGTGCAATGCCGCATTGCAAGCCGTCGTGCTTGAGAAAAGCCGCCTGCATCGGATGCAGTTGCTCGCCTTTCGACACGCCTCCAATCGTGGTGATTTCATTGCCGTCGTGCATCACTGCGAGCGTTAAGCAGGCGTTGGGAAGCCGACCGTCAATCAGCACGGTGCAAGCGCCGCACTGGCCTTGATCGCAACCTTTTTTGGTGCCCTGCAAACGTAGATTTTCGCGAAGCGCGTCGAGCAATGTGGTGAGCATATCAACGATCAACGGGAAGCTACCGCCATTGACTTTGAGCCGCACGCGCATCATCGCTGGAGGTTTTTCGTCCGGCGTTGCGGTGGCCGCAGCGTTGACAGCAGCTGTCCCCAACGTCATCGTGATCCCAGCCACTTGAGCGATGGCCATTGCCTCCGTCGCCCTCAAAACGCTTCGTCGCGACATCGACAAGAGGTCGGCAGCGAGCGCATCATCATGATCGGTGGTCATCATAGTTCCCCTAGTTTCGGCGTGTGGAATGGCGCGCGGGCAGCACATAAAAACGCAGGATGGGCGAGCCGTAGCTCAGCGTCTGTACGGTCGCACGCACAACGACATTGCGCTATCGAGTGCGAAGCGTCGTTGCGCTAAATCGATTTGCGCTTGTGCAAATCGATGGCGTCTTGGCCGCTTGGTTACGCGGTGATTTTGGCGTTGGCGTGTTTCTGTGTGCTTTCGATTTGTTGGCATTTTTGATGGCTGTGTCGTTGTGTTTGGCGTCTGTCAGTGGCGTCGCATCGGCGAGCTGGCTAGGTGCCTTAGCCGTGTCTGCCTTGTCGCTGTTCGTATTAGAAAACTCCGTGTGCTGATTGAAGTGAGGCGAGCGGTATGCGCGGTTGAATGCGTCGCGTCGCAACGGTCAGAAGAGGAGCCGCATGGGCGCAGAACACAGCGGCAAATGCCCGAACCGGGGTGAGACGAACGCCGCGCATCGCGACCAACGTGCCGCACGAACAGAAGTTCGTGCCGAAGCAGCTTTTTGTTACAACTACCGTGTTATCAGGCCTAAGCGACGTATTAGCTTTATGTCGATAAATTGACAAATGCAGCTTTAGCCCAAATTTTGTATGGGTTACATCACAAAGCTGTTGAACCCGATTTGAAAAAAGTCATCTGTGTAGATCAAGCAAATGCTCCAAAAGCCGCATCCCAGCGTCGTCTCGCCGCGTATTCGCGTAAAATTTAGGCAATATGAATGAAAGTAGTCACGCCATCGACACCGCCCCAACCACCACGCCCGTTGAGCTCGACGTAACTTCCGTCAATGCGTCGCACCCAGCCGACGCCGCGCCGCCCGCCGTGCCCGTCACCTTCGCCACATTAAACCTCGCCGAGCCCATCCTGCGTGCGGTAACAGATTCCGGCTACACCACGCCAACGCCGATCCAGGCGCAGGCGATTCCGGTGGTGCTGGCAGGGCTTGACGTCATGGGTGGCGCGCAAACCGGCACCGGTAAAACAGCGGCCTTTACGCTGCCGATTTTGAACCGCATGTTGAAACATGCCAACAGTTCGCCCTCCCCTGCCCGTCATCCGATACGCGCGCTGATGCTCGCGCCAACGCGTGAACTGGCAATTCAGATCGAAGAAGCGGTCGAGACTTACGCCAAACACACCGGGCTGCGCTCGACCGTGGTGTTTGGCGGTGTCGACATAAAGGAACAAAAAGCGGCGGTGCGTGCCGGTGTTGAAATTTTGGTGGCCACACCCGGCCGTCTGCTCGATCACATCGAACAAAAAAACCTGAGCCTTAACAAGGTGGAGGTGTTAGTTCTTGATGAAGCCGACCGCATGCTCGACATGGGTTTCATCCCGGACATCGTACGCATCATCGGCATGCTGCCCAAAGAGCGGCAGAGCCTATTGTTTTCCGCCACGTTTTCGAACGAAATCAAATCGCTCGCTGACCGCATGTTGAAGGCGCCGGTGCTGATCGAGGTCGCGCGCCGCAATGAGTCTGCCGCCAACGTGGCGCAGC
>ENA-OFCX01000784-OFCX01000784.1-metagenomes-genome-assembly--contig:-NODE-784-length-14849-cov-4.740706_pt1 | contig 14849 bp, 21 predicted proteins | sample MGYA00153384_OFCX01 | MGnify analysis MGYA00153384
GCCCTCCGCACTAAGGGCGCCGAAGCCGCCCGTCTGTGCCACGGGCAAATTACCTTGATGTGTGCCTCGATGGCCACATTGATAGCGCAGCCGCGCTGAGAGCACTCCCGCATCGTCGTTCACCGAAAAACTGAAGTCACAATCCGCCAGCAGCGCCATGCCCCAGACATCGTTGTGGCGCACCATGGAATTCACGGGCGGCAACCCGGCGATGTTGTAGGTCACGGTTTTGACCGCACCCACGGGCTCCCGTCGCGCGCAACACTCACGCTCATTCATCTCTAGGGGATGACGCGATGCGCACTAACGAATGTCCGGATAAGTGTTTGCGTAGTTGGTGGCGCTCACGCAAAAGTTGTCACCGAAGCCGGAAAAGTTTTCGCAGGCAAATCGCAGCGCTTCGTAGTTACAAGGGTTTGCGAGTAACTTCCGCAGTTTGATTCGGATCGGATTGGGTATGGTCTTGACGGGCTTCGTGCTGATGACAATGTCCGGGGCAATCGGGCCGAAGTTGTACCAATAGTTCGGGTTATCTATGGGATTCAAAGGATTTGTACCCGATCGCGCACCGGCCCACGCTTTGAGCGCACAGATAGCGACGATGTCGTTTTTGTCTTCGTCACAGAGCGTTTCGTCAGCTCGGATCTTTTTTACATAGTTGCCGATGATGCGTCCTAAATTTGCAACGTTATTTTTGGCGTTCGTTGCGACATCATTTGCCGCCATGTGGCCATCGAAACCCCGACACAAGCGCCCGAATGCAGATTCGAGTTGAAGGTTGTAGAGTCCATAGCTGCCGCCGAATGCTGGGTTCGGAAATTTCATCCTGACGTTGGTGTCATCGGCGACTTGCAAGCGTGGGCTCCGTGGCGACTGCACATGAAAAGTGCGAATTCCCGCTTTAGGCGACGCCAAGTGTTCCTGCGGCGACAAATGGAATCGTAAGCCCGACACGATTGCACACAGATGAAGCCCAGCATGTTTGTGAATCTGCTTGTGCCGCAAGTGGGTTAGATTGGATTCCACACCCGACCACTGTTCTCGGCGGAAGCTGTCGTCGAGCACTCGCACATCGGCCCAGCTCAAACGAAATTTGCGGGTGCATCGCTCCGCGGCATCGCGCATCAACATAGTGTCTACTATGTCGATTCGTCCTGTGAACGCGTGCTTCGAATAGCCGCTTAGAAAAATGGTTCTGTAGGTCATATTGATTCCACGGTTTGTCATACAAGAAGACGTTGTTGGTTCGCGCCGTTCCGCCACGATACGTTGTGGGCTTATTGATTCAAACGAAAGCTGTCGCAAAATCCGGCCAAAAAACGACGGCCCGCTTTCGCTGCGACCGTCGCAATGGAGGATTGAGCTGTGCCCCGATGCGCGAAGGAGGGAGCCGCGCACGAGGCACAGTCAGAAGTGGCTCAGTTAGTTAAGACAACAAACCCCGAGATTCAAGAGAAACTTGGGCGGGTTGATTGGGGATGTAGAGTTATCCACGGGGGCACGCAAAAGCGCCCTGCATAGCGCTCGTTTTGCGTGCCCCGGTGGGTAACTCGGGGCACACCCGTCACAGTGATTCTATGCAGCCACTTTCTGTTTCGGCAACATTTGCCAATACGCCGCATCAGGGGTTTGATGGCGCTCAAGGCTCGTGTGCCCGCGCCCGGTGTTGTACCAGTCGATGTACTCGGCAATGTCGGCCTTGGCGTGGCTCACGCTCTCATGCGCACGCAGATACACCCGCTCGTATTTCACGCTGCGCCACAGCCGTTCAACAAACACATTGTCGCGCCACGCGCCACGACCATCCATGCTGAGCTTCGCGCCTCTCCTGAGCACCGCGCGGGTGAACTCCTCAGCGGTGAACTGACTGCCCTGATCGGTATTGACGATCTCCGGGATACCGAACCGCGCAAACGCCTGTTCAATAATCTCCACCGCATGATGCGCCTCAAGCGTGGTGGCCGTCTTGTGGGCGAGCACCCGTCGGCTGGCCACATCCACCACCGCCGTGAGATAGACAAAGCCGTGCGCCATCGGGATGTAGGTGGTGTCCAACGCCCACACCTGATTGGCGAAGGTAATGGCGATACAGCGCAGCAGGTAGGGGTAAATCTTGTGTCCCGGCGCGGGCTTGCTGGTGCCAGGCTGCGGGCACTGCGCCTCAACGTCAAGCCGCCGCATGAGGGTGCGGATGTGGCAGCGACCCACTTTGATGCCCTCTTTAGCCAACTCCCGTATGAGTTGGCGTGCGCCCATGAACGGGTGCAGCAGATGCAGCTCGTCGATGCGCCGCATGAGCGCCAAATCAGCAGCGCTTATCGGGCGTGGAACGTAGTAGACGCAGGCGCGGCTAATGCCTACCGCCTCAGCTTGCTTGACAATGGACAAGGCGTGGTTTGGGTCGATCATCATCTTGCGCTCAGCAGTCCCGCCTTGGTGAGCGCGCGTTCTAAAAAATCATTCTCCAGCGTCAACTCGCCAATCTTTGCGTGCAGCGGCACCACGTCAATGGCAGGCTGCCGATCAGCCCCAGCACCACCGGCAAACGTGCCGGCAGCTCGCTCAACAAGCAATCTCTTTCATTCGGTGATCTGGGTGCTGTGCACCTGAAACTCGGCACAAAGCTGTGCCAACGTCTTGTCGTCCCGAAGGGCGGCCAGAGCGACCTTGGCTTTGAATTCTGCGCTCAATTTCCGGCGCTGTTTGTTGGCAACAGATGACTTCTTCTTCAACATAAAAACTCCAGTTCGCGAGTACTCTCAAAGCCTCGCTTTATGCTCTGAAGTTTCGGTTAAACCGCTGTCTGAATTCGCTGAGCCACTTCTGACCGCGTGGTTAACGGATTGCTAATGATTGATTCACGGGAGCTGAACGAAAATCGTCAGAATGCGCGACAAGGCGCGCCATTCAGGTTGCGCATGATGTCAATTTCTAATCACTGATGCTGCAACTCGAAGACCTACACCTCATGGCTGCGCTGGCGCAATCGACGTCACTCAGTGCAGCGGCGCGACGCCTCAATGTCACGGCTCCCGCGTTGTCGATGAGGCTTAAACGATTGGAGCGCAAGCTCGACGTTAGCCTCGCGATCAGGTCTGCGCATCGCCTCTCGCTTTCGTCAGAAGGCGAGAGGCTCGCGACTGAGGCCACCGATGTTCTGGCCAAGCTCGCGGCGATGGCGGAGTCAACGCGGAACTCTGAGGGGCATCTGACCGGCGTGTTACGCGTGGTCGCACCATTTGGCTTTGGTCGCCTGCGCGTGGCGCCAGCCTTGCCCGCTTTGCGCTTCGGCATCCACATCTGAAAGTCTCGCTCACGCTCAGCGAAGTTCCATGGCCCTGCCGCGAGGATGTTGATTTGGTCGTTCACGTCGGAGAGGTTCAGGATTCTTCGTGAGTGGCTCATCGACTTGCCGCTAACGAACGATGGCTGTGCGCGAGCCACAGTTATGTCCAGCGACGCGGCATTCCACTCACCCCCAAAGAACTTGAATCGCATTCCTATATTTGTATCCGTGAGAACAACGACGACGTCACGCTTTGGCATTTCCGTTCGCGCGATAAGAGCGCCAGTGCCGCGTCGAGTCCCCGCCAGTCGATGCGAATGGACCCCGCACTGGTCACAAACGACGGGGAGGTCGCCCGTCAGTGGGCTGAACTGGGTCTTGGGATTGTGCTGCGATCACAGTGGGATGTCGAGGCCGCGGTCATCGCTGGCCGCCTCGTCCGCGTACTGTCCGATTGGGAAATGGGTCGGGCCGATATCCTTGCACTCACTCCATCTCGAAACGGCATCTCGCGCAAGGTGGAGCAATTTGTTAGTTGTCTACGCGAACAAAGCGTGGACGCCCCGAGTTATGGACTTGCGGCAGGAAACCGGTAGGTCATCGCTGCCGCAGAAAACACTACTGCTTACATCAACGCCCCGTCCCTCCGGTACTGCCACCCCCCCCAGTGCCCCCGCCAGAGCCGCCGCCGCCGCCGCCGATCGGGGTGCCGCCGCCGTCGGCGCACCAAACATTACTGGACGAGTCGTACTGAGAGCCACTGTTCATCATGCCGCCTGAATAGACGCTACAGGCCGTCGTAGATACGCGTGCCGCCGATGTGCCGGGAAACAACACGCGGGTGACATCAAAGATCGATTTGGCGGTGCATCCCGTCGAGGTTGTCTGAGTTATCCCAAAGCGGGTGATCGGATACGACGTTCCGCCACACGTAAAGCTGGTCTCGTATGGCGGGTTATACGCCACGTAGCTTGATGTCGCGGTCTCTCCTGTGCAGCGTTGCTCCAGAGATCCTGTCGTTGCTGGCACAAACGAGTTAGCGCTGGTTGCAACGGCCGTGCCCGGCGCGGTGGCGACCCCGTTCTGCGTGGGGTAAGGCTGCGACGTAGCGCCGTTCCCGCGCAGGGCTACCGACTCCCCGAGGTATCTTAAATTACCCGTCCAGGCGGCAGCATATCCGCTGAGCGCGCCGCTGCTGTACCGTGTGCCCGACTGCGTGTAGTTCATGTTCTGGGGCTGACACACGGCGCCGGGAGAATACTTGAACCAGCCACTGCAACTCACCGCCTCGATTGAACCGGTGTTACCGTTGTAGCCCTGTCCGTTGTACGAGCATTCAATCTCGTATTCGCTATTGAGCGTATCGATGCGGTCACTCCACGACACGGGTGGACCATAAACCGAGCCGTAGCTACCGTAATTGCTATCAACGAAGCCGGGGCTGCGTCGCACTGATCCCGCACGGGATTGGGCACTAGTCGAGCCGGTGATAGAAGGGCTCACTGTGTATTGCCCGTTCAACGGGATCTGAAACGAGGGTTGCCATACGGGCGACAGGTCGCTCGCTGTGCGCACCCGTTTGCGACAGGTCAGGTCGTTGTTGAAAAACGGTCCGACATTCCACGTGGGGGAGGAGGCGGGCGGCATATAAGGGCCGTTTGACAGCTCAATACCCACCGCCATGAGATCGGCTTGCAGAAACGCGTTGGTCGGCGTCGGCGGTGGTATCCCGTCAAATCTTGAATTGTTGTTTTGTACAAGCGGGTTATAAGTAAAGGGCTGCACCACGCCGTTGATGTCCGGGTTAGTGTGCGTAACACCAAATTCATCCTTGTATTCGTTGACGAACATCGACACAGGCAGCGTACAGTAAGCCCGTTCGCCAGCCACAACCACACCGCCTGGCGGGGACGTGCATGTTGCAGACTGGCCCGTGCTTGCGCGCGTCACGGTCACGCGACACACTGGATTTGCAGGCGGATCAGACGCGAGGCTTGCGGGCGCGGTGTAGTCGAAAGGAGGAAACACCCATCTGTATATTCCCGGGGACACCTCAACCCATGCATTATTGTTGTCGTAGTTTCCGTTGCCATAATAGTCGGCAAATCCCGCCTGGTAAGCTTGGGCAGCGTTGGCGTACTTCTTGAAATAGGTCAATCTAACAAGGGCGTTACCGCGCCCGGCGTCGAGCACGCCCTTTTCGATTTCTGGCGCGCCATCGCAGTTGACCACATAGTCGCTGTCGGCGTTCGCAATACTTACATTCAGTCGTCCAACGCCGCTTTTACTCACCAGCGTTCTTTTGTTGTAGTCAGTCAAGATGTAATCAATCGCCGAATAAGGCTTTGCTTGCGGGTAGATGTAATTTTCGCCCGACAACACGATAGGCGAGCGCTCCCAGTTTACTTCGCAGCGTGGCGCACCACCGATGAAATCGGTACAGGGCTTGCTGTCGGTTCCCCATGCATTGCGCACTGTGACCGAGCAGCCCAGCGGCGTGGGCGGTTGAGTGCTGACCGGTACGTTATTCGTGAGAATGCACGTGGGGCTCATCGTCCAACCAGGCGGTAGGGATGTGGCGGAACACGTCAATACCGGCGTTCCGGTCACGATCACAGGCAACGAGGTCGGGCTGGGTTGACCGACTGGAAAGGCCACGGGTTGTATGGTGGGAGGCACGCCGCAAGCGCGCGTACTGGCGCTCCAAACCTGAGGCAAAGCGCAGGCCACCCTTGCGCACGCTGGAGGTGATTCAGGCCCAGTTCCTGCGAAATTCGTACCCTTAACCGCATAACAGACCCGGCCTGGCTCCGGGTAGGCTTCGCTGCACGACGCTCCGTTTCGGCATGCCCCAGCAACTGGAGGCGGTACCGATGTCAAGCGCCAGTCAATTGCTGTAGTGGGAACATTACAGCTTGCAGCCCAAGCGACGGTCCCGCCGGGGGCTAGCGAGGCTGGATTGGCTGTCACCGTGCATACCGGCAGCGGGATACACGAAGCGCCATTCCATACAGTTCCCGACGGGCACGCGCACGTTGTCGTCGGAGTCCAAGGACCCCATACCGGAGTCACCGAGTTGGCGCAAAAAGTCCGCGTCTCGGTCCGCGTGCTGATCTGCCCGCCGGGGCACGTTAGCGCACCACCGGGGCCAATCTCGCGGGTTTCGTTTTGTGGCGAGCAGGTGAGTGTAATGGGTGTCCACGGCACGGTGGTCGACCCCGCTGATCCCCACGGCCCCCAAAAACCAGCAGGTTGGTTGTTGGGTGGGATGTAGTCAGCGTCTTTCGCTCGTGTTGCAAAGGTATAGGTGCCGGTTTGACGGAACGTGAGCGTGATCGTATTGGTGTTCGTGACCTTGCGATTGTCGTAGGTCCAGCTCATCACGCCCGAATCAAAGAGGGGCTGAAATATCTGGTTGTTCGGAGACAGCATGCGAGTGGTGTAGTCCAGCGGCGGCGCGGTCCATTCCCATTTCACCGGATAGCGCGTGCATCTCGAGGTCAGCGCAATGTCGAGCCTGTCGGTCAGGACCGTATTGAAGGAGACCGTTAACGGTGCGATGAGCGCACATTGAGGCCCGTCTCCAGGAGTTACGCCGGTTGAATCAGCGTGCGCGGTGTTCAGAAGCAAGATTCCCGTCGTAAGCAACACCGTTGAGGTCAGCGCGACGCGGAACAACGCTTTGATATCGAATTTCAGCGCTGTGGGGGCTCGGAAAGTTTGCATGATGATATTTCGCTTGAGGGCTGCGGTAATTACGAGCAGGATAGCTTTCGCTTTACGGGTCGTTCAGGCGAAAGGAGCGCCATTTGCATGACGATTGATACGCGCAGGCGCATGAAGTGCGCGGCCGCTGTGGATCCACTTCTGGCCAATTTTTTTTGAGGCTGTTTTGTAATACGCCGCATCCATTGCTTGGTGGTGGCGTATGGGGGCCGCGGTTCTAAGAGTTAGCGGACGGATTCTCGGCAGCGCCCGATAGTGAGCGAACTGGCAGCGCGATTTCGATTGCTTCAACGTTAGACAAAAGTTCCAACAGTTGCTCGTTAACCGATTTTGTATCGATGCCAACGCAGACCAAATTTGCGGCGGATTGGTATAACGCGTCGCGCATCGCATCCTTCATCGCCGCACGTGCCGCCTGATCTGCGGAAAGTACGCTACGAAAATACACGATCCTGCCTAAAATAATGTTCTGCATTGACGATGACATATCCAATGATTCCTTACCAAATTCTTGACGGTTGGCTCATCGTCGCAGATGATGCAATGCTGCGCGCGCACAAAATAAGCCGAATAGAAGCGATTTTCGTGGCAGCGAGAAACAGCCTTGGTTTTGTCTCGATCAATTTGCGTCTGGTTGGCGAAGAACAAGTTACGCTCAGCTTCAGCGCCGCCGATGAGCGGGAGCGTTTTGTGGCAATACTTGGCCAACTTTCCGAAGGCTCGCCGGTCCCAAAAACAGTCACCACAAAGTTAGCTGATGACGCCACGCGATTTTTCGATTAGGACATTCGTCCACGAAGTGAGCTTTCCAGAAATGCAGAAGTGACACGATAGATTCATTTATCGCCGTAATAGACGTTTTTTTGCCAAGTTTTTGTAGCTGTTTTTTCGGTATGGCATACCGTGAGAAAAGCTTCGCCTGCCGCCGCTCAACCGATAACAACAAATAGCGCACGTATGGGCGGTGTTTTGGCCGAATTCACGGCTTGATCTCAGGTAGGCTTAATGACTTAAACGCCGCGAGTCGTATTCTCGTAAACGCTTGATCGTCAGATTGAGCGGTGCCGCAGGTCCCTAACACCAGCAACGCGTAGCAATGCGCTTTTCCAGTCGAGCAATTTCCGCTTGACTCAATTCCCAACAGGATTTCTATTCCTGGCGGGATGGCGATCCTTCATTCCAAGGATATCGCCATGAAAAATCAAGAATTACGATCCGCTTTAGCAAAGTCCGAAAACGACCGAAAAAAGGCCGTACAAATAGCAAAAAATGCTGCCCGGGCAGTTCAGCAGCGTGCGCCGCAAGTCGCAAAGATTACGAGTCAAATGCGTGAAGATGTCAAACGTCTTGAGTCGCGACAACAACTCGGGCTCATGGAAACGGCGCGTGAAGAAATTCTTGCTGCATCGACCTTTGCGCCGGAATTACTCTCGCTAGCCGAAGAAATTGATCAGGCCGCGTTCCGCGTCAGGGTACGTCTATTAGACGAGCGCCTCTTTAACGAGCGTGACCGAGTCGCACGCATCTAGATGCGTCGGGCGTTTTCCGGGAGGAGAGCACGAGCCACATCAGTAGGCAAGCTAGAACCCCGTGCAGCTTTTATGGCGGCAAGAACAGGGCGCGCTCTAGACATTATTTCTCGCCGAGTTGACCGGTCAGCGTCACCTGCCAATGCGTCAAACATTTCCTTCCCCATCGCTTTGGCGAGGGGATCGAGAAGAGTCACAACGGAATTCGCGGATTCCCGACTGACTCCCGGATTTGGCTGTATGTCATTGGTTTTCATACAACCACTATAGCACTGGCGTTCGCCTTTGCAACCATCTGTATCTCAACCGATAGCCGCTAATTCAAGCGTCTGTCTTTCCCCACAGGAACCCATTTCCTGGCGGGAGTGGTGTTCTTCTTTGTTATAGGAGACCGCCATGTACCTAGTTCAAGGACTTGCCCTCATTGCAGCTAATGACGGTGATCGTGCTGCGCTCAAAGCGCTGCACACCCAGTTTCTTCGCGCAGCCAACTCAAAAAATGTTGGGGCATTAGCGTCACGCGAACTCAAGGAACTGGCCGAGCTTTCGTTGCAGTCGGCAAACGTACGACGGGAGAGCTAGAGCTTTTCCAGCGCCTCCGCGATCTGCTCGTTCGCAAGCGCGAAGTCTAGTGCCTCTCGTTGTTCACCACCACGCAATGCCAACAGGAAATCTTCCGTGTTCAGCGCTTGCGTTGAGATCAGTATTTCGCGAGTGATGTCTTTGGGGGTTTTGTTTGCTTCATTCATAAACCCACTATAGCACCGGCCCTCGCTGACGCAACCTTTCAACTCAAAACCGCAAACGCTAATTCCAGCGTCTGTTTTCCCCACAGGAACCCATTTCCTGGCGGGAGTGGTGTTCTTCTTTTTAGGAGACCGCCATGAATATTGCAATGATCTTGCGCTTCCTGCGCACATCGACGCATGCTCAGCTGACGCAGTACGCAGCTGATGTCGTAACCGATGCCGATGATGCGGCTGAACGCGGCGAGACGGAACGCGTTGAGTTTTTCTCCACGGTTGCAGAGGCTGCTGTAGAGATGGGGTGCGAAGGTGATTGGCACACCGCGCGCGTTAATACAAGAACTGCGCTCAGGCGAGCCAGAGCTGTTCGTCGCAATCCTGCAGCTTAGATTTTGGGCAACGGGTTCACGCCATGGGCTATGCATTTTTTTGCTGCGACGCTCAAGGCTATCCCAGCCTCTTTACGCCCAGCAACGTCGCCCGATGCTGAGGTTGTGAACCAGTTCTCAATGGCGTTTTCATGATCAGATATTGCATTGTCGATACTTTGCTCAATGCTTTGAGTCGACATATCTGTTGCGTGGTGACTATTTGATTGAACGTGTGTGGTTTTCATACGAACACTATAGCACCCAAAACGCCCGTCGCAACCGCAACGAATCAAACCGCAAACGCTAATTCCAGCGTCTGCTTTTCCCACAGGAACCCATTTCCTGGCGGGAGTGGTGTTCTTCCTTTTTGGGAGTACCGCCATGAAAAACTTCAAAACATTCCTTGATGGCTTATCGGCCAGTGATGCCGCCCGCGAGATCAAAGCCTTGTCGGCCGAGATTGCGTCCGGCGGTAACAGTCGCTTCGCTCGTGAGTTGCGTGCGTTCGCGCTCGCCTACTCGGCGGTGCATCCAGACGTCCAAATCTAGGCACGATCCATGGACTACGAAAGCAACATGGGCGCGATCTCGCAACTTGTGAACGACGAGATTTTTCGTGCCGTGAAACATAGCGATACGTTTCGCCTCGACGATATGTCGGAAGAGCTCTCTAAACATCTTGAGGCAGTCCATCAGAAGCGTCGAGAAGTCGACGCTGACATCACCGCGCACGTCGGCATGATGGCGGCGGTGTCGCCACGCAAGACAAGTCGCGAGCAATTGCGTCGTCTGTATTGCGAGATAGTTCACGTGCGCGAAAACGCCGGGAATATGGGTCTCAACGACTACGTCTCAAAGCTCTTTATGACGCCGTGACGCCACTTCCAATCTTTGGCTCTGAGCAAGCGACCTAATTCCGGTCGGCTTGCCAGAGAGCACCTTTTCCTATCCCTAACGAAAGAATTTAATGAACAACATTCAAGCTATCGCAACAGCCATTCCGACCATGGTCTTGGCCACTGAAGCGGGTCGCCGACTCACCGGAAACGGTGGAATGGATATTCGCTCCCTGAGTCCAGAAACACGCCAAGCATTTCTCGCTGCGCAATCGGCCTATGCAAATGCTGTGCGCACCGCTCAGGCTGAACTCGTTAACGCGGAGATCAAACTCCTTGTACGCGAACTCGGCCTCGTCGGAGCGACCGCATGAGCCAGCAGGTAGAGCTGTTATCGCTTTCCCGTGATTTCGAAAATCTTCTCACGGAGATTTTTGGGGCAACGGGGCAGGGCCTACACCAGAAGGTGAATTCAGTGGAAGACCAACTTCCGCCTGAAGTCACCAAGAAGCTGCGGTTTATCGCCTCGGTGCGCAACGGCGTCGTCCACAAAGGTGACGTCGATGCAGCGACGCTCGAGAACATTCGAATCCGAAGTGCAGAAGCGTTTCACTACATCGAAGGACGTCGACCTGCAAAGGTTGCCGCTCACGGGGATGTGATGTTGGGGGTCATCGTGATCGCCATCATGGCTGCTGTCCTCGTCGTCGCATTCCGATAACGCGTTTCGCAAACCGGCCGTTCGCGGCTGACTTTTTCTTTTTTTCTTCCACCGCGACGCGATACCCATTCGCGTCAGCGGAAGGGCTTCGTGTGGAAATTTCCAGTGGATAGTTGCTCGCGGCAACCACTCACAGACCAGGAGAACCTATGTCCCAAGAAGCAATTGAGCTGGGCGGCATTTCTGTCGCCGACATGATGGAGCACGCTGAGGAGGCGCGCTTCTCGATCAACGATTTAACAGGCGACGAATAACCCGTCGCCACCGTCAACCCCCACGGGCGAGCTCTCTGAACAGAGCCCGCCTTTTGTTATTCTTTTTTTTGGAGACACCAACATGTTGAAAGATATCAAATTACCAAGCGCAATGAAAATTTCCGGCGACTCAATGCAGAGTGTTGAACGCGGGCTAAAACTGCTGGCCGAGATAAATGACGCGGCGGATTCGACGGTTTTTACAACCTACAAAGTTCAGTTCGACGCATCCTTTGCGAAGAACGCGCGCAACGTAGCTCGCGAAATAACGCTGATTGCAAATCGCGTGAAATCCCATCCGGTTGAGTGCATCAATGTGCTTCGCCAATACGTCGGGGAGGAGGTCGCGAAAGCAGTCGCTCCCCGAGCGTATGGTCCTGAAAGCCAGTGGCGCTCCTTGGCCGCGAAGTTGATCCTCCCGGGGATTGATCGCGCGCTTTTGCGGGCCGCTTAACGAGTAGTGGACGGTCGACCTTCGTTTCTGACGAGGTCGACCAGTTCGCGAATCTCAGGCGGAAGCTCTAGTTTGTGTCGGCGCTTAATCGTGCGCGCAATAAACGACGGCTTGTCCTCCAAGGAGTACCCCAAGCGGGTCGTAAAAACGACCACCGGCATGCGGCGGATCCGCGCCCAATCAAGAGGCGTTTTGGCTCGCACGATCTGGTAGTAAGCCTCGTCAAACCCGCGCACCCGCGCACAAAGGATGTCGTAGCACTTTCCAATCAACATCGAGGTTCTAACGAATCCGCTCGTGTTCGTGGAGTGTATCCACCAAGAAATGTAATGGCTGAGCCGATCAATCGGCCCCTTGTGCATGCTCCTCAAAAGCTTCTTACCTGACGCCCTAGAGTCGAACGTTCCGTCCGGTCGGTGCACCAGTGAGCCATCAAGATCGAGCCCATCGGTATCCGCAAAGGGGCCGACCTTGAAGCCTCCGGCGATGCCGACTAATCGGGGCTGATTGGGGGGTGCGTTTTTTTCCATCATTCATCTTCTCACGTTTTTATCCGCCGTCAACCTCACATTGCGTGTGGAGACGGCTTTTTATTGCCTTTGTTTGGCAGAAAGTATCCAACATGAAAACCAACTCTAAATTTTTAGCGCTCACAGTCGCATTCGTGGCCGCCGCGCTCTCCGGTTGCGCTACCAACTCACTGACCGGCGCGGGTTGGCAGCAGTTGAACTTTTCATAGGCATGTATGTCCATACATGGAATTGTATTTATGATTTCGCCATGACCGAGCGCCCGATTTATACCTACCAGACGCGGATCGCGGTCACGTCTGAGCAATCGGTGCTGCTCGATCAGTACGCAGCTCTCCACGGCAAGGTGCAGCGCGCACTGTTTGCCGCACTTGGGGCGGGACGCCCGATGAACGAACTCAAAGTCGCGTTCTGCAAAAAGTATGGCCTCCTCGCCCGCCAGTTCAACGCCGTTCGCATCGAGCTCGACGGCAAAGCCGACTCGATCAAAGAGCGACGCAAGTCGCTCATCACCGAGTCCGCAGCGCGCATCAAAAAGGCTGAGCAGGTCGTCAAGAAACTGTCCCTTCGAGCGCCGCACAGCTTCAAACTTCACCATAAGAAACGCCGACTAGCGATGCTCAAAGCGCGGTATGACGCGATGGAACAAGATCACGCATCCGGCGCGGTGCGCCTGTGCTTCGGCAGCAAAAAACTGTTCCGCGCACAGTTCGCTCTTGAGGCCAACGGTTACGCCGACCACGAGGCGTAGCTCGCCGACTGGCAGCGCTCGCGCAGCGAGCAATTCTTCGTTGTCGGCAGTGGGGATGAGACTGCGGGCAATGGGCTGTGTCAAGCGCGCCTCACTGACGCCGATTCCGACGGAAAAACCTTCGCCCTCAAACTTCGCCTACCCGACGCGCTGAAGGGCAACACCGACGGCAGCACAACACCGACAATGACGCTGTCGGCCCGCTTCATCTACGGTCATGACGATATCAATGCTGCGCTCAACTCAAGCAAGCGCATCAACGCGATCAGCGCAACAGGACGCGCTGTGAAGAAGTTGACCGGCACTCCGATCTCGTACCGCTTCCTACGTGATGAAAAAGGCTGGCGGGTGTTTGTGTCGGTGATGGCCGCACCAGTGGCCGTGGCAAGTTCCAAGCTACTCGGAGCCATCGGCATCGACATCAACGCCGATCATCTTGCCGTCGCTGAGGCTGATCGCTTTGGCAACCTAGCGCGTGCATCTCGAATCAATGCCATCACCTACGGCAAGTCACAGGATCAAGCCAAGGCGATCCTGGGTGACGCGGCCAAGGAAATTGCCAAACTCGCGCTGCTCGCCGGTAAGCCGGTGGCTATCGAACGACTCGACTTCACTAAGAAAAAGGCGGAACTCGAAGCGGTAAAAGTTGAGCGATCACGCGCGCTGTCCTCGTTTGCCTATAAGGGCGTGATCACCGCGATCAAGAGCGCTTGCTACCGACACGGCGTTGAGATGATCGAGGTCAACCCGGCCTACACCAGCACGATAGGTGCGGTGAACCATGCCCAACGACTGGGCCTATCCATTCATCAGGGCGCAGCACTTGCCATCGCCCGTAGATCCTTGGGACTCTCCGAGTCTGCGACCGTGCGTGTGGGGCTTGTCCCCACGCGCAACGGCGGCCACGTCACCTTCGCTCTACCCGTGAGGAATCGAGCAAAGCATGTGTGGTCGTTCTGGTCGAAGACGCGAACGAGCCTCAAAGCGGCGCATGTAGCGCATCACCGGTGTGGAGCGAATAAAACCGCCCCGCCACCCCTGTCCCCAGCAATGCGGGCATCGTGTGCAATCTGGTCCTCTCCGGCGAAATCCCGGAGCGCGAATCGTCCACCTCACTGTTCGGTGGACGTCTTAGATGAAATTCCTGAGCGATTTATTCGCTCTGGAATATTTGTCTATGGTTTTATGAACGGCTATGTCCGACAGGAAGCTCGACAGGTTCATGCGGTCGAAACGGCCACCGTTGTCTCGGTGCGAGCCGTGATGATCGAACCGCGTGCCGACGGACTCGGCCTTGGTGCCGGTGTGGGGGCAACCCTTGGCGCTGCTGTAGGTAGCCGCATTGGCGGCGGAAACGGACGCGCGGCTGCAACGGTGATCGCCGCGTTGCTGGGTGGCGTCGCTGAACAGCGTGTAGGCCATGAATCAATGTCAGTCCGTGGCGTCGAGGTGACCTACATCTTGGGCGCGAAAACGTTTGCGGTCGTCCAACAGGACGATGGCACACGCTTCGTTCCGGGCGAGTCAGTCCGCATCGTTACCGGTGCAGGCTGGAATGCAACGTCTCGTGTTGCAAAACTTTGACCTCAGACGATCTGCAGGTCGTGAGCGATCTTCAAGTCGAGATTGGCAAATTCACGCGATT
>ENA-OFCX01000786-OFCX01000786.1-metagenomes-genome-assembly--contig:-NODE-786-length-14827-cov-2.997021_pt1 | contig 14827 bp, 12 predicted proteins | sample MGYA00153384_OFCX01 | MGnify analysis MGYA00153384
CTGATCGAGAAGCTGGCTTTGAAAATTCACCAGTCCGGCTGGGAATTTGACACCATCTTGTGCCTGGCCCGTGGTGGCTTGCGCCCAGGTGATATCTTGAGCCGCATCTTTAACAAGCCTCTGGCCATCATGTCCACCAGCTCTTACCGTGCTGAAGCAGGCAAGGTGCAGGGGCACCTGGATATTGGTCGCTTCATTGCCACTCCCAAGGGTGAAATCGCTGGCCGCGTGCTGCTGGTGGATGACCTGGCTGACACAGGCGTGACACTGAATGCCGTGGTGAAGATGCTCAAGGAAAACTACCAGCCCATCACAGAGATGCGTACGGCCGTGATCTGGACCAAGGGTGTCTCGACGTTCAAGTCGGACTACTCGGTAGAAGACCTGCCGACCAATCCATGGATTCACCAGCCCTTTGAAGGCTATGACAACCTCTCGCCAGAGAAGTTGATGGAAAAGTGGAAGCTGTAATTGAGTTTGCATTCCCTGAAAGAGGAGCCCTTGTGGCTCCTTTTTTATTCTCAGCTGATAAATAAATAGGAGCTGTTATCGCTTATGTACCAATCATTTCAAATATAAAAGTATCTGAAATATATATGTATAAAGCGTTGATAGCTATTATTTTAAATTTCTACAGTGCAGTCATAAATCCAGGCCTGCACGTGTCGACATGCTGACGTTATGCTCATGCCATGCAAATGATGTTTGATGCACTGTGGCGCGCTTTGGCTGACTGCCTGCGGGGGCGAGTGATTGCGTGGTCCTTGTTCCCCTTGCTTGTCGTGGCCGCCATGGTCGCGCTTGTGGGCATTTTTTGGTGGGATGGCGCTGTGGCTGCCGTGCAGACATGGCTGGAGCGAGCCAGCTGGTTGCAATGGCTGTGGGCATGGATGGGCAGTAGCTACGCCTATGCAAGCGCTATAGCGGCGGCAGTGACTGTGGTGCTGCTGATGGGCCCTGTGATCGTCATCGTTGCGCTGGCAGTAGTGGCGATGGTGATGACGCCGCAAATGGTGGAGCTTGTAGCGCAGCGCCGCTTTGCGCATCTGGAGCGAAAACGCGGCGGTGGCTGGGCCAGTAGTGCTTTATGGGCCATGGGCTCTACGGCATTGGCATTGCTGGCGTTGCTGCTGTCAATCCCGCTGTGGCTGGTGCCGCCCCTGGTGCTGGTGTTGCCACCGCTGATCTGGGGCTGGCTGACTTACCGGGTCATGGCCTTTGATGCACTGGCTGAGCATGCCAGCCAGGCTGAGCGACAAATCATTTTTAAGCAGCACCGTTATCCGTTGATGTTGATGGGGATGATTTGCGGCTACGCTGGCGCAGCGCCTGCCATTGTCTGGGCGTCTGGCATGGTGTTCGTGGCGGCATTCTGGATTTTGATTCCTATTGCCATCTGGATTTATGCACTCGTGCTCGCTTTTTCCTCATTGTGGTTTGCCCACTATGGATTGGCGGCGCTGTACAGCTTGCGTGCAGCAACGGCACCCGATGCAGCACCTGATGCACCATCTTCGGCGCCAGTTCTTTAAACCGGCCGTTGTGTTTTGAATCAATTGGTGCATTCCGTAGGGTAGATGACTAAGTGCATCAATATGGTGCGTTCTTACGAACTAAAATGGTGCCCATGAAGCAGGCTCGGAGGAGTTTGCTAGATTTGCACCAAAATGGTGAATGACTCAAAGGCCGTGAAGCCCACATACTTCATGGCCTTATGCTTGTGAAAGTATGGAGCAGGGCTAGTTTCAAGCTGGCACACAAACTGCTTTGCTAAACGCGTACTTTCTATGAAGCGCTTTTCCAGGAGAACCTGATGGCTAAGACCGTTGCAGATGTGATGAACCTAGTGAAGGACAACGAGGTCAAATTTATTGACTTCCGCTTCACCGATACCCGTGGCAAAGAACAGCACGTGACCGTGCCTGTGTCGCACTTCGATGATGACAAGTTCTCTTCGGGCCACGCCTTTGACGGTTCGTCGGTTGCCGGTTGGAAGGGGATTGAAGCTTCGGACATGCTGTTGATGCCCGATCCCAATACCGCGAATATCGACCCCTTCTTTGAAGAAACCACACTGATTTTGCAGTGTGACGTGATCGAACCCGGTGATGGCAAGGCCTATGACCGCGACCCCCGCTCGGTAGCCAAGCGCGCCGAAGCCTACCTGAAGGCTTCTGGCCTGGGCGATACCGCTTACTTTGGTCCAGAACCTGAATTTTTCATTTTCGACGGCGTGCGCTGGGGTACAGAGCCGCACAACCCCTTCTTTGAAATCGAAGAATACGAAGCGCCTTGGAACACGGGCACCAAGTTTGAAGGCGGCAACCGCGGTCACCGTCCACGCGTCAAGGGTGGCTACTTCCCCGTGCCTCCGGTTGACAGTACGCAAGACATGCGCGCTGAAATGTCCCTGATCCTGGAGTCTCTGGGCATTCCAGTTGAAGTGTTCCACCACGAAGTGGCGGGCGCAGGTCAAAACGAAATCGGCACACGCTTCTCGACATTGGTTGAGCGTGCTGACTGGACACAGCTGCAAAAGTACGTGATCTGGAACGTGGCCAATACCTACGGCAAAACTGCCACTTTCATGCCCAAGCCCTATTCGGGTGACAACGGCTCTGGCATGCACGTGCACCAGTCCGTGTGGAAAGACGGCAAGAACCTGTTTGCTGGCGACGGCTATGCCGGTCTGTCTGACTTTGCGCTGTACTACATTGGCGGCATCATCAAGCACGCCCGTGCACTGAATGCCATCACCAACCCCGGTACTAACTCATACAAGCGTCTGGTCCCTGGCTTTGAAGCCCCAGTGAAACTGGCTTACTCGGCCAAGAACCGCTCGGCTTCGATCCGTATTCCTTACGTGAGCAACCCCAAGGGCCGCCGCGTGGAAGCACGCTTCCCAGACCCACTGATGAACCCCTACCTGGGCTTTGCAGCCTTGTTGATGGCTGGCTTGGATGGTGTGGAAAACAAGATCCATCCCGGCGAAGCTGCCACCAAGGATCTGTACCACCTGCCTCCAGAAGAAGACAAGCTGGTGCCCACTGTCTGCCACAGCCTGGACCAGGCTTTGGAAGCACTGGATGCCGACCGCGCTTTCCTGACCAAGGGTGGTGTGTTCAGCGACAGCATGATTGATGCCTACATTGAGCTGAAGATGGGTGAAGTGACACGCTTTCGCCAGGCCGTACATCCTGTCGAATACGACATGTACTACTCGCTGTAATCTGCATGAAGGGGCCTGTGTACACAGGCTGCTGTCTGCAGATGCGCAAAAGCAGCCTTCGGGCTGCTTTTTTTATAGGACAAAGGTGCTTATGCCTAGTCGGAAAATCAAGGACAGTGCGCGGCTTGCACTGCACAATGCAGTGATGCCGTCAACCTTGGTGGACGCACGGCCCAACCTTGCATGGAGGCATAAGAATGAATAAATGGATAGTTCTCTTGGTGTGCACCATGGCTGGCAATGCCATGGCTCAAGAGCGTATTTACCGGTGCGGCAATGAATACACCAACAGTGCCGCTGTGGCCAAGCAGCGCAACTGTCAAGTAATGGAGGGTGGCCACGTCACGGTGGTGCACACGGATGGCGGCGGCGCTGGCACCTCTTCTGCAAAAGCAGCGAGCAGTGAACCCAAGCCTGCAGCCAGTAATCGGGCTGTGCAGGTCGACCCGAATCAGCAGAAAGCCCGTGATAACGATGCCCGTGCCATCTTGCAGGCAGAGTTGAAGAAAGCCCAGGACAAGCTCAATGCGCTGAAGGCCGAATTCAATGATGGCAATCCTACGAAGTCAGCATTGGAGCTGCGCAATCCCCAGGTTTTCAATGAACGGCTGGAAGCACTGAAGGCAAACATTGCACGGCAAGAGGCGGATGTGGCAGGTATTCAGCGTGAACTCTCGCGCCATTCAGGTGGTTGATTTTTAGAAAGCTTGAGCAGCCCATGCCGGTTGATTCCTATGACGCCATACCGCGTTTTGCAGCGCTGGATCTTCTGTCCACTTTAGTGGTGGTTGTGGATGACAAGGGGGCTGTTGTCTTTGCCAATGCTGCACTTGAGAGTGCCATGGGCATGTCCCGCCGGATGCTGGAAGGCGGAGAGTTTGCTCAGCACCTTTCCGATCCATCCTTGTTGCGTTCAGGGCTGGGTGCGGCCCACGGTCAAGGCTACGCCGCCATGAGTTTTGATACGGGCCTGCAGCGCGCTGTGCAAGAGTCCTTGTTTGTCCATGTGACGGTGACAGCCATCGAGCACTCTGAGCTGAAATTGATTGAGCTGTGGGTGCTGGAGCAGCAGGCGAGACAAGACAGAGAAGAGCGTTTGGTAGAGCAAGCGCAGGCCAACAAAGAGCTGGTGCGTAACTTGGCCCACGAAATCAAAAATCCGCTGGGTGGTATTCGCGGGGCGGCCCAACTGCTGGAAATGGATTTGGAGACCAAAGAGCTCAGGGAGTACACGCAGGTCATCATTCATGAGGCCGACCGCTTGCAAAGCCTGGTGGATCGCTTGCTGGCGCCGCACCGTCACCCCCATCAACTGGTGGATCTGAATATTCATGAGGTTTGTGAGCGCGTACGCTCGCTGGTCTTGCTGGAATATCCGCAAGGATTAAAGATTCGGCGTGACTACGATATTTCTATCCCGGAGTTCAAGGGCGATCGCGCACAGCTGATTCAGGCGCTGCTCAACATTGTTCAAAACGCAGCGCAGGTGCTCTCGGAGAAGCTGGACAACGGCGATGCCGAGATCACATTGCGGACACGGGTTGTCCGTCAGGTAACGATTGGTCGCCAGCGACACAGACTGGCATTGGAATTGCATGTGATTGACAACGGCCCCGGCGTGCCAGATCACATCAAGGAGCGGATTTTTTATCCGCTGGTGACTGGCCGGGATGGAGGTTCGGGCTTAGGGCTGCCCTTGGCGCAAACATTTGTGCAGCGTCATCATGGTCTTATTGAATGCGAAAGCATGCCCGGGCGTACGGATTTCCGTATCCTTATCCCGCTGCCTTAAGACCTGGGCCTTTTAGAACACGCAACGGAAGGTAAACACTGCATATGAAGCCGATCTGGATAGTAGATGACGACCCCTCGATCCGCTTCGTCTTAGAGAAGGCGCTAGCTCGCGAAAACCTTCATACACGCAGCTTTAGCAACCCCCGCGAAGTGCTGGCAGCGTTGGCTGACTTGCCTGAGGGCGACCCAGGTCAGCAGGGCCCCCGTGTACTGGTGAGTGATATCCGCATGCCGGGTGGCTCTGGCCTTCAGCTGCTGGAAGAGGTGCATGCCCGGCTGCCAGATCTGCCGGTCATCATCATGACGGCCTACTCAGACTTGGACAGTGCGGTATCAGCCTTTCAGCGCGGGGCTTTTGAGTATTTGCCAAAGCCCTTTGACTTGCCAAAAGCGGTGGAGCTGATTCGCCGGGCTCTCGAAGAAAGTGAGCGCGAACAGGTTGCAGAAGAGCGTCAGGCAGTCATGCCCGAGATGCTCGGACAAGCACCGGCCATGCAGGATGTGTTTAGAGCCATTGGCCGTTTGAGTCAAAGCGCTGTCACCGTCTTGATCACGGGTGAATCGGGCTCGGGTAAAGAGCTGGTGGCGCGTGCCTTGCACAAACATTCACCCGTTTCAGGCGGCCCCTTTGTAGCGATCAACACTGCCGCAATTCCCAAGGACTTGCTGGAGTCAGAATTGTTTGGCCATGAGCGAGGAGCCTTTACGGGCGCTCAGACACAACGCCGTGGCCGGTTTGAGCAGGCAGAGGGTGGAACGCTGTTCTTGGATGAAATCGGAGACATGCCCTTTGACCTGCAAACGCGTTTGCTGCGCGTGCTGTCTGACGGGCAGTTTTATCGCGTAGGTGGACATACTGCCGTCAAGAGCAATGTGCGCGTGATTGCAGCGACCCACCAGAACTTGGAACAACGCGTGAAAGATGGCGTTTTTCGTGAGGACTTGTTTCACCGCTTGAATGTGATTCGCCTGCGTTTGCCATCGTTGCGTGAGCGTGCAGAAGATGTTCCTATGCTGGTCAAATATTTTCTGCAACGCAGTGCCAAGCAACTGGGGGTAGAGCCCAAACGCATTTCCGAAGCAGCGCTGCAGCGCATGTCGCAGTTCAGCTTTCCTGGCAATGTCCGGCAGCTGGAGAACATCTGCCATTGGCTGACGGTGATGGCCCCTGCGCAGCAGATTTCTACCCAGGATCTTCCGCCTGAAGTATTGGGCGGTGCAGATGATTTAGCGGCAGCGGCCTCCGTGGTGAATATGGCGATGACGGCAGTGCCAGAACCTGTAGCGCACTCACCATCAGCTACAGGACTTGGGCAGACTGCCATACAGCACAGTGAAGCTTCGCTGCTGCAGGGCTGGGAGGCGCTGCTAGAAGTGGAGGCGCGCAAACTTTTGCAAAGTGACTGCAAAGATGTTTGGGATGTCCTGAGTCAACGCTTTGAATCCAGCTTGATCACGACAGCGCTGGGCCTGACGCACGGCAAGCGCATGGAGGCCGCGCTGCGTCTTGGTATTGGGCGCAACACGATTACGCGAAAAATTCAGGAACTGGGACTGGATGGATCAGAGCGTGTCATGGCAGAAAATTAAGCACCAGGTGGCTTCAAGAAAAGGGTGTATGCGTGCATACGCCCTTTTTTATTGCAGGCCAACACGTTGATGCTCACTATTTGAAGCAGTCCTACAGATATCGGCAATCTCTGCCGACCCATTGCAGATGACATGGTTGTTAACAATCAAGAGGCCGCATGTCGGCATTTATTTTGAGTAATTAGCCCGTTTTATCTGCATTAGATCCATGCTTTCTAGATCCCTTTCTCCCTCGTCGGCACGCGCGATAGCGAGTGGAGGTACTGACGCTCAGGCTTCGCACCTGCAACCGCTTGAAGAAGATGACGCCATCGCCGCCATAGATACGCAGATGCTGCTGGTGGCAGACCTTGAGGATGAATACTGGCATGCCCATTTCTTTCAAGAACCATATTACGTGGCGGGGCGAAGCTATGACCAATACAGGCCTGCATACAGATTAGGTTGGAAAAGTGCGCTGCAGCACCCAGATGCCAATTTTGGCGATTTAGTCAAGCAGCTTGAGGTGCGCTGGCCGCATCAACGCACAACCAGTTTGCTTCCCTGGCGAGAGGTGCATGTGGCCGTCAGAGATGGCTGGCGTCATGCTGGCCTGCAAATGCGTAACGTGCAGCAGCATGCCCCAAGCCTGATGCGTGGGCATGAGATTGCGGGGGTGATTGACCCACTGCACCACGCGTGTCTGACCCTGGCCGGTGAATTGCAACGCATGCACTGCATTCCAATGAGTGATTTCTCCAGACAGGTGATTGAGCGCCACATTCATATGCTTCAGAGCATGATCGATGGCTTGCAGTCCTTGACGCCTGCTGTGGTGCAGATTCCGGTCAGTCCGTGGCACAAACGCCTGCGCTTTCATTGGCTGAAGCTCAAATCCAGCTTGTCAGACTGGGTGCCTGCACAAGTGTTCGAAATGTGTGAGTTCAGAGAGAAAAACTTATTGTCTGCCTATCAGCGAGCCTTGCGAAAGCATCTGGCACCAGAGGCCAAGGCAATGCTGCAATTGCATGCCAAGCAACTGCAAAGCCATGTCGAAAAACTGCACTGGGTCAGACACAACACGGTGCTGTGAGAGGCCTGTGCATATTGCACTTCAGCGTGCTGGCCTTGGCACCTATTACATATGCCGCCTAGGCGCTTGCTTGATCATGAGCAGTATTCCCACAGAGCTTTGATAGTGCACATCAAACAATAAATCCCATGGTCTCCGGTTTTGATCGGAGGAGAAATGGAGAAGGATTCACTATGACGATGCATTACACAGGGGCCTTGTTAGGGCGCGAGGCAGTTATTCAGTTTCCTGAGAGCACCGCGCAAGTGAGCTACTCAGTCCGTGGGGAGCTGCAGTGGCGTGTGACTGACAAGAACGGGAACGTAACACAGGGCAATGAGAGGCTGAGCTATCTGCAACTGTCGGACACCTTGCACTTTCTCAACTGGATTGAGAAAACAGGCTTCACAGTCAGCCAGATCATTGATACAGACAACGGAACGGTCAAAGCATTTTGGTCTTATGCAGATCAAATGAGTGATCGTGGGCATCGCGCATCAATGTTTGTGGATGGCTCTTTCCGCTTCACTTAATTGGCCAGAGCAAGCTCAAATGGCCATTGCCTGAAATTTGAGCATGGCCCGCAAAGCTAGGCTGGTGCTCAGTTTTGGCACTTATTCCTAAGGTTGTCCACAGCTAGGCCCACAGATGTTGGGTACAACTCAGATGCCCAAGAAAAAAGCCCTTGCAGCAGTGCAAGGGCTTTTTTTCTATCGTCGATATTCTCTTATCGCACGATTTCACTTTCAACGGTCATGTCAAGGACGTAGACGAACTTGGATGCATCTGCGGGCATGGGTTGAGGGCGTGTGAAGCGTTTGATGCGCAATACGTTGCGCACGCCCGCCTGGTGTGTATAGCCTTCAATCGCGCCGTAGAAGTTTTCCCAAGTGCCCGTGCTTTGCTTGATGCCCTGCTCGTTGTATTTGAGCTCGCGCACTTGCAAGCATTGAGCGTTCGGAATCAAGGGATGATTGCAAGCTACTTTTTGTGGCGCAACTTCTAAGAAGATGCGTTCACTTTGCCCATAAAGGGTCTCAGGGGTCGGTTGACCTTTAAGCTGCCATTTCGCCCCACTTTTAAAATTCAATTCCAAGATGGGTGGAGCGCCATCAGTGATTTTCCAGGTGCTGACGTTGCTCAGCTGTTGTGCAACATTCTTTTCCAATTGCATCAAGTCAGTGTTGCCGCAAGCCATCATGGTTGATGTCAAGCGCTCGATGTGCATCTGTTCGCCTTGCGTGCGGTAGCCACCACTGATGAGGTTGCACAGACGGTCAACACTGACGATATGGTCCGCAGAAAAGCGCAGGCCCACTGTGCGTGTGGTATTTGAGGCAGAAGCTGGCACTTGCCATTGCTTGTCTGCAGTGCCTTGTGCAGTCAATGCCTGCTGCAGTTGCCAGTGGTGCGACTGCAGTGTCGCCGCATTCGCGTGTGCTGGGGTTTTCAAGTCCGCAGAGCTGCTGCAGCCCACCAAAGCCGTGGTGCTGAGTGCGCAAGCCACACCGAGTGATTTCAAATTTAACATTGAGCTATAACCTCCTAATCGCGCATCTTGCACGTTTAACGACAAGCATGCATGAAGAATACTTTTGCTCGCGACTCAATGTTCCCATCAAGTCTGTGGGACAACGTCTTGATACTTTTTACATGTTGTTGATCGCGTGCAGGCAGGCTGTGTAAAACTTCAGGCAGCTATAAAATAATGAGCGGTCAAAGCACTGCAATGTGCAGCACTTTGCAGTGCGGCTCACAATCACAGCTTTCGTGTGGAACAGGCATGTCCAATTTTTTTACTTTGAATTCAGTGCGTGCGCTGTCGCGTGCATGTGTCGCTGCAGGCTCCATAGCCATCTTGACGGCATGCGGCAGTTGGGGTGGCTCCAAGACGGACAGTCTGGTGAAGGTGGAGGAAAAGTTTGGCTCTGCAGCAACTTACTCACGGTTGTTTGATGCCACGCCTGCGCAGACTTGCGAGGCGGCACGCCGGGCATTGCTGAGCCAGGGGTATATCGTTAACAAGACCGACAAGGAATCTGTCGAGGGGCAAAAAAGTTTTCAGCCACAGTCTGACCGCCATGTACTGATGAACATTCGCGTCACCTGTGTGCCAGAGAGCGGTGATGGTCAGCTGAGCATGGGTTTTGTCAGCGCTTTGCAAGACAGCTTTGCTTTGAAAATGGCCAGCAACTCTGCCAGTCTAGGGGTCAGCATGCTGGGTACAGTCTCTGTTCCTGTCGCTGCTGGGCATGATTCCATGATCAAAATTGGCAGCGAAACCGTAACCAGCGACCAGTTTTACGACAGTTTTTTTGATTTGATGCGCCGCTATTTGCTGGTGGATGCACCTCAGGAACTTGCCGGCAGCCGCAAGCGTTAGTCACTCGAAATAAACACCGGGTGACGCTGGCTTTGCATAGGTTTTTGCTGCATCAGCCTAAAAATAACGCGGGGTCCACCATGGTTCGATTGAGCATGACTCCCCAATGCAGGTGAGGTCCTGTGACTCGCCCTGTGGCGCCAACTTTGCAAAATGCTTGGCCTGCCTGCAGGAGGTCGCCGACTTTGCACTGTGTGCTGGAAAGATGGCAATACATCGTCAGCAGCCCACCTCCGTGATCCAGCCAGACAGTGCCACCATTAAAAAAATAATCCCCAACATCAACGACCTTCCCATGCAAAGGTGCTTTGATGACAGTGCCTGTTGCGGCGGCGATATCCATGCCGCTGTGTGGGTTGCGTGATTGGCCATTAAAGACGCGGCGCAACCCAAAGCTGCTCGATCTGCGGCCAGGGCAGGGTTGTTGCATACCCAAGACCGTCGTTTCTGATGTGGGTGTGCTGTAAAGCGCCATGATCGTTTGCTGGTGCGCGCGTTCACGCTCATGGCGGGCCAAATCTTGTGGTGCTAGGTCTACGGTCTTGGGAGAGACTTTCAGACGCTGTTCTGTGTATTGCTTGTCCGAGACTTTGTAGTCCAGCGATTGTGTCCCGTCGTCGTTATGCACGGTGACTGCATGAATGCCTGGTTTGGCTGACAGTGGAATACCCACCAGCGCAGTCCATTCGATCATGTCACCAATGACCAATACAGGAATGCCCTCCGACGTGGCCACTTTGGGGCGAGAGGATGAGGGACCAAGCGACAGGCGGGCTATCCCTCCAGGAACACGGCTATCCATTGGGAGAACTTCGCTGTCTGCTGCCCAGACTGGCAGAGCTGAACAGACACTGAGCTGGAGCATGGCTGACAAACAGTGGCGACGTTGCATAAGAAGTTCCGGTGTTCCAATTGGCATGCCCCGCATTGTGGCGTGACAAGAAGGGTGTGTACGTAAGACCGCGACCTGCGCAGTGCGTGCAAAGATTTTGACGTGGCGCAGAGTGCGTTGCAGGCAGGGCAAGGACACTTCACACCTCTGGTCATGACCGTGCGTGTTGGGTGCACGGCAGATTTATTGAAGGTATTTATCTCATGCAAGCTTTTCGCATTGTGGTTATCGGCGCGGGTGAAACAGGTACACCGCTTCTTCAACAATTGTTGAATGCACCATTTGTGCAAGTACTCGGTGTGGCGGATCTGAATTTAGAGCTGCCAGGCATCGCTTTGGCGCGTGAGCACAAAGTGACCGTCACCGACAATTTCATGGATCTGGTCAGCCAGGGAGCTCAAGTTGACATCATCATTGATGTCACCGGTGCCTCGAAGGTGCGTGAGCAATTGCGCCAGTACATGGTGGATTCTCGCAATACACACACAGTCATCATGCATGAACAGATTGCGTTGTTGATGATGTCTTTGTCCGCAGGCAAGCTGGTGGATAGCAAGCATGGAGCCCAAGCCTACGCTTGATCATTCAATGGTGTGATGACTGGCCGGTAGTTCGGTATTAAGAGCTAGTGCGCTTGTAAAAAAAGGCCTGCAACGCAGGCCTTTTTGATTGGTAAATGCGCCGGTTCAGATTGCACCACCCATGCGCAGCAAATTTTGCAATTCAGCAGGCTGTCCATTGAGTTTGAGTTCACCTTGCTCAAACTCTAATTCGGTGGTGAATTTCTCGCCGCGATCCTGTATCGCTCCGAAGCTGAGCAAGCTTTTGAGGCGCTTGCTCACGCCATCATCCACAGCGGCTTGCAGCTCTTGTTCATCCAGCTCCTTGCCCAGTTGCTCTAGCAAAGCAAGATAGTCGCTACGTACTCTGGCGTCCAGGAGTTGAATCAGTACTGATTTGGGCAAAGAGGCGTTTAACTGCGCTTGCAGATCAGAAACAGGATTGAACATCTCAGGCTGCTGGCCGGCGTAAGCCACTCGGGCGGACATTTCAGCGGGGCCATCCGGGGTTTCAAGGCCGAAACGCGTGATGGCTATTTCCGGTTTTCCAGCTAACAGTTCAGGCAGGTCGCGCAGCGGGAGCGGGATATTTTCTGTGCTTTCAGCTTCGGGGCTGCGCTGCATCCAAAGCATCAGACCATCCAGCCAGCGTGCATCAATATTGTTAAAGCGCATATCGAATGCAAGGTTCTGAACGCTGTATTCAGGCATCTCTACTTTGGCAATGCGTGTGTCCAGCCCCATTTGCACCAGTTTGTCCTGCAGTGTTGTGGTGCTGCTGATGTGCAATTGCTGCAGTTTGAATTGCGTGTCTGATTCGGATTCGAGCGCCGACACCAGCCCGATCTTGAATGTGCTGGGGCCTTCCCAGAAATTGAAACCTTCAGGAATCCGAGCATCGAACGTGACCTCTGCATCCTCTACGTCCATGCGGTTGCCTTCTTCGACTTTCACGCGCAGCACAGGCATGCGCACAAAGCCTTTGGCGGCATTGCGTTCGGCTGACAGGGTCCACTCAGCCTTCAATCCGCCCCAAGTGAGCGACGAGCCATCTTCAAAGTTGGTGGCGAAGTTGGGTGAAAAAAGTTGGTGGCTGGTTTTGCCCGACCAACTGGCTGTGGTGGTCCATTCCAGTGGTGCACGATTTTGCAATGCCTCAACCAGGCTGGGCTCGCTGTCGTCGGGCAGCTGAAAAAGCGAAACCACCTTGGCGGCATGACCCAGTGGCCATGGACCATGCACGATGTCGTGGGTGACCGTGATGTCGTAGGTGTCTTCTTCACTCGCAAAAGACCAGAGGGTCTTGGCGTGAGAGCCTGTGATGCCGCGCTGATACTCCAGAACGCGTACGGTAAATCCATCCTCAGTGCTCCACGACTCAGCTGTTTGCTCCAGTGCTTGCTGAATCTTTCCACCTACGAAATAGCTCGTGCTCAGTGCTGCGACTGCCAGTGCGCCTGCGCTGAGAACGCCAATGGTCAGTTTTTTCATGATCGCCCCTTGTTGTCATGCATTTGCCCAAGGTCAGGCCTTGCGCAGCAAGATTTTAGGGATGGCTTTTGCGCTTGGGGAAAGGGCTTGCGAACTGTTGTTTTTTGTTCTTTAAATTTGTAGCATCCAGCGTAGATATATCAAGCATTAGCTGGCTAGAACATAAGCATCAACACTGGATATTTACAACCTTGGGTGCTGCAAGGGCGACCGAGCTGTTAGCGCTCTTTCCGTACTGCAAAGAGTGCTTCTCGGGGGAGCGGGTCTTGATCGAGGAGACTGGTCAACGGGCAAACATGGGCTTTATGCTGCGCAGGCCGCCAATGCGGCAAGCGCATTGCTATTTTCAGCAAAGAAAAAAGGCTGCATGGTGGCAGCCTTTTAAAAGAGGTGGGATGCGTGTCAGGTGCTTACTTGCCCCACGAATCCTTCAGCCCCGTGATTTTGTTGAACACAGGCTTGTCTGCCGTGTGGTCTTTGCGATCGGCCACAAAGTAGCCAAATCGCTCGAACTGAAACTTGTCATCGGGCTGCGCTGTCTTGAGCGAGGGCTCTACGTAGGCTGTTACCACTTTCAGACTATCTGGGTTCATCAGAGCCAGGTAGTCTTTGCCACCGGCATCTGGCTGCGCATCTGTGAACAGACGGTCGTACAGGCGTACTTCGGCTTGCAAGCCATCACTCACACCCACCCAGGTAATGGCCGCTTTGACCTTCACGGCATCGGCACCGGGTGTGCCGCTTTTGGTATCAGGCACCACGGTAGCCAGCACTTTGGTGATGTTGCCGTCAGCGTCTTTTTCGCAGCCTGTGCACTCGATCACATAGCCGCCCTTCAGACGTACTTTGTTGCCAGGGAAAAGGCGCTTGTAGCCCTTGGGGGGCACTTCGACAAAGTCTTCACGTTCAATCCACACTTCACGCCCAATGCTGAAGTGACGTTCGGCCACGGTTTCGCCTTCTGCCGCGTGGGGCAGTGCAGGCAGAGTGCATGGCTCCAAGTGGTCAGCGCTGCCAAAGACTTCAGTCCAGTTGCTCAGCTCCAGCCTCACAGGATCGAGCACCACCATGGCGCGGTGGGCCTTGTTCTCCAGATCTTCACGCAGGCAGCCTTCCAGTGTGGAGTAATCGATCCAGCTGTAGTCTTTGGTCACACCAATGCGTTCGCAGAAGTTGCGGATTGACGCAGGGGTATAGCCACGGCGGCGCAGCCCCACCACGGTCGGCATCCGGGGGTCGTCCCAGCCCGTCAACGTTCCGCTGTCTACCAGGTGCTTGAGCTTGCGCTTGCTCGTGACCACATAGGTCAGATTCAGGCGCGAGAACTCATACTGGCGTGGCTGGGGGGCGTCAATCAAGCCACCTTCCCGCAGATGATTGAGCAGCCAGTCATAGAAGGGGCGCTGGTCTTCAAACTCCAGCGTACAGATTGAGTGGGTGATGTGCTCATACGCATCCTCAATGGGGTGCGCGAACGTGTACATCGGGTAAATGCACCACTGGTTGCCGGTGTTGTGGTGCTCTGCGTGGCGCACGCGGTAAATGGCAGGGTCGCGCAGATTGATGTTGGGGGCTGCCATGTCGATTTTGGCGCGCAGCACCGCAGCACCGTCTGCCAGCTTGCCGTCCTTCATGTCCGCAAAACGCTGCAAATTCTCAGCCACGGAACGATCGCGGTAGGGGCTGTTTACGCCAGGGCGGGTGAAGTCGCCCCGGTTAGTGCGCATGTCTTCGGCCGATTGCTCGTCCACATACGCCAGGCCTTGTTCAATCAGATACACCGCGCAGCGGTACATGAAGTCAAAGTAGTTGCTGGCAAAGTACAGATTGCTATTGC
>ENA-OFCX01000788-OFCX01000788.1-metagenomes-genome-assembly--contig:-NODE-788-length-14800-cov-3.099084_pt1 | contig 14800 bp, 10 predicted proteins | sample MGYA00153384_OFCX01 | MGnify analysis MGYA00153384
GTGCGCACGTCTTCAAAGTCGACGTTCACGTGGCCGTATTCGTTGATGATTTCAGCAATACCGCCCACGGCGTTCTTGAGCACATCGTTGGCCTGCGCGAAAGCTTCTTCCTGGGTGATGTCATCGCCCAGCACTTCCAGCAGCTTTTCGTTGAGCACCACGATCAGTGAGTCGACGTTGGCTTCCAGCTCGGTCAAGCCACCATCTGCATTGGTCATGCGACGGCCACCTTCCCATTCGAAAGGCTTGGTCACGACACCCACAGTCAGAATGCCCATTTCCTTGGCCACACGTGCAATCACAGGTGCAGCACCCGTACCTGTGCCGCCGCCCATGCCGGCAGTAATGAACAGCATGTGCGCGCCTTCAATGGCTGCACGAATGTCATCCACAGCCGCTTCTGCTGCTTCACGGCCCTTGTCAGGCTTGCTTCCTGCGCCCAGGCCGCTCAAGCCCAACTGAATGGTGCGATGTGCATTGCTGCGAATCAATGCTTGAGCGTCTGTGTTGGCGCTGACGAATTCAACGCCCTGCACATTGCTCGCAATCATGTGTTCAACGGCGTTGCTGCCGCCGCCGCCAACACCGATCACCTTGATCTGTGTGCCCTGATTGAATGTTTCGGCTTCGATCATTTCGATGGTCATGATGGTGCTCCTGGAGATTTTTTAAATAGGTTCGCTTGTGCCGTATTGGTGGCTTCTCTTCGGTGTCGAAAATCAGTGGGGGGACCCGTGATGCGCATGCGTCGAGAGTTCATGGTTAGAAGTTTCCCACAATGAAGTCTTTAAATCGACCAAAAGCCGTCTTCACAGACCCACTCTTTTGTGCCACCTTGAAACCGCGCAATCTTCCTTGTCGCGCTTCTTCCAACAAACCCATGACCGTGGCAGAGCGAGGCTGGGCCACCATATCGGCCAGTGCACTCGCATATTTCGGCACGCCCCGGCGTACAGGCTTGAGGAAAATGTCCTCACCCAACTCGACCATCCCTGGCATCACTGCACTGCCACCGGTCAGCACGATGCCCGAAGAGAGCACCTCTTCGTAGCCCGACTCACGGATGACTTGCTGTACCAACGAGAAAATTTCTTCGACACGCGGCTCAATCACACCTGCCAGCGCCTGCTTGCTGATCATGCGCGGCGCACGGTCACCCAGACCAGGCACTTCCACCTGACTGTCTGGGTCTGCCAGCATTTGCTTGGCGTAGCCGCTTTCCACCTTGATGTCTTCGGCATCCTTGGTCGGCGTGCGCAGTGCCATTGCAATATCACTGGTGATCAAATCACCGGCAATGGGAATGACGGCTGTATGGCGGATTGCACCGCCGGTGAAAATTGCCACATCGGTCGTGCCCGCGCCAATATCCACCAAAGCAACGCCCAGATCGCGTTCGTCATCGGTCAACACGGCTTGGCTGGCTGCCAAGGGATTGAGCAGCAGCTGCTCCACCTCCAGGCCACAGCGGCGCACACATTTGATGATGTTTTCCGCAGCGCTTTGCGCGCCCGTGACGATGTGCACCTTCGCTTCCAAGCGGATGCCGCTCATTCCCACGGGCTCTTTGACATCTTGGCCGTCAATCACAAACTCTTGCGGCTCAACCAGCAGCAAGCGCTGGTCCGAGGAAATGCTCACCGCCTTGGCGGTCTCAATCACACGCGCCACATCCGTGGGCGTGACTTCCTTGTCCTTGATGGCCACCATGCCACTTTGGTTCAAGCCGCGAATGTGGCTGCCGGTGATGCCGGTGTAGACACGCGCGATTTTGCAGTCGGCCATCAGCTCGGCTTCTTTGAGCGCCTGCTGAATGCTTTGCACAGTCGCCTCAATGTTCACCACCACACCACGCTTTAAGCCATTGCTTGGTGCAACGCCAAGACCTGCCAGCTTGAGCTCGCCGCTGGGCATGACTTCGGCGACCACGGCCATGACCTTGGCGGTGCCAATGTCCAAACCGACGACGACGTCTTTGTACTCTCTTGCCATATCAGTGCCTGCCCTCAGTAGGTCGTGTTTTTTTACTGTCCTGTTGCTGCCGCGCTGCGAGGCGCTTGGCCATCTCCAGCGCTTTCTCGCGCGACACCGTGGTCACGCCGCGCAGTCTCAAGGCATAGCCGTCTGGATAGCGCAAATCGGCATACTCCAAAGCATCGGCCGTCCGTTGGTACTGCTGTGCAATTTGCGGCAGTGTGCGTACAAAACGTTGAATACGCTGCAGCACTTCCTGCTCTTTTCCGCCACCGAGCTCAATGCTGGCACCGTTTTCCAGCTGCACCAGCCAGCTGCCACGGTCTCGCAGTACCAGCGCATCAATCGGAGTGCTCATGTCTTCAAAGGCTGGCTCCAGGGCGTAGTACATGCGCAATACATCCACTGCCGAGCCCTCAGGACCAGAAAGACGAGGCAAGCCTTCACGCTCCACCTCGCCTACATTTGCCTCAAAGACTTCACCCATGGTGTTCACCATGGCGGTGCCTGTATCCGGGCCCCAATATGCCTGCGCCTCATGCTCACGCAAAATCACTCGCAGACCATTGGGGTACTCACGGCGCACCTCCGCCTCTCTCACCCAGGGCACTTGTTCGAAGGCCTTGCGCGCATCTTTCAAATCCACAGTGAAAAAATTGCCTGTGAGGTGCGGAGCCACATTCGCGCGCAGCGTGACGGCATTGTTATGGACCAGTTCACCCTCCACCACAATGCGCGCAATCGAGAAAGCGGGGTGGCGCAAAGCCCACCAGCTCACCACCGCCAGCAACAAGACAGCCACACCCGCGAACATGGCCGTTGCGGTCACATTCATGAGTTTGACGTCAAATGGTGCTGACATGGAGTAGCTCATCAGATTGCCGGCTCCTGCGGTGAAGTGTTATCCAGCGCAGCTGCTGCCAGGATCGTCAGGCACAGCTGCTCGTAGCTCATCGCCTGCGCACGCGCAGCCATCGGTACCAGCGAGTGGCTGGTCATGCCCGGAGATGTATTGATTTCCAGCAAGAAGGGCTGGCGATCGCTCTTGCGGATCATCACGTCGGCACGGCCCCAGCCACGGCAGCCCAAGGTGCGAAACGCTTTTTCCACAATCTGCTGAATGCACACTTCTTCATCTGCAGGCAGACCACTGGGGCAGTGGTACTGCGTGGTGTCAGTGAAGTACTTGTTCTGGTAATCGTAGTTGCCGCCGGGTGCCTCAATACGGATCACGGGCAAGGCCGCAGCACCGGAGCCAGAGCCCAAGACAGCGCACGTGGTCTCATCGCCGGCAATAAATTGCTCGCACAGCACTTCTTCGTCGTACTGGGCTGCCAAGGCATAGGCTTGAGCGCACTGACCGGCATCCGTCACCTTGGTCAGGCCCATGCTGGAGCCATCACGTGCGGGCTTGACGATCATGGGTGCGCCCAAGGCGGCAAACGCCTGACTGGTTTCTTGTGCGCTACCGACCATGCGCCAATCGGGCGTAGGCAAGCCTTCAAAACGCCAGATGCGCTTGGTCATGACCTTGTCCATGGCAATGCTCGACGCCATCACCCCAGAGCCGGTGTAAGGAATACCCAGCAACTCCAAAGCGCCCTGCACCGTACCGTCTTCACCGAAACGACCATGCAAAGCGATAAAGCAGCGGTCAAAACCCTGCTTTTTCAATGCATCAAGACTTTGCTGCGCAGGGTCAAATGCATGTGCATCTACACCTTGAGAGCGCAAGGCATCCAGAACACCCTGGCCTGACATGAGGGAGACCTCACGTTCGGACGAGCGCCCGCCCATCAGTACGGCAACCTTGCCCAGGGCGTGCACATCTATATTTTTCATATTCATGCTCATCACGCAGACCCTTTCTGCGCTTGTAGCTCTTTTTTCTCTAGCATTTCAACCAGTTGCGACGGCACAGCGCCGATCGATCCCGCCCCCATACAAAGCACCACATCACCTGACTGCGCATTGTCCGCAATTACTTGCGGTAAATCACCAATTTTCTCAATAAAAATTGGTTCAACTCGGCCTGCCACACGCACAGCACGCGCCAGTGCACGGCCATCTGCAGCAACCACTGGTGTTTCTCCTGCGGCATACACTTCGTTGAGCAAGACAACATCCGCGTCGCCCAAAACCTTTACAAAGTCTTCAAAGCAATCGCGTGTACGGGTGTAGCGGTGGGGTTGAAAAGCCAGCACTAGGCGATGCCCCGGGAAAGCGCCCCGTGCAGCAGCCAAAGTGGCTGCCATCTCTACAGGGTGGTGGCCATAGTCATCAATCACTGTGAAAGTGCCGCCTTGCTTGCATGGCAAATTGCCGTAGCTCTGAAAGCGCCGCCCCACACCCTTGAAACCTTCCAGGGCACGCAGCAAGGCGTCGTCGGCAATTTCCAGCTCCATGGCGATTGCGACAGCAGCCAGCGCATTCAGGACGTTGTGCTCGCCCGCCAAACTCAGGCGGACATCCAGCTCAGGATAGGTGTGGCCGTTTTGTCGCAGCACCTTAAAGCACATTTGCCCATGCTCAGCGCGCACGTCAACAGCACGCACCTGCACATCCTCAGCAAAGCCATAGGTGGTCACTGGACGGGCCAGCGTCGGCAAGATATCGCGCACAGCCGGGCTTTCGGCGCACACGATGGCACGGCCATAGAAAGGCATGCGGTGCAGGAAATCGACGAATGCCTGCTTGAGCCTGCCGAAATCGTGACCGTAAGTCTCCATGTGGTCAGCATCAATGTTCGTGATCACCGCCATCACTGGCAGCAAATTCAGGAACGACGCATCGGACTCGTCGGCTTCCACCACGATGTAGTCGCCTTGCCCCAGCTTGGCATTGGCACCCGCACTATTGAGCTTGCCGCCAATCACAAACGTGGGGTCCAGCCCGGCCTCAGCCAGCACACTGGTCACCAGGCTGGTTGTCGTGGTCTTGCCGTGTGCACCGGCAATGGCAATGCCTTGCTTGAAGCGCATCAGCTCCGCCAGCATCAAAGCACGGGGGACAACGGGAATTTTGCGTGCGCGCGCTTGCAGCACTTCGGGGTTGTCTGCCTGCACTGCCGTCGAAGTCACCACCACATCCGCCGCTTGCACATGCGCTGCGTCGTGGCCCACAAAGGTGTGGATGCCCAGCGCCTGCAAACGCTGCAAGGTGGCACTCTGCGCTAAATCTGAGCCGGAGACGGCATAGCCGAGGTTGTGTAAAACCTCAGCAATACCACTCATCCCGGAGCCGCCCAGGCCCACAAAGTGGATGTTTTGAATGGCGTGTTTCATGCGGCGAGCTCCTCGCACGCGGCAACCACTTCACGGGTTGCATAAATCTTCTGCATCGTTTTCGCTTTAAGAGCAACGTTCAAGAGCGTTGAACGCTGCATATTCTGTAGCATTTTTGCTAGTTTTTGTGCATTCAATGCATCTTGTTGCATTAACCACCCACCACCAGCGTCCACGATGAAGCGGGCATTGGCGGTCTGGTGGTCATCCACCGCATGGGGAAACGGCACATAAATGGCCGCCGCACCAATGGCTGCAATCTCCGTGACGGTGCTGGCCCCCGCACGGCAGATCACAAAATCTGCCTCTGCAAAGGCTTGCGCGGTATCTTCAATGAACGGCGTCAGCTCTGCCTGCACACCGGCTGCGGCATAGTTGGCACGCAGCGCTTCAATTTGTTTGGCCCCGCTTTGGTGAACGACTTCAGGACGCTCTTCGGCTGGCAACAAGGCCAGAGCCTGAGGCACGATGTCATTCAATGCCTTGGCACCCAAACTGCCGCCCACTACCAATACTTTGAGCGGACCGGTGCGTCCTTCAAAACGCACCGCTGGGTCAGCCTGCTGCAAAAATGCGGGGCGCAAGGGATTGCCCACCCACTGGGCTTTGGCCAGCGCATGGGGAAATGCTTCAAACACACGGTCAGCCACGCTGGCCAGCACCTTGTTGGCAGTTCCGGCCACAGAGTTTTGCTCGTGCAAGACCAGTTTCTTGCCTGCCAGCACGCCCATCATTGCACCCGGAAAAGTGATGTACCCACCAAAACCGACCAGCACATCAGGCTGAACCCGGCGCACCACAGCCAGTGCCTGCCAAAAGGCTCGCAGCAATCGCAATGGCAGCAATGCCAAAGTCTTCAGCCCCTTGCCACGGACACCGGAGAACTCAATCGTTTCCAGTTCAAAACCCTGCACGGGCACCAAGCGCGACTCCATGCTGCCCGGGGCGCCCAGCCAGTGCACGCGCCAACCTTGCTCACGCAATGCTTGTGCCACGGCCAAGCCCGGGAAGATGTGCCCCCCCGTGCCGCCCGCCATGATCAAAGCAACTTTTTCTTTCATGACTTTCTCATCCTCGGACTGAGGAGCTTGTTCTCGTAATCAATTCGCAAAACCACCGCAATCGCGATCAAATTCATCAAGATTGCTGATCCCCCAAAACTCATCAGCGGCAAGGTCAGCCCCTTGGTAGGCAAAGCCCCCAGGTTCACACCCATGTTGATAAAAGCCTGGAAACCAAACCACAGCGCCACGCCTTGTGCAACCAGGCCTGAGAACACACGGTCCAGCGCGATGGCTTCGCGGCCAATCTCGGTGATACGTCGGGCGATCCAGACAAACGCAATGATCAAGATGAGGATGCCGACAAAGCCGAACTCCTCACCAATGACAGACAGCAGGAAGTCGGTATGCGCCTCTGGCAGCCAGTGCAGTTTTTCCACACTGCGCCCCAGACCCACGCCAAACAGCTCTCCGCGGCCGATGGCAATCAAGGCATGCGAGAGCTGGTAGCCCTTGCCCAGGGCGTGGTCGACAGAAAATGGATCCAGATAGGCAAAGATGCGCTCACGCCGCCATGGTGAAAACGCGATCATCATCACGAAGGCCCCCACCACCAGCGCAGCCATCAGGAAGAACATGCGCGCATTCACCCCGCCCAGAAACAAGATGCCCATGGATATCACGACGATCACCATGAAAGCGCCCATATCAGGCTCGGCCAGCAGCAACACCCCGACAAAGAACACGGCAGCAGCCATGGGCAGCACGGCTCGGAAAAAGCGCTCTTTCACGTCCATGCGCCGCACCATGTAGTCCGCCGCATACACCAGCACAGCAAACTTGGCCAGCTCTGACGGTTGAAAATTCATGATGCCCAGTGGCAACCAGCGCCGGGCACCATTGACCACCAGACCCACGCCGGGCACCAGCACCATCACCAGCAAGAACAGCGCCAGCAAAAACATGGGGATAGCCAGGCGCTCCCAGGTTTTCATCGACACCTGAAACGCCAGCAGTGCAGCCACAAAGCCCACGCCCAGCGCCATCGCATGGCGCAGCAAAAAGTGATAGGGCTCAATTTTGCCGAAACGCGGGTTGTCCGGCATCGCAATCGATGCGGAATACACCATCACCAGCCCCCAGGCCAGCAAGGCAATCACGACCCAGATCAAAGCCTGGTCCAGACCCAAGGCCGTGGCCGGCAAAGCACGGGTATTGCGATATTCCGTGCCCCCAACACGCACAGGCAAGACGTCGACCGGCTTGTCCGCAGCACCGCGGAACCAGCCTTGCAGACGATCGCGTACATGGGTCAGCGTATTCATCCGCCGTAGCCCTCCAGCACCTGGCCGGCTTCGTCGGCCAGTTCTTGTACCGCAGCCACAAAGGCCTGTGCGCGGTGGGCATAGTCACGGTACATGTCCATGCTGGCGCAGGCAGGTGACATGAGCACCGCATCGCCTGCCTTGGCATGGGCCGCCGCCGATTGCACGGCCTGGTCCATGTCGATGGCGTCCAGCAGCGGCACGCCTGTCTCTTGCAGCGCTTGCTTGATCAAAGGCGCATCACGGCCAATCAAGACCACGGCACGCACATAGCGCGAGACCGGAGAGGCCAAAGGCCCAAAGTCCTGGCCCTTACCCAGACCACCCAAAATCAAAACAATGCGGCGATCGGCCCCCAGCCCCGTCAGAGCGGCGACCGTGGCACCCACATTGGTGCCCTTGCTGTCGTCAAAATACTCCACGCCATGCACCATGCCAATGGGCTCAACGCGGTGGGGCTCACCCCGGTATTCACGCAAACCGTAAAGCATGGGTGCCAACGATGCCCCAGCCGCTTGCGCCAGCGCCAGTGCTGCCAAGGCATTGGTTGCGTTGTGGCGGCCACGAATGCGCAGCGCATCGGCGGGAAGTAGCCGCTGCATGACCAATTCTTCTTGCGGATCGCGTGCGCGGCGGCCGGCGTTGTCCACATCCATGGCGCGCACCAGCCAGGCCATGCCTGCCACCATCTCGATGCCAAAGTCACCAGGATTGCGCGGCATGTCAGCCCCGAACGTCAGGTGGGCACGCAGTTGAGGCTTTTGCAGCTTGACCTTGACGGGCGGCGGCAGCATGTCCATGACGACAGGGTCTTCGCGGTTGAGCACCATCAACCCGCTTTGGCCAAAAATGCGTGCCTTGGCTGCTGCGTAGCCAGCCAGACTGCCGTGCCAGTCCAAATGGTCCTGCGTGATGTTGAGCACCACAGCTGCGGTGGGCTCGAAACCTTGCACGCCATCGAGCTGAAAGCTGGACAGCTCCAGCACCCAGACCTGGGGCAAATGCTCCGCATCAATGCGGGCACTCAAGGTATCGAGCAACGTAGGGCCAATGTTGCCCGCCACGGCGGCGTGCATGCCGGCGTGCTCCAGCAGCTTGCCTGTGAGCGAAGTGACCGTGGTCTTGCCATTGGTACCCGTAATGGCCAGCACTTTGGGCTGGTAGCCGTGCGCTGTGTTCAGCCCTTGCAAGGCTGCGGCAAACAAATCCAGCTCACCGCCCACTGGCAGCCCAATGGCGCGCGCCGCATCGACGACGGGGGCGATGGTGTCGGGCGTCAGGCCGGGAGAGCGATAGACCGAGGTCAGATTCTGGCCATCGACCAAAGCGCGGCTGAGCGGACCGCCGACAAACCGCGCCTCAGGCAATTGAGTGCGCAGCAGCTCCAGCTGGGGCGGTGCTTCGCGTGTATCGGCCACCGTCACCTGTGCGCCCGCACGTGTGCACCAGCGCGCCATGGAAATGCCCGATGCGCCCAGACCCAAAATCAAAACATGCTGACCTTGCAGGTGCTGCGCCTGGCCCAGCGGCCACTGCGCAGGCACGGGGGGCCAATCTACAGCGGGCACATCGTCTACAGGCTGCGCCGTCGTGACTTCGGCATCGCCTGCATCAGACATGCTGGGGTCCGTAAAAATTTGCGCCACAAAGGCGGCTGCATCTTTGGCGGCAGTCAGTGAAGCCACATCCGGCACAGGCTCTGCCCACGCAGGCGTCACCCCCACCTCAACTTCAGGAGCTATCAGCGCTTGTCCATCTTGCGTTTCAGATACATTTATATCTAAAACCTTTGACTCATCTACGCTGATAGCTCCTAAATTTTCATTGACAACCACGGCCTCTGCCACTGCATCGGTGGTGGTCGATGTGGTGTGTGGCATATCCTGTGGATAGTCTTGGGCGTGCATGGTGCTTACCTCAGCTTCAGCGTTGTGAGGCCAATCAGGCACAGCAGCATGGTGATGATCCAGAAACGAATCACGACCTGCGTCTCTTTCCAGCCGCTCTTTTCAAAGTGGTGGTGCAGCGGTGCCATCTTGAGCAAGCGGCGGCCTTCGCCGTAGCGCTTTTTGGTGTACTTGAACCACACCACCTGCAGCATCACCGAGACGGCTTCGGCCACAAAAATGCCGCCCATGATGGCCAGCACAATCTCCTGGCGCACGATCACGGCAATGGTGCCCAGCGCAGCGCCCAGGGCCAGCGCGCCCACGTCACCCATGAATATCTGGGCCGGATGTGCGTTGAACCACAGGAAAGCCAGACCTGCGCCCGCCATGGCACCGCAAAAGATCATCAGCTCGCCCGTGCCGGGAATGCTGGGAAAGTGCAGGTATTTGGCGTAATTGGCGTTGCCTGTCACGTAAGCAAAAATGCCCAGTGCAGTGCCCACCATGATCACGGGCATGATGGCCAGACCATCCAGACCATCGGTCAGGTTGACCGCATTGCTGGCACCGACAATGACCAGATAGGTCAAGATCACAAAGCCCAGCACACCCAGTGGGTAGCTGATCTCCTTGAAGAAAGGCACTTGCAGCCCAGCCTGTGGCGGCAAATCCATCGAAAAGCCCGACTGCACCCACGTGACGAGCAGTTCAAACGAGCGGCTGTTGGAGTTTTCAGACACGCTGAAAACCAGGGCGATGGCTGCAATCAAGCCAATCACCGATTGCCAGAAATACTTCTCGCGCGAGCGCATGCCTTCCGGGTCTTTGTTGACCACCTTGCGCCAGTCATCCACCCAGCCAATCGCACCAAAGCCCAGCGTCACGATCAGCACAATCCAGACAAAGCGGTTGCTCAGGTCAAACCACAGCAAGGTCGAAACGGAGATGGCAAACAAAATCAGCACGCCCCCCATGGTGGGTGTGCCGCTTTTAACCAAATGGGTCTGCATGGCGTAGCTGCGCACGGGCTGCCCCATCTTCAGCGCGGTCAGCATGCGAATGGCTTTGGGGCCTACCCATAAACCAATGCCCAAAGCGGTCACCGCAGCCATGACCGCACGGAACGTGATGTACTGCACCACGCGCAAAAAACTGAAATCAGGCGACAAAGTCTGCAGCCACTCGGCCAAGATCAGCAGCATGTTGCGCCCTCCTTGCAAGCGCTTTCCAGCGCTTGCACCACTTGTTCCATCTTCATACTTCTCGAACCCTTGACCAGCACGCTGCCGGTCTGCCCCATACGGGCCTGCACCGCAGCAATCAGCGCGGCCATATCTTCAAAATGCGCAGCTCCATCACCAAATGCTGCAACTGCTTGCTTCATTTGAGGACCTAACGCGAGGAAACTTTCAATCCCAGCTTGCTGGGCACATGCGCCGGCTTCTGCATGAAAAGCAGGTCCCTGGTCACCCACCTCACCCATATCACCGAGCACCAGCAAACGCGGAGCGGGTAGCTCGGCCAGCACGGCAATGGCTGCCTGAACCGAGTCTGGATTGGCGTTATAGGTGTCGTCCACCACATCCACACGGCGGCCGGCACACACCACCGATGTCGAGCGAGAACGCCCCTTGACCGGCAAGAAAGCACTCAGCCCTTGGGCAATAGCAGCCAAAGGCACACCTGCTGCCAAGGCACAGGCCGTGGCCGCCAAGGCATTGCGCACGTTATGACGGCCTGCAATATGCAGCGCGCAGTCAAAGTTGCCTTGCGGTGTTTGCACCTGCACCTGCCATGCGCTGTGGGCCCAGTTGGCAGACAGCGCCGTAACATCCGCCGCGGCACCTCCAAAGGTCACCACCTTGCACGAGCCAGCCAGCTCACGCCACAAGGGCGTGAACGCATCATCAGCCGGCAATACCGCCGTGCCATCGGCTGGCAGATGCGCAAAGACGCTGGCGTTCTCTTCGGCCACGGCCTGCACGGTGTGCATGAACTCCTGGTGCTCACGCTGGGCGTTGTTCACCAGCGCCACGGTTGGTTGTGCCACACGTGCCAGCTCAGTGATTTCGCCGGGATGGTTCATGCCCAGCTCCACCACCCCAAGGCGGTGCGCTGCAGTCATGCGAAACAGAGTCAAAGGCACGCCAATGGCATTGTTGAAATTGCCTTGCGTGGCCAATGCGGCATCGCCCGCCTGTGCGGACAAAATGCTGGCGATCATCTGGGTCACCGTGGTCTTGCCATTGCTGCCAGTCACTGCAATCAAGGGCAGCTGAAACTGGCTGCGCCAGCCTGCAGCCAAGGCACCCAGTGCTACCGTGGTATCTGGCACTTCAATACCCTCAAGGCCCAGAGCCTCTAGGCCGCCATGCGCAATCACCGCTGTCGCAGCGCCTTGCGCCTTCACCTGAGGCAAGAAGTCATGGGCATCCATGCGTTCGCCCTTGAGCGCCACAAACAAATCACCAGCCTGAAGCGTTCGGCTGTCGGTATGCACACGCAGCAAAGGCGTTGTGGCACACCCCACCAGCCGCGCTTGCGGTTGGAAGGTGCGAATCCACACCAGCGCCTGTTGCAAAGTCATCATCACTTGTTCTGTCCTTCTCGCTGGGCCAAAGCCGCACGGGCTTTTTCCATGTCCGAAAACGGGTGTTTCACACCCATGATTTCCTGGTAATCCTCGTGGCCCTTGCCAGCCAGTAGCACCACGTCGCGGGCATCCGCCTTTGCAATCGCCTGCGCGATCGCCTGGCTGCGATCCACCTGCACATGCACGCCCTGCAGCTGCATGCCAGCAGTAATCTGGCCAACGATAGATTCGGGTTGCTCGCCACGCGGGTTGTCACTGGTGACCCACACCACACCTGCCTGACGCTGGGCCGCCTGCCCCATCAATGGCCGCTTGGTGGCATCGCGATTGCCACCACAACCAAACACGCAGTGCAGCTTGCCGCCACGCACTTGGGCCACCGGCTGCAAACCTTTGAGGGCTTGCTCCAAGGCGTCTGGCGTGTGGGCATAGTCCACCACCACCAGAGGCTGGTTTTGCAGCGCAATTTGCTGCATCCGCCCGGGCACAGGCTCTAGATCGCCGCAGATAGCCACCGCATCAGCCAGCGCAATACCCAGCGTACGCAACGTGGCCAGCACACCCAGCATATTGCTGACGTTGTACTGGCCGATCAGGCCGGTCTCCATCACATACGTTTGTGTGCCTTCTTGCACGTCAAACGCCAGACCACGCAAACCGTGGCGCACATTCAAGGCCCGCAGGCGGGCAGCGCCGTCGACTGCCACCGTCCAGACATCCAACTGGCCAGCAGCCTGCAGCTGCAGCGCTAAAGTCTGGCCGTAGCCATCATCGACATTGATCACCGCAGCCTTCAGCCCTGGCCACGCAAACAGCTTGGCCTTGGCCTGCCAGTAGGCATCCATGCTGCCGTGGTAGTCCAGGTGATCTTGGGTGAAGTTGGTAAAAATAGCGGTGTGAACGTCGACCCCGTCCAAGCGATGCTCTTCAATGCCAATCGAAGACGCTTCCATGGCACAAGCCGCCAGGCCTTGCTGTACATAGCTGGCCAGCGCATATTGCAGGCGCACTGGGTCAGGGGTGGTCATTCCTGTCACCACCAGATCGGGCGGCACACCGATGCCCAGCGTGCCCACCATGGCACACCCGTGGCGCACCCCGCTTTGGTACTGCGCCAAAGCATGGGCCAGCCACCATGCTGTCGTTGTCTTGCCGTTGGTGCCTGTCACTGCCAGCACTTGCAGTGCCTTGGAAGGCAGGCCATACCACTGCGCAGCAATTTCAGCCGTTGCCGCCTTCAGACCTTGGTAGCTAGCCACCGGGCCATCCAGCTCAAAGGCATGGATGCCTTCATGCTCGACCAGGCAGGCAACAGCGCCGCGCTCAATCGCAGATGCCACGTGTTGCCGGCCATCCGTCACGCCGCCAGGCCAGGCAATAAAACCATCGCCTGGCTGCACTTGCCGGCTGTCTGTTTGCAGCTGACCGGTCACTCGGGCACGCAACCAGGCCACAGCCTGCTGCACGTCATTCAAAAATGCGGGCGCTCGGCTCATAGCGACTCCTCCACAGGATTCGCAACGATTTGAGGCTGCACCGCCATGTCAGGAGCCACACCCAAGAGGCGCAGACTTTGCTGCACAACCGTACTGAAGACGGGCGCCGCCACCGTACCGCCGTAGTAGGTGCCATTGCTGGGCTCATCGACCATCACAGCCACAATCACACGGGGGTTTTCAATAGGTGCCATGCCCGTGAACCAGGCCCGGTACTTGCCTGCAGCATAGTTTTTACCCACTTGTTTGCGGGCAGTACCCGATTTTCCACCCACGGAATACCCCACAGTCTGGGCACGCTGACCGGTGCCGCCTGGGCCTGTGGCCAGTGCCAGCATCTTGCGCACCTGCTCTGCGGTACGTTCAGAGAACACAGGTACGCCCACCGGAGGCCTGTCCAGCTTCAGCATGGTGGCCGGAATCACTTTTCCACCATTCGAGAACACCGTGTATGAGCGTGTCATCTGCAGCAAGCTGGCAGACAGGCCGTAGCCATAGGACATGGTGGCCTGCTCAACAGGACGCCAGGTTTTATAGGCGCGCAAACGTCCACTTGCAGCCCCGGGGAATGCAATTTGCGGTTTTTGTCCAAAGCCGACGGCAGAGAATGTCTCCCACATTTCTTTTGCCGTTAACTGCTGCGAAATCTTGGTGGTTCCCACATTGCTGGACTTTTGAATCACACCTTCCACCGTCAGCAATCCATAATTTTTAGTGTCTGAAATGGTGGAACCCGTAACGTTGATGCGCCCGGGAGAAGTATCAATCTGCGTAGTTGGGCGAACCTTGCCACTTTCCAAAGCAATCCCGACGGTGATGGGTTTGATGGTGGAGCCTGGCTCAAACACATCCGTAATGGCGCGATTGCGCAGTTGCTCGCCCGTTAACCGCTTGCGGTTTGACGGGTTAAAGCTGGGGTAGTTGGCCAGCGCCAGCAACTCGCCCGTTTTGGCATCCATCACCACCACAGTGCCTCCCAGGGCCTTGTGCGCAATCACCTGATCCTTGAGCTTTTGATAGGCGAAAAACTGAATTTTGCTGTCAATAGACAATTGAATATCTCGGCCGTCAATGGGCGGAATTTCTTCTCCTACCCCCTCAACGACACGCCCCATCCGGTCCTTGATGACCCGGCGTGAGCCAATCTTTCCAGCCAGATCTTTTTCAAAGGCCAGCTCCATGCCTTCTTGGCCTTTGTCCTCGACATTGGTGAAGCCCACAATGTGCGCCGCAGCCTC
>ENA-OFCX01000791-OFCX01000791.1-metagenomes-genome-assembly--contig:-NODE-791-length-14756-cov-4.534317_pt1 | contig 14756 bp, 13 predicted proteins | sample MGYA00153384_OFCX01 | MGnify analysis MGYA00153384
CGGTGATCAATTGCAGATCGCGGATGTGCGCGGCCTCTTCCGGGGTCAGCGCCAGCGAGCGCGCCGGCTTGGCCTGTTTGAAGCAGGCGAGGACCTTTTCCAAGGTCGGGATCATCGCCGCCATCTCCTTGTCGGTCTTGCGCTTGACCGCCTTGTCGTACTTGGCCTTCACCGCCTCTTCGTCCTTGAGCACGAGCTCGAGATCGATGGTCTCGATGTCGCGCACCGGATCGATCGAGCCGTCGACGTGGATGATGTTGGGATCCTCGAAGCAGCGCACGACATGCAGGATGGCGTCGACGTTCTTGATCGCGGCGAGGAAGGCGTTGCCCTTGCCTTCACCTTTCGACGCGCCTTTGACCAGGCCGGCGATGTCGACCAGTTCAAGCTGGGTCGGGATCACCCGCTGCGTCTTGACGATGTCCTGCAGCACGTACATGCGCTTGTCGGGCACCATGACCATGCCGGTGTTCGGCTCGATGGTGCAGAACGGGTAGTTCGCCGCCTGCGCCGCCTGGGTCTGGGTCAGGGCGTTGAAGATGGTGCTCTTGCCGACGTTGGGCAGGCCGACGATGCCGCATTTCAAACTCATAAAAAACCTTCAAAAACCATCAAAGACTGTCAAAAACAGGTGGGAAATTGTAGGTTACTTCCCAGCGAAGCCAAGTTGCAGGTGGCCGAGTCAGTCAAAGCGAAAGTTGCCCTGCACGGTTTGCCCAACCCGCAGCAAGTGATCGTCAGCGCCAAGGCGCACCGCATTCATGCCAAAGGTAATGGCGCCATCAACGCGCGGATCTTTGCGGTAGCTTTGCAGCATGTCGCCCACCACCGGTGTGCTGATGGCGGTAAGCGGGTCAATATTAGGTATGGGGCAGCGTGGGCAGGGCTTGACGGGTTTTAGTTGCACAACACCGCTTTCGGTTGCGATGTGCAGCATGTCGATGCGGTCTTCATCGTGGGCATTGATTGGCTCGCCAGCCGACGCGCTGCCCAAAACGATGTTGGGCCGAAAGCGCGACATGCTGACAGCGCACTTTTTGTCTCCGTCGCCAGCTGCAACCAGTTTTGTATTGAAGTGCACCAAAGACGCTTCGCTGATGACGAGGACTGGAAAGCCGTCGTTGAACTGGTTTGGCGCTTCTATGTCGCCCGTCCAGTCACGGCTGCTCAGGCGCTTGTGGTCAGGGTCAAACCGTACCAGGCGGCATGGGGTACCTAAAAAATCAGTAAACCACTGCGCGGCAGTTGCGCCCATGTCAAACGCCGCTACATCGTCGTCCCACACCCGCACGCGCACTGGCGCTTCAACCTCGTCAAGCTTGACATGCAGCGCCAGCATGCCCGGCGCGCGCAGCACCATTTCATAGTGCTTGATTTGCGGCTGCACCAGCGCCATGCGTGGCAGCTCGCGCTGGGTTAAAAATTCGCCTTTGTCATCCACCACCATCCAGGCGCGGTCGAACTCCAGACCGGTGTCTATCAGCAGAGCTTCCTGTACTGCCACGCCCGCGCACGATTTGATGGGGTACACCACAAGCGAGGTAATGACGCAGGTGGTGTCAAAGTTGCCGTCTGGCAATGAAGATTGATCGCTCAAGGAAAATATCCTGAAAAATGGGTGTGGGTTGCGAATTCGCTGGCCATCTGAAGGGGGCAAGCCAGCGTGCAGCCCCCAATTTTGCACTGCCTTCTAGAATGTACAGATGTCCAAGACTTTTGATGTGTGTATTCGAGGCGACGGCGTGGTGGGCCGGACGTTGGCGCTGCTGTTGGCAAAAGAGCGGCTGCGGGTGGCGCTGGTAACGGCGCCGACTCCATCGTCCACTGGCCAGGACGTGCGCGCGTATGCGCTGAACGGTAACAGCAAGAAAATACTGGACACCCTGCGCGTGTGGCCCACTGCGGATTTGGCCACACCGGTCAGCACCATGCGGGTGTGGGGAGACGATGGCGGTGTGGTGAATTTCGACGCTGCGGGCGCGGGGCAAGACGCTTTGGCGTGGATTGTGGATGTGCCCGCGCTGGAGCGAAATTTGCTCGACGCTTGCCGTTTTCAAAGCCAGATTGAAACCGTCTCTGAACCTGCTACAGCAGCGTTAAACGTGATTTGTGAAGGCCAAAAAAGCAGCAGCCGGGCGGGCGTGGCGGCGCAGTGGTCGCGAAAATCGTATGGGCAAAAAGCCGTTGCGGCGCGTTTGACAAGCAGCGTCCCGCATCAAGGGGTGGCGCGCCAATGGTTTGCTGGCGGAGACATCGTGGCGCTGCTGCCGACTGGCGGCGCTGTCGGGAACTCTATGGCCCTGGTGTGGTCAGTCTCCGATGAACGCGCAGACATGCTGAGCAATTTATCACCGGCGGAGTTTTGCGCAGCTTTAATGGCGGTGTGTGGGGAGCAGGTCGGCCAGTTCGAGCTTGTTGGGGAGCCTGCAAGCTGGCCGCTGGCACTGTCAAATGCTGAGCATTGGGTTGGCTCAGGCTGGGCGCTGGCGGGCGACGCGGCGCACACGGTGCACCCGCTGGCGGGGCAGGGGCTCAATTTGGGCCTTGCAGATGTGCAGTGTCTGGCCAACGTGCTGGCCGGGCGAGAGTACTGGCGCGGCTTGGGCGACGAAAAGTTACTGCGTAGGTACGAGCGCGCGCGCAAGGCAGAAGTCGCGGCGGTGAGCGCGGTCACAGATGGGCTGCACAGCCTGTTTTCTCAAACCGGTGCGTCGTGGCAGTCGGTGCGTAATTTAGGAATGAATGGTTTTGCTGCCAGCAAGCCGCTTAAAAATTGGCTGACACGGCGGGCGGCAGGCATGCCGGTGTGAGTGTCAGCAAGTTCAGTTAAAACAACGATTCAAGTCAACTCACGTTAAGTCAAGTCAAGTCAAACCAAAGAAAAATCATGAACTATTTAAAATCAACCACGGCGGTTTGTTTGTTGGTGTGCGGCTTGGGCTCAGCCATGGCACAAGAAGCCGCCATACGCAAAAACCTCGCTGAGCGGTTGCCCAATTTGCCAAAAATTGATGAAGTCAGCAAAACGCCGATGAATGGGCTGTATGAGCTGCGCGTCAACGACAGCGAGATTTTTTACACAGACGCAGAAGGCAATTTTTTGATTCAGGGCGTGTTGATCGACGCGAAGTCAAAGCGTAATCTTACTGAGGAGCGCACGGAAAAGCTCAACGCTATTGAGTTCAGCGCGCTGCCCTTGAAAGACGCCTTCACCATTGTGCGCGGCAACGGCAAACGCAAGCTGGCTGTCTTTGAAGATCCCAACTGCGGCTTCTGCAAGCGCTTTGAGCGCGACCTGCAAAACGTCAATGATGTCACGGTGCATATGTTTTTGTACCCGGTACTGGGCGCTGACTCCGTTGAAAAGACCAAAAGCATTTGGTGCGCCAAAGACCGTGGAAAAGCCTGGCTGGACGTGATGGTGCGGGACATGCCGGTCGTCAAGGCCACCTGCGACGCCACGGCGATTGACCGCAACAAGGCCTTTGGTGCAAAGTACAAAATCACAGGCACACCAACGATCTTTTTTGCCGACGGTTCCCGCGTACCGGGCGCTATCAATGCGGCGCAAATAGAAAAGTTTTTGGCTGAAGCCAAGTAGCAGGTACCAAGTCAGTTGCTGTCGCATCCCTTGGCCGCTGGTAGCGCTACAGTGCTTGGCGTGCCGCTGCATTTGCAGACTTTTGAGGCCACCCATGCTGCGGCCTTGAAGCGCCTGGCGGCGATCAGGCCTGCTGAGTACGCCAGAAGTCGCAACGCACTGGACGGTGCGGTCACCGGTCTTTCGCCCTACTTCACGCACGGTATTTTGACGATGGCTGAAGCCGTGCGCACAGTTCATGCCGCCCACTCCTTGGGCTTTGACGACAAACTCGTGTTTGAGTTTGCCTGGCGTGAATTTTTCCACCATGTCTGGAGCCGTGCTGCCGACCAGGGCGATGCCATCTTGCGCAATATGCACGGCACATTGCCGTGGCACGGTACCTATGCCGACACGCTGCCGCAAGATATCCGCGAGGGCCGGACCGGAGTAGCCGCAATCGACAACGCGGTGCGCATTTTGTACGGCACAGGCTATCTGCACAACCATTTGCGCATGTGGCTGGCAAGCTACGTGGTGCATGTGCGCAAAATCAATTGGCGCGTGGGTGCTGACTGGTTGTATGGCCATTTGCTCGATGGCGATTTGCCCAGTAACCACTTGAGCTGGCAATGGGTGGCCGCGACGTTTTCAAGCAAGCCGTATTTGTTCAACGCCGAAAACGTTTTCAAGTATGCGCCACACAACGCGCGCTCCGCCTGGGATTGCAGCGGCACGGTAATTGACCAAAGTTACGAGGCGCTGGACGCGATGGCGCGCAACCAGGCCGGCAAACTCGCCGAGCGCGGCCAGCACGCAGGGGTAATCGAGCCAGCGCTTTCGAGCCTTATTTTTGAGTCTTTTGATGCTTTGAATCAATCGAGACGGGCGCAAGAAGCTATAAATATTATAGCAAATGAAAGTGATGTGATACTTGAGCTGATTCATCCTTTCTGTCTTGCGCCGCGTGCTGCCGGGCGCTCGCGAGGCAATGTTTTGCGCATCGGCATTATCCATACCCCCGCGCATGCAATGTGGCCGTGGTCTGAGCGGCGCTGGCGCTTTGTATTGGATGCAATGGCACAAACCACCGATGCCATCTGGGTGGGCGACGTTGCGCAGCTGGACGTGCCCCGGGGTTCGAGAGTAACCGCGCAGTCCACGCTTTTTCCGGGCTATCGAGAAGCACTTTCCAAAGTTGCAACGCTATTTGACGCGCCGCGCCTGCTGCCGAACCCGACCATGGCGTGCCGCTCGTTTACCAAGTTCTATGACCGCGCGCGCCGTGATGCTGGTCCATTTACAAGCCTGATTTTTGGGCCAGACGACGCCCGATGAAAAACGCGAAAACCATTGCACAACTGGGCTACGCAGGCTTGATCCCGTTTGTGTTGCTTGCCGCGCTGATGTGGCTGGTCGATACCGATCTGTTGCCTTTCGTGTCGGTTGCGCTGGTGGGTTACGCCGCTGCCATAGCGTCATTTCTGGGTGGCGTGCACTGGGGCATTGGCTTTTTGCAAGGGGACGCGGCGCCACGCGTGCATTTTGTGTGGGGCGTTGCACCGTCTTTGTTGGCATGGCTTGCTTTGCTGATGTCTGCGGATGCGGCGTTGCCTTTGCTCGGGCTGGTGGTTGTGGTTTGCTACTTGGTGGACCGAAAGCTGTACACGCAGGCAGGCCTTGCCGAATGGCTGCCGATGCGGCTACGCTTGACAGTGGTAGCTGCCGCCAGTTGCGTGCTGGGCGCAGCGGCGATTTAGAAAATGTGAGGGCAACAGACGCTATGGGTACAACCAAATCAACGGCTGGCGATGCATTGATCCATTACCGAATTCAGGCGCGGGATGTTCACGCGCATTTGTTTGATGTCACGCTGACGATTGCAACGCCATTGGCAGAGCAGCGTGTCTCTCTTCCGGTGTGGATTCCGGGCAGCTACTTGGTGCGTGAATTTGCCAAGAATTTACAGAACCTCAAAGCCCGGCAAAGCACCAAGCCGCGGCTTATGCGCCAGCTTGACAAATGCACCTGGCAAATCAGCTGCAACCCCGCCGCGCCCCTGGTGGTGACGTACCAGGTGTACGCGCACGACAATTCGGTGCGCACGGCCTGGCTGGATGCACAGCGCGGGTTTTTCAATGGCACCAGTGTTTGTCTGCGGGTAGATGGTCAAGCAGACGCCGCTCACAGCTTGGAAGTATTAGCTCCTGAAAAAGTAGCAAATTGGTCAGTGGCAACGGGTGCCAATGCTCATAAGATCGATAAAAAAGGGTTCGGCACTTACAGCTTTGACGACTACGACGCACTCGCCGACTGCCCTTTCGAGCTCGGCGCATTTTGGTCCGGTAGTTTTACGGCAGCGGGTGTACCGCACCGCTTTGTAGTCGCCGGTGCGCTGCCGGGCTTTGACGGTGCCAAGCTGCTGGCCGACACACAAAAAATCTGCGAAGCTGAAATCCGCTTTTGGCACGGCAGTAAAAAGCCGCCCTTTGCCAACTACGTGTTCATGCTGAACGCGGTCGATGACGGCTACGGTGGGCTGGAGCACCGCAACTCCACGGCGCTGATCTGCAACCGCAGGGACCTGCCGCGGCTGCAAGAGCCAAAAGTATCTGAGGGCTACACCACGCTGCGCGGGCTGATCAGCCACGAGTACTTTCACACCTGGAACGTCAAGCACTTGCGACCAGCTGAATTTGCAAGCTACGACTACACCCAGGAAAATTACACTGAGCTGTTGTGGTTTTTTGAAGGCTTCACCAGCTACTACGACGACTTGCTGCTGCGCCGCGCGGGCCTGCTGGACAACGCCGGGTACTTGAAGCTGCTGAACAAAACCATCAACCAGGTCATGCAAACTCCCGGCACGCAAGTCCAGTCGGTGGCCGAGGCGAGTTTTGACGCGTGGGTCAAGTACTACCGGCAAGACGAAAACACGCCGAACGCTACCGTGAGTTACTACACCAAAGGCGCGCTGGTGGCATTGTGTTTTGACTTGACGCTGCGCCGCGAGGGCCACACTACGCTCGATGGGGTGATGCGCGGCGTGTGGCAGCGCTGCACCGCCGGGCCAATGACCGAAGCCGATTTTTCAGCAGTCTTGCAAGCGCTCGGTAAACGTTCTTTCGCCCCTGAGCTGGCCAGCTGGGTCCATGGCAAAAAAGATCTGCCTTTGCGCACGCTTTTGGTTGAGCAAGGGGTTTCGGTGCATGACGACCCGGCGCAACTGGCCCAGCGCCTGGGGCTGCGGGTCAGTGAGGTAAACGGCGTTCACATCAAAGCCGTGCTGTCTGGCGGAGCGGCGGCCCAGGCTGGATTTGCTGCAGGCGATGAGTGGCTGGGGGTGGAGCCAGCCAAACCAGAAAAACCCCAAACAGGGTACGGCGGCTGGCGCATGCAGCGCTTGGATGACGTGCTGCTTTACGCGGGCAACGCGAAAAAAGTCATCGCGCTGGTGTCACGTGACAAGCGGCTTGCGCGGCTGACGCTGGCCCTTCCTGCGGCTGCAACCACCTGGCGGCTGGCTATTGCAGATGTTAAAAAAGCGGAACGCTGGTTGTCTGGGGTCGCCGAAGACAAAAATGCCAGGTGATTTTTTTGCGGGTTTCGTCGCTGTCACGATGCCATTGAATCGGCAAGTAACAAGCCCCCGAATTTGGTCACAATAAAGTCGGCTCTAAAGGCTGCAAGCGTGTGACAAGATTGAGTTTATTTGGTACCTAAAGAAAGCACATCGATATGACCTACGAAACCATACTAGTAACCACCGAAGGCCCAGACACCCGCCGCGTTGGCATCGTGACGCTGAACCGGCCAAAGCAACTGAACGCGCTCAATGACCAGCTCATGGACGAGTTGGCCAACGCTTTGAAGGCCTTTGAGCTTGATGAAAACATAGGCTGCATGATCATCACTGGCAGTGAAAAAGCCTTTGCAGCCGGGGCTGACATTGGCGCGATGGCCAAATACAGTTTTGCCGATGTCTACAAGGGCGACTACATCACCCGCAATTGGGAGCAAATCAAAGGCATTCGCAAGCCAGTAATCGCAGCAGTGAGTGGTTTTGCTTTGGGCGGCGGTTGTGAGCTGGCCATGATGTGCGACTTTATTATTGCGGCTGACAACGCTAAATTCGGCCAGCCTGAAATCAAGCTGGGCGTGATTCCCGGTGCGGGCGGCACCCAGCGCCTGCCGCGTGCGGTGGGCAAAGCCAAAGCAATGGACATGGCTCTGACAGGCCGCATGATGGACGCAGTGGAGGCCGAGCGCGCGGGGCTGGTCAGCCGCGTGGTGCCGCTTGAAAAGCTGATGGAAGAAGCCCTGGGCGCTGCGCTGATGGTGTGCGCATACGGCCAGCCGAGCGTGATGGCGGCCAAAGAAGCCGTGAACCGCGCCTTCGAGTCCGGCCTGTCTGACGGTGTAATGTTTGAGCGCCGGCTGTTTCACGCCTTGTTTGCGACTGACGACCAAAAAGAGGGCATGGATGCGTTTGTGAACAAGCGCAAGCCGGTTTTCAAGCATTCTTGAACCCCTTTTAGACACTCGCCGATACTGATAGCTATAATTTATGCTCGGGTGATATAGCTCAGTTGGTTAGAGCGCAGCATTCATAATGCTGATGTCGGTGGTTCAAATCCACCTATCACCACCATTTTTTGTGGTTTGGCACAGTCAAAACCCATCTCATTTCTACAGCCTCTGGACAAACACCATGAACCGCTGGACCTCCAAAACCTTTGCTTCGATGGCTTTGCTTGCGCTGTTTGCCAGCACGGCATTTGCCCAAACCGAAGAAGCACCAAGCAATATCCGCAAGTTTCCACCAGACGCCAAACGCGGTGAGTTGGTGGTGTTCAGCGCGCCTGATGTGTCGATCGATGGCAAGCCAGATCGCCTGGCTCCGGGCGTGCGCATTCGTGACGCCAGCAACGCGCTGGTGCTGTCCAGCACGCTGGTCAATGCGCGGTTGCTGGTCAATTACACCCGCGGCAACACGGGCCTGCTGCAAAACATTTGGGTGTTGAACACCGAAGAAGCAAAGCTGAAAATGCCCGGCCAGCCCGGGGGTTTTTTTAGCAACATCGGGTCCATGTTTGACACACCAGTGGTTAAAGACGACGGCAAAACGCCGTTTAACCAGCTGCCCAAGTACAAGCAGTAAAACCGAGCGAAAACGGCTGTTTTGGCCTGTTTTAGTCCTTTTTAGCCTTTTTTAGGCATTAAATCGACCTGTAGCCCAATAAATACGGGCGCAAGCAGCTCCTGAATTAATAGCGTTTATTGTCCTCCACCATGACCAAAAAAGTCTTCATCAAAACCTTCGGCTGCCAGATGAACGAGTACGACTCGGACAAAATGCAAGACGTTTTGCGCGCAGCAGACGGCTACGAGCCCACGCAGGACATGGAACAGGCCGATCTGATTTTGTTCAACACCTGCTCGGTGCGTGAAAAGGCGCAAGAAAAAGTCTTCAGCGACCTGGGCCGCGTCAAACACCTGAAAGAAAAAGGCGTGCTGATTGGCGTCGGCGGCTGCGTCGCCAGCCAGGAAGGCGCAGCCATCATTGCCCGCGCGCCGTATGTGGATGTGGTCTTTGGCCCGCAAACCCTGCACCGCCTGCCTGACCTGCTGGAAAAACGATCAAGGTTGGGCAAGCCGCAAGTTGACATCAGCTTTCCAGAAATCGAAAAGTTTGACCACTTGCCACCTGCGCGGGTCGAAGGCGCGAGCGCTTTTGTGTCCATCATGGAAGGCTGCTCCAAATATTGCAGCTACTGCGTCGTGCCCTACACACGCGGGGAAGAAGTGAGTCGCCCGTTTGAAGACGTGCTGGTAGAAGTGGCTGGCCTCGCCGACCAGGGCGTGAAAGAAATCACGCTGCTGGGCCAAAACGTGAATGCTTACCGGGGGAAGATGGGCACGTCAAGCGAGATCGCCGACTTTGCCACCCTGCTCGACTACGTACACGACATTCCCGGCATTGAGCGCATTAGATACGTGACCAGCCACCCAAACGAGTTCACCCAAAGCCTGATTGACGCCTACGCCAGACTACCCAAGCTGGTCAGCCACCTGCACCTGCCGGTCCAGCACGGCTCCGACAAAATTTTGATGGCCATGAAGCGCGGCTACACAGCGATGGAATACAAAAGCACCATCCGCAAACTGCGCGCCATCCGTCCCGACCTGGCCATGAGCAGCGACTTCATCGTCGGCTTTCCGGGCGAAACGGATGAAGACTTCGACAAAATGATGCGCCTGATTGATGATGTGGGTTACGACACATCGTTCAGCTTCATCTACAGCCCCCGCCCTGGCACACCCGCAGCGAATATCAAAGACGACACGCCGCACAGCGTGAAATTAAAACGCCTGCAACATCTGCAAGCCACCATTGATAAAAGCGTAGAAGCCATCAGCGCCAGCCGATTGGGCACTGTTCAGCGCGTGCTGGTGGAAGGGCCTGCACGCAAAACACCAAATGCGCTGTTTGGCCGGACGGAATGCAACCGGCCTGTGGTGTTTAGTGGGGCTGACCGGTTGATTGGGCAACTGGTGGATATCAGGATTACAGAGGCGCCTATGCGGTCGCTGAGGGGTGAGGTGGTGGCTGCTGATGAGGCTGTGGCCCTGTGAATTTCGGCGCGAGCAGCTCTTGAATTAGTAGCGGTTCGCGTTGCGGGGTTTGCCGTGAGTTGCAGCCGGGCAACCCCCGGCACTCGCATCAAAGTTAACCGCTACCAATTCAAGAGCTATCCGCGCCTGTATCTGAAGCGCCACAGCCCCATTTTCATAGACAAATCGACCGTTTGCAGCACTTCCTCAAGGCATACCACCCGCCACTTGATACCCACTTCCAAGCAGGTTACGCTACAGCAACAAACTGATACAACCCTATGAAGCCGTTCCAAACCCTTTGCAGCGCCGCGCTATTTGCATTTCTGGCGAGCAGCTTTTCACCGCTTGCCTGGGCACAAACCAAACCCGCCGCCAAAGCCGCTCCAGTAGCCAGCGCCAACAAATCGTCTCTTCCAGCTGGCATCGTCGGCACAATCGAATTACTCAGCGGCACCGTCACCATCACTACGCTCAGAGGCGTGCCGCGTGATATGACGGTAGGTATGGCGCTCGAAGCTGGCGACACGATCAAAACAGCCGATGAAAGTGAAGCGCATGCCAATATGGCTGATGGCGCTTACCTTGCGGTGCGGGCAAATTCGGCCATCAAAATCACGGCGTATGCGGCCAATGGCAACAGCCGTGACAGATCATGGATTGACGTGGTCACCGGCAGCTTGCGCACGGTGACGGGCTGGATTGCCAAGACCCGGCCGAAGGGCTATCGCATCAACACGCCGACGGCCACCGTGGGCGTGCGCGGCACCGACCATGAAGTGATTTACTACACCCTGGCCGACGCTGAAACTGAAGAGGAAGCCGGCACGCACAACGTGGTGTACGAGGGTGAGACGACGCTGGAAACCGCCCGTGGCCGCGTCAATATCACCCAAGGGCAGGCTGCGTATATTCCCATCGATGCCTTCGCGCCCAAGATTTACGCAGGGCAATTGCCAGCGTTTTTGGTGCGGGCGCGCGGGCAGTTTGATGGCGATGTGGTGGAGCACCGCAACTCCCTTGATACCATTATGCAGCGCAGCCTGATGGAGCGCGGCATCATGCGCGAAGGTCAAAATCTGCAAGATATTTTCAAACGCATCGGCGGTGAGGGCTTTGTGCCCGGTGCCAGTGGTGGCCAGCTACCGCCCATACAGCGCGGGGTGCAGGGCGTGCAGTCCGATATTTTGAAGCAGACCTTTGGCGGGCCAGGCAACACCAAAGAGGCGCTGCCAGTGCCGTTTGGGCTGCCCGGCGGTGGGGGCAACCCAAACGCTCCGCCGCCGATGGGCATACCGTCGCCCGGCGGCGGCGGTATGCCCTTTATGCCGAGGTAACTACCCGGGAGCGTGGGCGTTGGCTAGCGAGCACTTAAAAACCGCTGAAGGTGCCTGATCACCAACTCGCGCTGCTCATGCACGATCCAGTGCGTAGCGCCCTCGATTTTTTCTAACTGCATGTTGGGAACATAGTCGGCCAAGCCGTCTAGCAGCGCTGGCGGCAGCGCAATGTCGCCCATGCCCCACAAAACGAGTGTGGGCACCAACACATCCAGCAGGGCACGAGGCATGACCACGCCCGCAGCGCCTGGGTCGTTGTGCGGCGGGCCCAACCGGGGCGGGCGCAGGGGCGACGCGCGGTAAAAATTGAGCGGCCCCGTCAGGCCGCTTTGCCACACTTCCCGGTACTGCTGGCGCACGGCTTCGGTGAGCCAGGCGGGGGCGATACGTACGCCACTGGTTTCTTGAATGTTTCCTTTCACTGTACTAAACGGCATAAAAAATTCAAACAAGCGCCGAAAATCGTCTTCTGCCAGCAGCGCTTCTGCGTCTGGTCGAATCAAAAAATTCATGTACGCGCTTGCTGCTTGCTGCTCAGGCGAATGCTGCAGCTCGCGCAAAAAAGTGCCTGGATGTGGCGAGTTGATGATGGCCAGTTTTTTCATCAACTGTGGTTGGCTGGCAGCCAAGTTCCAGGCCACCGCGCCGCCCCAATCGTGCGCAATCAGGCAATCTATTGGAGCGCCTTCCAGCGCGATCAACGCGGCGATGTCCTGCACCAGATGCTTGGGTCGGTAGGCGCTCACATCCGTTGGGGCGCTTGAGTGCTGAAAGCCGCGCAGATTGGGGGCAATGCAGCGGTAGCCGCCGTTTTCGGGTTGTGCGAAGTGTTTCAGCAGTTCATCCCAGACAAAGGCGGCTTCAGGAAAACCATGTAGAAACATTAGCACCGGTCGGCCTTTTTCGCCTGCGCTGCGGCACGACAGGGTGACGCCGTGGGGTAAGGGTTGCTGGTATTGGTTCATGAATTCATAAGAAATTTTAAATGCTATTAATTTAGCAGCTGCTTGCGACGGTTTTTATTGGGCTAAAGGCGATTTTTGCTCCAAATGTGCCCAGTCCCACAGGTGCTGGGCAACTTCTTCCACTCCCTGCTTTTTAAGTGCAGAAAACAGCTTCACGTCTCCGCCCCCAGCATTGAGCTTGGCAATTTGCAGTGCTTTCGCGCCCTCTGTTTTATTGAGCTTGTCGGATTTGGTCAGCAAAATTAAAAATTTCAAACCTTCTTCAACCCGAGGCCGAATCACATCCAGCAAAATTTCGTCGAGCTCCGTCATGCCCCGGCGCGGGTCGCACATCAACACCACGGCTTTGAGGTTGTCACGCGTTTGCAAGTAGTTGCCCATCACCTGCTGCCAGCGGATTTTGGCTTCCTTGGGCACCGCCGCGTAGCCGTAGCCGGGCAGGTCGGTCAGCACCGCGTCTGTCACCCCCTGTTTGCCCAGCGTGAACAAGTTGATCGACTGCGTGCGCCCTGGCGTTTTTGACGCATAAGCCAGCCGGTGTTGCTGCGTCAGGGTGTTGATGCACGTGGATTTGCCCGCATTGGAGCGGCCCACAAAAGCAATTTCAGGCACTTCGATGCGGGGCAAATGCTTGAGTTCGGGGGCGGTGGTCAAAAACTTGGCCGTGTGCAGCCAGCCCATGGCGATTTTGGGGTCGGGCCGGCTGAGCGTCACTGCTGGCGTGGTTGAGATGGTTTGGGGGGGTGCAGATGTTGTCATGGTGTGTTGATGGCTTGCGTCAATACCCGAGTAGCAAGAGATACCTATAACCCATTGTAAAATCCGATGGAATTTGATCCTGGTGCATCCTCTATTACATCATCCCCCGATATGAAGCTGTTTGTTACTTCCCTCCTGAGCGCCGTTTTGGTGCTGTCTGCGGCTGCATCGTTTGCCGCTGGTCCCGCACCGGTAGCACCAGCGCCAAAAGCCAAACCTGACCTTGTGAAAGGTCAAGCCAGTTTCGCAACGTGTTCTGGCTGCCATGGCGCAGACGGCAATTCGGGCACTCCTGCCAACCCCAAATTGGCGCAACAACATCCGGAATATATTGTTAAACAGTTGCAAGAGTACAAATCTGGCAAGCGGGCCAACGCCATCATGTCTGGCATTGCCGCCGGTTTGACGGAAGAAGACATGAAAAACATCGCCTTTTGGGTCACCTCCAACAAAGCCAAACCGGGCAATGCTACTGACAAGGAACTCGTGGCTTTGGGCGAGCGCATCTACCGCGGCGGCATAAAAGAGCGCCAGATTACTGCCTGTGCCGGTTGCCACAGCCCGAATGGCGCTGGTATCCCCGCCCAGTATCCGCGTCTGAGCGGCCAGCACGCTGAATACACTGCTGCCCAGTTAACCTATTTTCGCGATGGTGTGCGCAAAAACAACCTGATCATGACCCAAGCTGCCGCACGCCTCAATGACCGTGAAATCAAGGCGCTGGCTGACTATATCGCTGGGTTGCGATAAGCCATTTGTCAAAGGTGAGCAGATTGAACCCTTGACTCAAAAAATACTCCTAACAAGCGAAGCTTTGCAAAAAGATTCGCTTTTTTTACGCCCGCGTTAAATCCATGCGAGAGTTGTGTGCGTATCGATATTAAGCTTTAAGCACTTCAAAGGACAACCATGCTAATTAAAACCAACGCCAGCGGCTATAACCATGCCATACCGAGCGAAATTACCTCGGCCAGTACCTACCGTGGCCGCCGCGATTTGATGAAACTGATGGCCACTGGCGCAGCGGGCGCGGCGCTTGCCACCTGGGCCAGCCGGGAGGCGATGGCGCAAGCTGTGGCCAAACCGGGCAAGCTGGCGGCGCTACCCGGCAGTAAATCGGCAGTCGCTGGCGCGATGACGATGGAAAAAATCACCGACTACAAAGACGCAACCACGTATAACAATTTTTATGAGTTTGGCACTGACAAAGCCGACCCAGCCAAAAACGCAGGATCGCTGGTCACCAAGCCTTGGAATGTGGTGATTGAAGGCCTGGTCAAGCAGCCCAAAAGTTACACAATTGAAGACCTGATCAAGCTCAGCGCCCAGGAGGAACGCATTTACCGCCTGCGCTGTGTCGAAGGCTGGTCGATGGTGATACCGTGGGTCGGTTACTCCATGTCAGAGCTGATTAAAAAAGTCGAGCCGCTGGGCAGCGCCAAGTTTGTTGAGTTCCACACGCTGGCCGACCCGAAAACCATGCCTGGTGTTGGTTCG
>ENA-OFCX01000794-OFCX01000794.1-metagenomes-genome-assembly--contig:-NODE-794-length-14726-cov-5.145389_pt1 | contig 14726 bp, 4 predicted proteins | sample MGYA00153384_OFCX01 | MGnify analysis MGYA00153384
GTATTGCCGCTTGGAATTGGATAGTTGATGCTGTTTCTATTGCAAATTAGAATTAGACTTGCTCGGCGTCAAAATCCACCGCAATGCGACACGCTCTTAATGCTTGACGCGCGTGTGGTGATAGGGACGCTCTCGCCGCAGGGGCTATGCGGCTTTGGCTTGTCGATCTTGAAGCCGCTCGCTTGAGCGTGCTGCGGTTAATCGAACATTGGCTCACCGGCAAGGCGCGAGGACATTGTTGGCGCAGGCCAGCGTCGGGTGTAGATGTGTTTGCGGCATTGGTCGGAACGACTCTTTGATGCGTTCACGCACGGCGCAAATCGTCATTACTTTTTACCGGTCAGGCGATTTAATTGGTGATCTTAACGATGTGAAATGAATTTTTCGGTATGGCATACCGAAAAACAGCTACGCCAAACCCCCTATAAAAGCGGCTATTACGACGAAAGTCGCAGCGACTTGGGTGGTTGTTACGTGGTGTTTCGCTGGGGATGCAGTCCGGCAGGGCGGCGTCAGTCGAACCACGGTAGCGGTTGCGAAGCAGCTGATCAGTACCGGCAACGACAATTTGATGAATGCGGTCATGCAGCGCCGCATTAGCAACCGCTTCGCGCTCGCTCTTTCAACGTTGTGGGTAGACGACCAAATCCAGACGATCAACCATTTGTTAAAGGCACGAAGGAAGGCGAAAAGCGGGTGAATCGCAGGGGCACAGAAAAGAGGGCCGTTGAGAAATCAAAGAAGGACAACGCCGATATCGACAAGGTATAGCAGCGATTAGTCAGACGAAAACGCCAGAAGAGGCAGCACCGCATTCTCCACGCGAAAAAAGCACGCACGAACGAGTTTCCAAAAAATAAAGTCACGGTATGCCATACCGTGGAAAAGGTGTCTCAAAAATGCCGCAAATCGCGCTATTCTGACGAGAATTACTGAGATTTATCGAGCTTTCGTTGCACGTTACCCGCGGTGGTTGCGACCGCGGCACGTTTCGGGTGTGTCTGATCGACGCTACCATCGAACCCGAATCTGTGGACCGCCAGCATAAATTTCCGGCTCGCGCGGTTAGCAGCGGTTCACGCAACTCGAATTTCGGAGGCGTCAAAAGATCCACTGACGTCACGACCGAATGGGGAATCGTTGATGTCAAAAAAACGCCATCACCCACTTTGCGCGTTCACTTGTAAACGCGAGGGCACATTCTGCCTGATATTTGCCCGGCACCCTCCTCTCGCAAGGCGCGAATCGTATGAAACCGCAGTTGATGCTGGCTGAGCACCGCGTGTGAGGGGTGTGGCGTTGACTCGCTTGGTGGTTGATGAAAATCGGACGCCAGCGCGAAAAAGATGCGCCCAAAAATATCTGAATTTTTTGAATTCACGTGAGATTTTTGGTGAGTCTGGAGCAGAGCCGATAGCCCCCCCACCCCTACGTATGTGGGGGTTGAGGGCGCTATCGGCTGCGGGGAGACTTTCGGAGCCGCCGTCGCTTTCACCGACCGCTGAGGCAAAGCACGCAGCCTCAGCGATTTTTTTGATTTCAAGATCGCGTTCTGATCTTCCCCCGGGCTCGAAAACTAGCACCGCCCTGCGCGCTCTGGGTTCGTGGTTGCGCGCGTAAATTGCAACTGAGAATCGACTGCCACCATATTGAGCCGTCCAGACGATACTTGGATTCCGTAAATTAAATTCTCGGCGTGACCGCAGGGTCACTACCGCCGAAAAAAGCGGTTGAATCACTCCGCTTTCAATAACCGAACGGCGTGTTTGTACGCAGGCCGTTCTGGTTGGCGCGCTGATATTTATAGGTGTCGCGTATGGAACACGAAAGTGATTGCCGCTGCATCGCGTCGGCGAAATCCGTTCGCGTCGCAGGGTTCGAAATGGGCGTGTTGGGGAAGTTTGGGGGAGCAGCTCCCCGCTTGCAACGATCAACTTTCGCGAGTTAACGCTAATCGCATCGAGAGCGCAACGACTGGCGCAATAAAACGCGTTCTGGCGAACCGCCCATTAAAGGTGCCTTCGTAGCACAACTGGGACGGGCGGCAACGCATCTGAAGCAAAATGATCCACACATGTATTCATACGCACGCGTTAAGTGTTTGCCACGTCTGCACAGTTTCAACGACCTGACTCATCAGCTGCGACTTGAATCGCGTTCGCACGCGGTCTGATGAGTTTTCGGTATGGCATACCGAAAAACGAAGGCGCAAAAGCGGCAAAAAAAAGGGCTATTACGCGGATAAATACAATGTCCTGCGCCGCTTTCCAAAAAATTAACATTCGGTTTGGTGGTGTTTGATGCGGTGTCGCGGCGTTGTTGTGCCCAATCCGCGCTGTGTAAACGACACATGACCATTGTTCAATCTGCACGGTTTCAGCGGCACCATACCGATAAGTCGTTGCCGTAAACCCCTGCCACCTTTCGACAAAATACCGCACCAACCTGCTTTGAATCGGATCATGTCAGCGGGCAGTACATCCAGTGTTGGAGAGCGGACAGGCTGATGGGCTCAATTGCGGCGCTTTCGCACACCTAAAACAACAGTTTTTTCAGCAACTGAACGTATGGCCACTGCCATGCGGGTGATGGAATGCTCTTACGCACTCACGGTTTCAACCGACCATGCGGAGGTCAGTTGTACAGAACCACTAACCTGAGCCGCGATAAAAATCTTGGAAATAACGACCAAACAGATTTCGAGAGAGTGAATCAGCTTTTTGATCGTGACTTCCCGCGTGATGCCTTGCGATGAGACGCGCGGACACTCGCGCGGCGATTTTTTCGGGTTCACCATGTGACTTGCATAACGTCGCCAATCGCCCAAAGCGCACCACCTGCGGAATGTGTTTTCTCACGCCTACCGACTTTTCCTTCGATGTGGGCATCGTTGCTGCGATCCTGTTGGACATATCGTCGAAAGCCGGGACGATACTTTCCCAAGTCGTGCCATTTGCCGGCCAGTTCCGCCCACTTTTTCGACTCAAAATGTGAAGCCCTTTCCCCTTCGAGGCGCGCGACTGAGAGCAAATGATCCTCCGGAGTCTGCGGTGAAGTGCTGCCGTTCGAATGCGCAGTCATGAAGTTCATTTCGCTTACCGGCTGATCCACAAATTTTCGTTGCTGACGTGTTACCTTTTGGCCACTTCAGACCAGTGGCTGAACAATTGGGCCACCTAAAAAATTCTCCTTAAAATTCTCCGATGCGCTGTTGCGAATGCTGCGCGCTCTGTCCATTTGGTTTGGACTGCTGGCGCGATTCTGACCTATCGCCTAGACTTCAGCGTTTTGAAATTGCTCGGTTGCGCCACGTTCGTCCACGCAAGTCGATAGTCGCGACCGGCACCACTCACTCACTCTCCACAGTCAACGCTAGGACTTTCGCAGCTACGCGACGTCCCAGCGCAAGCCCATCTTCATTGTCGAACCGAAAATGAATGCCGCCGTACAGGCGCGACATTGCAGCCTCTTCCGCCATTGCTTCTAACGCCAGCCTGTGTTCTGGCAGGTAGCGTGAAAGCACGATTGAGGCAGCCCCGCTGAAGCTTGCATGGCCCGACACGTAGCTTGGGAAGGGGGGCGTGAGAATAACGGGGGACCAATCAATACCCAGCAGCTTCTTGGCGGCGGTTACGGGTCGCAATGTCCAGTAGGCGTACTTCGCGTCCCACGCGGCTATGAACGCATCGGCCAGCGCCATGTTGAGCCATGCAAAGAGCCGCACGATTTCGCTGTCTGTTAAGTCGCTGTCCTTAACTAGCGCCAAGGCAATCTGATTCCAATGGCCAGCGGGCGTGACGCTGCCGCGTCCGTCTGCCCAGAAAAGCGCCACCTTCTTTTGCTCATCGGTGAGCTGATCTCGGCTCATCGCAATCACCTCGCGCAAATCTTTCAGGTAGCGAACAGAGGCAAACGCAGGGGGTGTGGGGCGGAATTCGGAAGGTGTCGCCAATGCCCAAGGTCGCCAATTCGGTGCAAATGGCTCCTCAGGCGGGTAGTAGAAGTACGGCGCAGTAGGCTCCCAACTGCCGGGGCCGTACACCCTGCCTTCGCCGTAATACTCAAGACTGGATCCGTTCCAACCCTTTGCAGCACCGTCCGCTTCCGCGTGTTTAACGGCAATCTCGCCAATGAGCTGACCTATCGCGAGCCACTTTTTTTGGTCAGCGATTTGCGTAAGTGCCGCTTCGCTGGCCTGTCCGCCTGTGAATGCAAGTTGATGCACGTAGCGATCAAAGTTGTTCTCTTCAGCGATAAAGACATAGCGCAACACGCGCGTCGCTGCGGCATTGACGGCGAGCACGCGTGCGTCTGACGTGCACGCGGCGGGTAAAGCTGCGCCGCATCGTTCATCCACAAAAAACCACGCGTCATGCATCGCCACGTGCAAAATCGCCAACGCACGCGCTGCTCGGTTCGGTGAGGTTTTGTGTTTGATGAATGAGTCAGTTGCGACTTGAGTCCATGCCAGCGTAGGACGTTTCGGGTTGGCATTTTTTAGCGCATCGGGGACGGCGATGAGCACTGAAAGTGGCCGTGACGATGGGGGCGCAACATACTGCGATGAACCGTTGGCAGCGCTGGTCAGTAGTGCTTGCTGCTGCGGTGTGACTGCAACGATCAGGCCGACTGAATACGCTTGAGTCGCGAGCAGCAGCGACATAGTTGCCACCCACGCGCCCTTCATCGCTTGATCCTCTGGTCAATGACGCTCACCAAGTGTGTGTGCTTGGCTTGCGCCGCCTCGTCACGCGCAAGCATCAGCAGTTCTTGCGCATCACCGTTGCCTTGCTTCGCTAGCGCGTCAAGCAGCGTTGTCGCCATTTTTTCGTTGCCGATACCGGCAGCGACAACCAGCGCGTTGCGACCACCTCGGTCTGTTTGCGTCACGATTGCGCCCGCTTGTACGAGCAGCTCAGTGATCGCGACGTTTCCACTCATTACACCCGCCACCAATGGGGCTACGTCATCAGCGGGTGCGGCCTCACCGCGAGCGCCGGCGGCTAACAATTGGCGGCAAGCATCCATTCGTCCGTGATACGCGGCAACTACGATGGCACGTTGCCCGCGCCCATCCCGCGCGTCGACCAGCGCACCGGCTTTTAGCAATGCCGAGATCACACCTGCGTGGCCGTTGGCAGCCGCTTGCACGAGCGGCAGCGCAAGGCTTAACGATTTTGAGGCGACGTTGGGATCAGTGCGCGCTGCGAGCTGGCGCTGAACATTAGCTAAATCGCCCTGAGCCGCTGCGTTGACGAGTAATTCAATTTGGTCGCTTCGCGTCAACTCGTTGGCTTCAGCACCTCGTGCCCCGCATTGATTAACGACTAATGCGACCCACGCAAACGCTGCCAGCGCTGCTAACCGCTGTTTCATTTAAGCGTTGAGCTCGACGCCTTTTCTGGCGACAAGGTGATCTGTGAACCTCGTTTGAATTCAATGAGCCGCTCAAACGTTGCGATTTCCTGCACACCCTCTAGACGCAGCCCGCCTATAAAAAACGTCGGTGTCGCCCGCACTTTGAGCGCCTGCGCATCGGCCGCATCATTGAGCAACAATTGCGCGGCAGTTCCGTCGGACAATGCAGCGCGAAGTTTGCTCGCGTCAATCAGCGGGTTTGACGATGTGACCGCCCCGATCAGTTCGATGTCGGTTGCGGAGCTCAATCGATCAAAGATTTTGTCGTGCGCGTCCCAGAATTTGCCTTGAGCTTGTGCGGCGGCAGCGACTAGATGAGGACGGCGCGCTCCAACGGAGTCCGATAGCGGAAGGTGCTTGAACACAATGCGAAGGTCGTTGGGATACTTTGCTTTGAGCTGGTCAATTTGCTTTTTAGCGTCGCTGCAGTACGGGCACGTGAACGCAGAAAAAACCATGATCGTGACCGGTGCGTCGGGTTTGCCCCAGGGCTGGGCGAAGGCGGTGTGCGTGGTCCCGCAGAGCATCGCAACCGCTGTTGCCGCAACGTAAGCGAAGCGCCATTTCAATTGTATTTTCATAGCGTGACTACTGATTTTCGAGGTGAGCGTTGCTGATCAACCGAACCGCTACGGTGCTGCAAAATTCACGACGCGCGCGCGCTCGTCGGCAGACAATGCTTCGAACATGTCGAGCGCTGTTTGAGCGCTGAGCGACGCAGAGTAGGCCGTATTCACAGTCCCATCGGCACGCTTAACGGCGAACGTCACCAGTGATTTTTTTTCGCCGGGCGGTATGGTGAGCGTCCATTGAGCCGTGCCGCCATAGCTATTGTTCAAGTTGCTTAAACTGGGGCAGAGCGATGCGGCCGTTTGCGCGCACCAGACCATGCCTAGTGACGCAACGAGATCGTTCGGATATCCACTCACCGTGCCGGTAACAACTTTGTAACGCCCGTTGGTAGAAAAATACGAGGTCGCAACACTGATCGACTGGCGGGCATAGGTGTCCGTCAAGCTGACGTTCACCGTGACGGGGGTTGCACTGGTATTTTCATATTCGTCGTAAACGCGAATGTACGCGTCGCTGGCCCCGCCAAAAACCGATCGCCTCGAAGAAACCGAAGTGAACGATTCCGTTGCGAACTGAATTTCACGCCCCGACTTCAAAATGACTGCATATCTCGTAGCGCATGTACGCGCTAACCCGTCAACCTTCAAATCGAATGCTTCGGCAAGCAGCGGCCCCGGATTGCTGTAGGCGTCCCCAACGACGCCGCTGCAATTCACTCTACTTGCACCGATTGGAAAGGTCGTGGAATCGAAATAATATCCAAAGCCAAAATTCAATGAAACGACAGGATTCAACTCAAGCTGCTGTCCGAGAATCGTGGTGCCGCTAGCCAAAGCTTCGAGCCGAGCGTTGTAGATATCGAGGACACCAGTGGACAGCTCCGCATCCCCAGCGACTACGTCATCAAAAGCGTATCGGCCTTCAGCATCTGTGAGCATTTCGTACTTAGCGGAAAGTTCACCCCGCGTGATTTTCAATTCCATACGTAAACCCGCGTAAATGGCCGCGGTGCCATCCGGCATCTTCAGCTGTCCCTGAACTTGCGCAAGAACGGGTAGCTGTAGATCCAGCAGAACCTGTTGGCCTTCGCTCACCAACGCGGAGTCGACGCGAACCATTTCAATCAAGTCGCAAGTACCGCATGCAGATTTGCCAACGACAACCGTCACGTTACCAACAGCTACGCGGCTAAACGCGTACCTGCCCGCGCTATCGGTTTGCATGGTTTTAACCGGCCCCAACCCCGAGGACACCAGGCGAACGTCGATGCCCGCAACTGGCACGCCCGCCGAACTTCGCACCGTCCCGCTGACCGAACCGGCAGCCGGTAACACCAAATTAAATTGCACATCACCTGTCGCGGCTGAAATCGTACCGGACGCAACGGCGTAGAGACCGGAGCCATTCGCTGTGGCGCGTACGGTAAAGTTTCCTTCGTTAAAGGTATCGCAAACATAGCTCCCGTTCGACGCAACGAGCGAACACCCATCGCCATTCTCAAACTTGAGTTCGAGTGAGACATCGGTGGCGCTAGTGCCATCCGACCGCTTGACGGTTGTCGTTAGCCGTCGTTCTTTCAATTGAAGGAGCGTGACGCCAGCGTTGACAGTCACATCACGAGACGCGCTTGTGCCGCACCAATAATAGCCGTAGCAGTCTGCTACCGTGCCCAATAGCACCGTGTACGGGCCGGGAGCTACGAAGCGCCGCACTACCAAATTGCCGGTCACTGTCGCACCAAAAATTCCGCTACCACCCGGTATGCGCGCGGTAAGTCGATAGGGCACATTTTGGTCACGCGGCAAAAATTCGATTGCTAGCATCGATCCGGCAGCAAATATTAGGTTCGGCATTGACGTAGCTGCATTCGTAGCAGTCGCCACTGACGTAATGGTTGGCGTCAGTGCATCCCCTTGCCGTGCACGCAGCTTAAGCTCAACACCGACGGGAACACCGGCGAACGAGTAGGTGCCATCAGCACCCGCGATCCCGCTGCGCACGCAGTCGGAAAATTCGCCCAGGCCGTTATCGTAGCTTACGCAAACGGACGCGCCGCCAATCGAATCACCGTTGCTGGTCATCACTCGTCCGACAATCGCTCCTCGCGCACCCAACCTCAGCTCTATGCCGGACGCCGCGCCACCCTCGGTCAACGTAAAGTTGTAGGCGGCATATCGTTGTGTTTCGTTGTCGTAGAAACGCAACTGAAGCGGCACGCCATACGTCCGCTCCGTCATCACAAATGTCCCGTCTGCGCCGTCGGCGAACGCGCGTCTTAAATAGCGAAGGCTATCTAGACGATACAGCTCCACGTAGCCGCCATAAGCGTTTCCTGCAGCATCCAACAGGCGCCCAGAAATTTTGCCCGCCTCGACAGTGAAGGCCACCTCCAGCGCGAGGGAAATGCCATCAACAGCGGCGACCGTTTTTGTAAGCGTATTGCCTGCGATGGCTGGATCAAATGCCTTGACCGACGCACTCCCGACAATTTCCGTCACCACTTGCCCGCTCGCGTTCGTTCGTAGCGTGACTGAACCGAGAGCATCGGTAACGTCGACGCGGGTATCCAGTGGCGCATTGCTTCCGTTCGCAAGTTTCACGGTAATCGTCAACTGCGACATTGCAGGAAGAACTAAATTTTGCGTAATCACCGTTGTCGCCGTCGCCAGATTCAGCGCTTGCGAAACAATCGTCACTCCGCCTGCGCTCAGCGCTTTGATCGTTGCTGCACCTGCGGGGACGCCCTCGAATCGATAATTGCCGGACGCGTCGGTGGTTACGCGCGTTCGCAGTGCTAGCGGAGCGGCAGTTTGTATCTCTATCACCCGGTCGACGGCGGGATTGCCGTTGGCGCGCGTAACAACACCCTGCACCGTGCCCGCCACAAACGACAACACAGGCGCAGCTGCGCCGTTGACGTCGGCGGTGACTCGATAGGCACCGAGCGCGTAGTCTCCAGTGTCATTGTAAGACTGCACCGCAACGGTGTATGCCGTATTCGAGGAGGCAACGATGTTGTCGAGATTGCCTACATCCGATTGGTTATAGCTCTGCCCGTCGTACCGGTAACCCGACGCCACGACCACGTTGGTGGCGTCGTAAACTGTGATTCTCGAATAGCTCAGGGAGGTCGCAGGTGCGCGTGCCTCGCCAAATGCACTCACCCGAAGCGTCTCCCCCGCGTTGGCGTTGACGAGGTACAAGCGGCGCTCACCTTCAAACCTCACTTCGCCCAACTGATCGAGCGAGGCCGTGACCGCAACAATTGCGTTGACGGTGGTCCCATCGTCAGGCGCCGCGACGGCACCTAGCAACGCGAAGGTTCGGCTACCCGGCGCATTCGCAGTCACGGTGAGGCGGAACGCCCCCTCTGGCACGGCGGTAGCAGTCACTTGGCCTGCGGCATCGGTGTTGCCCACAAATCGTTGCGTTCCTCGCACATCGGTAATCCAGACTGGAACGTTCGCGCCCCCCTGATTCGTGTCGGTGTTGCGAACCGTGATCAAGATGCTGGCCACGGCTTTCATCGCAATGGTCAACGTTTGCGATTCACCGTTGGTGACAATGCTTCCGGTCAACTTACGTTCAAAGAAGGTGTTACCCGGGAAGCGCGCATCGGGCACGCGGATCGTAAACGCGCCCGTGGGCGTATTGGCGATCGTTAGCTTGCCCTGCGCGTTGGTGCGTCCGGCCACCTCTTCTGCCGCCTGCGCAGTAGGGAAGATGTACACAATCGCATCAACGAGTGGCGTGCCATTGCCTTTGGTGACGGTTAGATTGATCGCGCCCAGTCCAAGTAACGTCACGTTCTGCACCAACACTTGACCTTCGGTCACAGTGAAATTCACCGTTTTACGGCCGTCCGAGATCGGATCAGTGATGGTGAGGGTGTAGGCGCCGGTTGGAATCGCTGAGAAGTTGTAGCGGCCCAAGCTATCGGTACGCACACTGCGAGTAACGGCGCGTTTTCCTTTGTGCATAGCGAGCGTTTGCGGCACGCAACCAGTTGCGCATTGATCGTAGTTTTGACCGACAGCCAAGCCGCGAATTTCCACTAACGCATTGACGCTTGGCTCGCCATTGGCGGTCGAGATGGCACCCTGAACGGATCCGGCGGGTTGTAGTTGAAGATCGGTCACGGTAATCTGACCCAATGTCACCACCGAGCCACTGCGCGAGCCGCGCAGATCACGGACGGTGGCTTGCGGATGCTGCGTGTCGGCCAGCACGTCGTAGCTGCCCGGAGCCAACCCCGGGTACACATAGGTGCCGTCGGTGCCAAGCGTGATGTAGTGATAGTCAGGATACTCAATGTTGTCGGTAGACAAATACATACGGCCACCCGTCACTGAGAAGTCGTTGTAGCCGGTAATGGTGCCGGTGAGCACGCCAGAGTCGAACACGATGTTTTGTTCAACGCTTGGGTTAACCGTGTGAACTTTCGACGGCAGATTAGTCCAGCTGTGGCCTGAGTATTTGCTGAAACACGATTGCGCCGCTTGCGCACGAACGATGGTCGCAACGCCCTCCGGCATGGCGACTGAATCGTCATTGGTCAGTTGCCCGTTCATGCGGTAGGTGCCGCCAAGAATCGGTGGCACGGCATTGGGCAACGGCGCGGAAGAAATGCTGCCAATGTTGTTATTGCCCACTTGAAACGGCAGCGCAGTTCCCGGAATGTAGACGCACGGGGGCGACGGATCAGGCTGCATGCCCCACACCCGATTAAACAGCGCGTGAGAGCTTTGCACTGTGACGCGAACGGCGACCACGGGGGTGCGCGCATCGCCCTCAAACACGCGGCCGTTAACGCCCGCCGTGAGCGCAGCCAGTGGTGTCACCACGCTCACAGCATTCGCGGGTAGGGTGAAGTTTTTAATCGACACCACCTCAGACGCCGTGAGGGAGGCCAGCGCTTCCGGTGGCAACTGTTGCAACCGCTCAGCCGCGGCGGTCGCGCCGGCGCGATTGATTTGCTGCACGGCAAAGTGCATGAGCACCACTTTGCCGTTGGCCGGCACGGTGACGCTTTGCCAACGCAGGGTGGCCGCTTTATCGGTGCCATTCGCGGCAGCGGCGAATGCGGTTTGCGTTACGCTGAGATTAGCACCGCTTTGACCAAATAAGAACGCGGTGCTGGTTTGCTGCGGATCAATCAGCGGGTCACCGTCTTTAGCGTCATCGGTGGTGATCCAGGTGTCCGCCGTGGTAAGTGCCGCGTCGCCCGAGGAGCTGCTGAGCAGCGCCGTGGATGCGGGCAGTCCGTGCGTGAGTTTTGTGTCGACGGTGATCGGGGATGCGCTGGCGTTTTCGAACACCTCTAGGTAGCGCGCGAAATAGCCACCTTTCGGCACGAATACTTTTCGCGTGACTTTGAGCCCTTGAATCAACGTGGGCTGGGTAATGGCGAACTGTCGCTTGGTCGCTTCGAGCACCGCGCTGGTGTCGCCCGTGAAGGCCACGCCGTTGATTTCAAGCAGGCTTGCGTTCTTGAACGCATTGATGTCACTGACCATGCCGGTTACCAATTTGCCGTCTTGCTGCACGTCATACGGGAAGCGGTTGGCATCCTTCAGTACTGCGGGCAAGGCGATACGGTTGTCTTCTAAACGTAAGTCAACGGTGATCTCAGCGCCATCGACTGCCACCACAAACTCGTCATCTGCAAAGCGGTCTAGTACCGGGTCGTACGCGGTGATGACCCATGTGCCCAATTTGAGCGGACTGAATCGATAGTTGCCGGTGGCCTCGGTGCGAGTGTTTCCGTTGGTCGCGGCCGCATTTGAGCCCAGTGGCTTGATGGTGTACGGAAATCCGCTGGCCAGCGTGCTGCCGTCCGGCCGAATAACGGTGCCGCGCACCACACCCGCGGGTTTCAAGGTAACGGTGACTGCTGCCGACGAACCTTGCGCGGTGACAGTGGCCGTGCCGGTCGAGCTCAGGTCCGCTTGATACACGTCATCAGGATGCCAGGCGGTAACGCTATAAGTGCCGACCGCCGCATTGAAGGTAATCAAGCCATTGGTATCGCTCTGACCACTTGAGGTGATGCTGCCGTTTTGGATCGTTACCCGCGCATTCGTTGCGGCCACACCGCGCGCGTAATTCACCTGCACAGCGATCGTGCCAAAGCCACGAAGCGTCGCATCAACCGTCGCCTCGCTGTCGACCACCACGGCGCCCGCAGCCTCGCCACGCGCTTGCGTCACCGGATCCGTCACGTCAATGGCAACGCCACCCGCACGCACATCAAAGAAGCGATAGCGCCCTGCGGTGTCCGTTGAGGTGACTCTCGCGAATTCACGCCCACGTAACGCGCTCACATAAAACAGGTTGACCGATGCGTTTTGCACCGGGTCACCGTTGGCGGCGCGCACCACGCCGGTCAACGTGCCGGTGGGCTCCATCGTAATGTCCACCACCGCAGTGTCACCCGCTGTGATGGTGACCGTGGCCTGGCCCAGAATCGGTAGCCCATTGCCCTGTTGGGGGTGCGTCTTGCTGGCATGCAAACCGTAATCGCGTGGCCGACTGCCCGCCAGCAAATACGCGCCCGTAACTTTGGTGGTGTCGTAGTTATAAATCTGGTTGGGGCAGAGGTAGGCGTTGGCAGGCTCACACAAGCGAACCGCCGCATCGCCCACCAGCGCACCGTTGTGACGACGCACCACACCGCGCACGTTGCCGGTGTTGTTGAAGATTAAATTCTTGACCACACTCGTGCTGGGTGCGATGAAGTCGCTTTGTGCGAGGCCGGTATCAGCACCCGTCTTCGGATGAGTTGCATCAATGTTGAAACTGTAAAGCGGGATGGCGACAGCGCTTGCCGTGCCATTCGTATTAGCGCGGAATTCGTAGCTGCCGCTGTCATCGGCCGTCACGTAGTAGTCGCGACCATACAACGCGGAGCCACTCTTCAAATGCACCCGAGCGTTTGCAATCGGCGTGGTGCCGTCCGCAGACACCACTTTGCCAGTGATCACGGCGACGTCCACCGCAGGCAACGCGGCAACGCTGCTCACCCCGTCAGCTGGCAGGGCGAAGTTGAGGATGGCGGCACGTTCATCCGCAGGCAAATTCTCCAGCGCTTCGGGCGGCAGCTGCGCCAAGCGGAGTGCCGCCTGACGTGCGCGGTAGCGATCCAGTTGATTGAATGCAAAGTGCATCAGGATCGCCTTTTGACCCGGCGCGACTGTCACGCTGTCCCACTGCAACGTGAGCTTGCCGGTTTGGCCGACTAGCTCGTAGTCAGCGGTGTTCGCGTTCTTAACGGCAGTCGCACCGGCACCTGCGGACGGCTCGCCGTCAAACAGGTGGCCCGTCGCAGGCTCTGAGCCTGACTTGAACGGATCGGCGTCTTCCTGATCGTCCACAATCACCCAACGATCACGGTTCGCAGCACTCGCCACTGACAACACTTGATCGCCATCGCTCGAATCCACCACGCGCGGATTGCTGTTGCCTTGGCTGTGGTGCGTGGTGACTTTCACGCCGACCGTGATCGGGTTGGTCGTGGTGTTTTCCAGAACTTCCAAGTAGCGTGCAAAGTAGCCGGTTTTTGGGACGAAGATTTTGCGCGTGACCTTCAAGCCCGACGCATTGGCCTCATCCAACTCAATCTGCTGACCGCTCGCTGATGATCGGCCCACCGTGCCATCGCCGTTTAGGAAGGGCACGGGAATATTGTTGGTGATGATCGACAAGCGCATGCCGCGCGCATCGGGTCCGATGCCGGTGAAGATGTTGTTCTGGCCTGCACCGATTGAGCCGTCACCGCGAATGTCAAACGGCATCGCGTTGGCGTCATGCAGCGTTTGCGGCATAGCGACGGCACTACCGACGACGGCCATGTTCAGCTCGACGTTGTCGGCCTCAAATCGCACGCGACCGGCACCTTCCGCACGTTGGCTGAGATTGGCGCTGGTCGCCGTAATCGTAAAGTCACCCGCGGGAATATCCTCAAGCACGTAGTTGCCCGCGCCATCCGATACGGCGTCGTAACGACCGATAGTGCCGTAACAGAGGGGTTTTAAGCCAAACGTTGGATCAAGATTTGATAGAAAGACTTTCATTGCCGCCACGCCCTGCCCCTGCGCATCGGTCAATTTGCCGAACACGCGACCCGCTGCAAACATCGTGAGGTTGCGGGTGACCGTCTCGCCGTTCGCGGTGACCGAAACACCCGCCACCTGCGCACGAATGCGATCTTGTGGGCACGTAGCGTTGTCGAAGCGCTTGACTTGCAGCGTGTACGCATTGCCGCCTTCCACCGATTCGAATTGGTACTGACCCAGCGCATTGGTGGTGCGCGTGAACACACCGAACGACGGCTCCGGCGTCATGCGCACCAACACACCGGGCTCCGGCGTCACGCCATCGGGCTTGAACACCACGCCCTTGATCGTGCCCAATGGGCGGGAGGTCAGCGTGACCGTCACGGCTCTTTCTGTGTCAACCAGCAGCGTGTCCGTCGCGGTACCTGATCGCGTGCCGATCTGTGCGATCTTGCTCACGCTTGCCGTGAAATCACCCGCAAACACTGGCGAGAGAACAGCGACGCCGTTCACATCCGTCACGCCCGTCAGTCGGGCATAAAACGGCGTTGTCGTTGCAACCGTCACATCCGCGCCCGCAATCCGCGCGCCCGTCTCATCCACCGCCGTCACCCGTACCGCGCCCTGCCCCACCAATTGCACGTTCAGTGTTTTGCTTTGGTTCGCCGTTTCAATGCGCGA
>ENA-OFCX01000796-OFCX01000796.1-metagenomes-genome-assembly--contig:-NODE-796-length-14654-cov-4.331050_pt1 | contig 14654 bp, 14 predicted proteins | sample MGYA00153384_OFCX01 | MGnify analysis MGYA00153384
GCTCTAGCGGCAACGGCGAGCCCGGCACGAACGGCGGCCCAGGGGGCGATCTCTACATCGAGATCCGCATCAAGGCGCACGAGATCTTCGAGCGCGACGGCGACGATCTGCACTGCACCGTGCCGATCGGCCTGACCAGTGCCGCGCTCGGCGGCACGATCGAGGTTCCGACGCTGGGCGGCGGCGCCGAGATCGATCTGCCCGAAGGCACCCAGCACGGCAAGACGTTCCGCCTGCGTGGCAAAGGCATCAAGGGCGTGCGCTCCAGCTACCCCGGAGACTTGTATTGCCATGTCAGCATCGAAACGCCAATCAAGCTGACCGAGCACCAGCGCAAGTTACTCAAGGAGCTCGACGAGGCGTTTCGAAAGAGCGGCGACCGCCATTCACCGACCACCAAATCGTGGACCGATCGGGTGAAGGATCTGTTCAAGTAACCAGGCCACGCGGGTCGCCCAGGGCCTCCACGAGCGCAGCGCCCTGTCAACCCTTTGAAGCGATGTGGCTCGGCCTCTCGCTTTGTTGCCCGCAAACGGAATAACGGCCCTCACGCCGGCCTCGGCAGAACCAAGCGTGGAGCCGAGTTGCAGCGCTCAGTATTCGCTGCCCGCGCTGCCAGGCGCGAGATTGTCAAATTTGGTCAGCGGCTTGAGGAAGGTCAACTTCACCATGCCAGTGGGGCCGTTGCGCTGCTTGCTGATGATGATCTCGGCGATGCCCGGCTCCTTGCAGGCATCCTTGGTGTAGTACTCGTCGCGATAGATGAACATGATGACATCGGCATCCTGCTCGATCGCGCCCGATTCACGCAGGTCGCTCATCATCGGGCGCTTGTCAGTGCGCGACTCGACGCTTCGGTTCAGCTGCGACAGCGCGATCACTGGGCAACGCAATTCCTTTGCCAGCGACTTCAGGCCGCGTGAGATCTCGCCGATCACGGTGGCGCGATTTTCTTCGCTGGCGCCACCGCTGCCGCTCATCAGTTGCAGGTAGTCGACGACGATCAAGCCGAGTTGACCGCACTGGCGTGCCTGACGGCGCGCACGTGCCCGCAGTTCGCTGGAGGTCAGCGCAGCGCTTTCGTCGATGTACAGGCTGACCTTGCCGAGCTTTTCGACGGCTTCTGACAGCCGTCCCCATTCGTCGTCGCCGAGCTTGCCGGTGCGCAGATGACCCTGGTCGATGCGGCCGAGCGATCCGACCATGCGCAGCGCCAGTTGTGACGCTCCCATTTCCATCGAGAACACGACCACCGGCAGGCCCTCATGCACGGCCACGTGTTCGGCGATGTTGAGCGCGAAAGCGGTTTTTCCCATCGACGGACGTGCCGCCAGAACGATCAGGTCGCCGGGTTGGAGCCCCGCTGTCAGGCGGTCCATGTCGTAGAAACCGGTGCGCACACCGGTCACTTCTTCGGCGCCGTTGTCATGCAGTTCGTTGACCCGGTCGATCAGCGCGACGACCAGCGCGTCCATGCTTTGAAATCCCTGGCGCGAACGAGAACCCTCTTCGCCGATGCGAAAGATCTTGGCCTCGGCTTCGTCGAGGATTTCTGAGACTTGCCGGCCCTGCGGATTGAATGCGGTGGTGGCGATTTCGTCGCTCACGGCGACCAACTTGCGCAGCACGGCACGCTCACGCACGATTTCGGCGTAGCGGCGCATGTTGGCCGCACTTGGCACGCTTTGCGCCAGCGCATTGAGGTACACGATGCCTCCGCAGTCTTCGGCCTTGCCCAGGCTTTGCAGTTGCTCGAAGACGGTGATGACGTCAGCCGGTTTTGTCGCGTTGATCAACGTGCCGATGGCGGCATAGATGAATCGATGTTCGTAGCGGTAAAAGTCGCCGTCGCTGAGCAGGTCGCCAGCGCGGTCCCACGCACTGTTGTCGAGCAGCAGGCCGCCCAACACGCTCTGCTCGGCCTCAATCGAATGCGGCGGAATGCGAAGCCGGGCGACCTCGTCGTCGGGACGTGCGGCTGACTTGTCAGGGTTGGAGGTCGAATAGACGGCAGACATGCGGGAATGATAGGGTGCCTCTGCGAGGTGCCTTGTGGACAACGCTGGGGAGAATCGGGGGATCCACAGTGGAAATGCGAAAGCACGGATCGAGACCGCCGGTAAGGCGCCCGCATCAATGAACAAGGCCGGCAAAGCCGGCCTTGTGAAACTTCAACGCATACACATCGACCTGTGACCAGGCCGTCGGTCCGTCAGCCAGTTTCGCCCAGCACAACCACCTTGACAACGACCACCACGTCGGTGTGCGGTGCCACGGTGATGTCGTATTCGCCCACCGTCTTCAGCGGCCCATTGGGCATCCGCACTTGAGACTTCGCAATCTTGAAGTCGATGCGCGTCAGCGCCTCGGCAATGTCGTGGTTGGTCACGGAGCCGAACAGGCGTCCGTCCACGCCCGCCTTCTGCGTGATGTGCACGGTGCGACCGCTCATCTTCTCAGCGAGCGCCTGCGCAGCCACCAACTTGTCGGCGGCCGCTTTCTCCAGCTCGCCCCGTTTGACCTCGAACTCCTTGATCGCCGCCGGGGTCGCACGGCGGGCCGCGCGGGTCGGTATCAGGAAGTTGCGCGCATAGCCATCCTTGACTTTGACGACATCGCCCAGGTTGCCAAGATTGGCCACTTTGTCGAGCAGAATGATTTGCATGATGTGACCTTCAAACGCGATGCTGGTCGCTGTACGGAAGCATCGCCAGGAACCTAGCACGCTTGATACAGGTGGTCAGCTGACGCTGAAAGAACGCGCGTGTGCCGGTCAGGCGTGCCGGCGTGATCTTGCCGTTTTCGCCGATGAAATCGCGCAGGGTATCGATGTCCTTGTAGTCGATTTCCTTGACACCGGTGACCGTAAATCGACAAAAGCGCTTGCGACGAAACAGCAACGACTGGGTGTTGCGTTTGGGTTTGCGGTCCTTGGAGAACCGACCTTTACCACGTGGCGGGGGCATAGTGAACCTCTTTCAATCTGTCTGTGGACAAAACCCGAGACAACCGTTCAATCGATCTCGGTGACATGAAAAACAACGCCGCGGCCGTTTCGCTGGGAGCCTAGGAAGCCGGCAAAACCATGGCTGCTTCCCAACTCGAATGCCAGCAGCTGCTTTGTGATGTCCCCGATGACCCGGCCCCTGATCTCGACCGAGACCTGGCGGGGCTGTCCATCCTGCGTGACCGTCGACTCGTGCTTTAGGCTCAAGTCGAGGGCCGGCAAACCTGCGGGGGTGTATCTCAGCGCGCCTCGCTCGACCAATTGAGCCTGCAGAACCAGTCGGTTCATGCTGAGCGAATAAAGCAAACAACGACCGTCGAGCTCAGGCAGCAGACTCCTGCGGGGCGCGGCGTGATTCTTCGCGTTCGACGATCCGCATCACCACCGATGGCCCCGTTTCGCCTTGGCTCTTCAAGACAGTCAAGTGCCGCAGCACTGCATCGTTAAAGCGGAAACCCGTCTCGAGTTCGACCAGAACTTCCTTGTTGCACTCGATGTTGACGCACAGGTAATGTGCCTTCGCGAGCTTCTGGATCAGGTAAGCCATCTGCCGACGGCCCCAATCTTCCACCCGGTGCACTTTGCCACCGCCAGCGGTGATCACACCCTTATACCGCTCCAGCATGGCTGGAACCTGTTCACTCTGATCCGGATGAATCAGGAGCACGATTTCGTAATGACGCATTGGCTCTCCTTGTGGGTATCTGCAGCAGCCATCGCCCAGCGACATCCCATCTGCAGCATTGAAAGCCACCCCGAAGCGTCAGGCCCGGGTGTGGCAAGGTAAGCCCTCAAGTATAGCCGGCAACGCCGTGTCGGCCCATGAGCTCGCGCGGGCCCGCCCCGCTGCCGGCTCCCAGCTGCAAACCTGCGCAGCTGCGCCCAGCACTCGCTCACACCTTGCCGAGATTCAGGTCGGGGTAACGCACGTTATCGACAAGATCCAGCGTGTCCGGGCGAGGTGGCGGCGTTATCAAACTGACGAGGACGATCGTCAGGAAGCCGACAGGCACGCCGAACACGCCGGCCGAAATCGGCAGGATGCCGAACCACAGTTCGATCGGGCCCGTCACGCCAAAGATGCTCCGCATCCACGGCTGCGTGATCGCCATGTAGTAGATCGTGAGGCCGAGGCCTGCCACCATGCCGGACGAGGCACCCCACTTGTTGGCGCGCTTCCAGAAGATTCCCAGCGTAAGCGCGGGGAAAAACGCGGCGGCGGCGAACGAAAACGCTGCTGACACCAGGAACAGGATTTCGCCGGGCTTTTGTGCCGCCACTGCGGCCGCCGCCAGCGCCACCACCAGCAGCAGGGCCTTCGAGATCGCCACGCGACGGCCGGTCGATGCGTTCGGGTCGAACATCTTGTAGTACAGGTCGTGGGACAGCGCATTGGCGATCGTCAGCAACAACCCGTCAGCGGTCGACAGCGCCGCGGCCAGGCCACCGGCCGCCACCAAGCCGGAAATCACGTACGGCAGCCCGCCGATTTCAGGCGTGGCCAGCACGATGATGTCGCCACCGATGCGCATCTCGCCGAGCTGCAGCAAACCGTCACCGTTGACGTCGCTCACCGACAGCAGGGTCGCGTCGACCCTCGACCAGTTGACGATCCAGGCTGGAAGCTGGTCGAACGGTGTGCCCACGAGCACCGAGAACACCTCGAACTTGACCAGCACCGCCAGTGCGGGCGCCGTGACATACAGCAGAAAAATGAAGAACAGCGACCAGGTCACCGATTCGCGAGCCTGCTTTACCGACGGCGTTGTGTAGTACCGCATCAGGATGTGTGGCAAGGCCGCTGTGCCGACCATCAGGCAGAACACCAGCGCGAGAAAGTTGCGGCGTGAGGTGTCGAAGGTTTCTCGCTCGCGGGCGTCGCCGTGGGGGTCGCCCGCGAACTGCTGCGAGTGGCGCGGCATGCCGGCCAGCGGCTGGGCGCGCGCCTCATTGAACGCCTTCGCCTTGATCCAATCGGCTGTGGCGGCGGCTTCGTCCTTGGGAACCGCCGCGAGGGTTTTTGCAGCTGCCTGGATTTGTGCCATGGGGGCATTGGAGGACTCCAGGTTGTCGAGCTTCGCCGCAGCAGAAGTCTTTTCGGTCGCCAGCGCGGCCGGCACATTCTTGAGCTTCGTCTCCAAGTCGTCGGCGCGATGTTTGAAAACCGCGATGACTTCCTTCTCCCTCGGATCGTCGATCAGCTGCTGCTCGAGATCGGTCACTTTTTGAAGCTGGTAGCCGTAAATCGCTTGCGGCACCGGCACGCCGGTTTGCTTGATCGACAGCCACACAACCGGAATCAGGTAGGCGACGATCAGTACGATGTACTGCGCAACCTGCGTCCAGGTGACGGCGCGCATGCCGCCAAGGAACGAACAGACCAGGATGCCACCGAGCCCGACGAAGATGCCGATCTCGAACGCCAGCCCCGACAACCGCGCCGTGATCAGGCCCACGCCATAAATCTGCGCGACCAGGTACACGAACGAACACAGGATTGCCGAGACGATGCCCAGGAAGCGCGGCAGGTTGCCCTCGTAGCGCGCGCCCAGAAAATCGGGGATCGTGAATTCCCCGAACTTTCGCAGGTACGGCGCCAGGAACAGTGCCACCAGGCAATAGCCGCCTGTCCAGCCCAGTATGAAGGCCAGCCCCCCGTAGCCTGTGAGATAAAGCGTGCCGGCCAGGCCGATGAACGATGCGGCACTCAACCAATCGGCGCCAGTGGCCATGCCGTTGTAGACAGCGGGCACCCGCCGACCGGCCACGTAATATTCGGCCGCGTCGGTGGTGCGACTCATGATGCCGATGCCGGCGTAAATCAGCACCGTTGCGATCAGGAACACGAAGCCGATGATGTTGCGCGGCATTCCCATCCGTTCCAGGAACGCCAGGATCACAACGAAGGTAAGAAACCCGCCGGTGTACCAGGTGTAGACCTTGGTCAGCTGCTGTTTGAAGCCTTTGTTGGTGAAGGCATTGATTGGGCCGGTGCCGCCGGTGTTCCCGCCTGTCATGTCACGGCTCCTCGACCTCGGCCACGCCGTGGATGCGGTCGAGCTCGTTCATGCAGTGGGCGTAAAACCCGACGATGACCACGTAGACCACCAGAGCACCCTGCGACGCGACCCAGAAACTGAACGGCCAGCCGAAGAAGTTGAAGCTGAGTTCGCGCGCGAAATACGCCACCACGAAGGTCACCACAAACCAGATCGCCAGCAGGATCGACGTGATTCGCAAACTGCGTTGCCAATACTGCCGATGCCTCTCTGTCAATTTCATGCTGCTCGTCTCGATCGACTCGTTGCAGGCAAAGCTCGCAACCGCTTGCGCTGTCCCAGCGTGCCTCGGGGCATCCTCAAAGCGGCGGCCGACGCAGGCACGCCGTGCCCGGTGGTCACGGCACCAACCCGGTCTCGCGCTGCAACTGCGCGGCCACCCTTGGCTCGAACGCCCTCAGGTGCCGGATGATCTTTCGCGCGTCTTCGGGCTGTCGACGTTCGACGTGCAGACGCGCCAGGTGGTACCAGCCGTAGGGGCTCATCGGTTGCAACTCGGTGTTGCGCGTCAGCGCTTCGATCGCTTCGGGCCAGCGCTGCTGGCGGATCAACACCAGCCCCAACCCGTACCAGGCCCGGTCGAGCATGGGGTCGAGCGCGACCGCCTCGCGGAAGGCCATTTCGGCCCCGGCGTGGCGCTGCGCCTGCTCCAGCAGGTAGGCCAGATTGAACCAGTCTGTGGCGCTGCGGCGCGGATGCAGCGCGACGAGGCGGCTGGCATCGGCGATTGCCTGCTCGGTTCGACCCAGCTGGGCCTGCACGTGGGCGCGGCTGGCCAACCCATAGGCGCTGTCAGGCCAGCGCTGCAGCAGACGGCTGAACGTGGCAAGTGCCGCTTCGCGCTGGCCGATCGCCAGCCACCCCATGGCCGTCAACCGCAACACCCAGAACTTCCAGCCCCCGCCGATCAGCGGCATGCCTGCACCCCAATCTGCAGACAGACATTGATCTTCATGACCGTCGCGCCGACCCACACGATCGACAGCAGCAAAAACGTCACCAGTGGCACATGGCGGTCGATCACCCAGGCCGGCGTGATGCGACGCACGCTGTTGATGAACGGCGCGGTCAGCACACCGATCAGCTTGTAGAAAGAATTGGTCTCGCGCCGCGGCCCAGCCAGCAGGCCCAGGACAAATCGTCCGACCAGAGACATCAGCGCGATTTCGCACATCAGTTTGAGCGCTGAAACGAACAGCAGCATGCAGTGCGCCCTTGGCCAAAAGGTCACTGTTTCCGGCAGGCCTTACCGAGCTCTTACAAAGTCGGATTTGTTCTGGGTCAACCGAAACGGGCTTGTGCACGATCCAGTCACCTGATCACCGAGTTGACCTCGCAGGACGTCTCGCTCAAGTGCTGAGGCCGCGCGTCTTCGGCTTCTTGCCGTTGCGCAGCCTGCGCATCACGATGGTCGGAAAACTGACCGGCAGTGTGTCGGGGAAATCGCGGCTGTAGTGCAGGCCCCGGCTTTCGTGGCGCATCAATGCCGAGCGCACGATGAGCTCGGCGCAATCGACCAGGTTGCGCAGCTCCAGCAAGTCGCGATTGACGCGAAAGTTGGCGTAGTAATCGTCGATCTCGGATTTCAGCAACTTGATGCGGTGCAGCGCACGCTCCAGGCGCTTGGTGGTGCGCACGATGCCCACGTAGTTCCACATCAACAGGCGCAGTTCGTCCCAGTTGTGTGAGATCACCACCTGCTCGTCGGCGTCCTCGACCTGGCTCTCGTCCCACGCGGGCAGGCCCGGCTGCGGCGAGTGCGGGCTTTGCAGGATGTGCAGCGCACACGTGTGGCCGAGCACCACGCACTCGAGCAGTGAATTGCTGGCCAGCCGGTTGGCGCCGTGCAGGCCGGTGTAGGTGGTCTCGCCCACCGCGTAAAGCCCCGGCAGATCCGTGCGACCGTGCAGGTCGGTCACCACACCGCCGCAGGTGTAGTGCGCGGCCGGCACGACCGGGATCGGCTGCGTCGTGATGTCGATGCCCAGCTTGAGGCAGCGTGCGTAAATCGTCGGGAAATGCTCCTTCAGGTATTCCGCGCCCAGATGCGTGGCGTCCAGCAGCACGAAGTCGACGCCGAGACGTTTCATCTCGAAATCGATCGCGCGCGCCACGATGTCGCGAGGCGCCAACTCCGCTCGTTCGTCATGGGCCGGCATGAAGCGCGTTCCGTCGGGCAGCAGCAGCCGTCCGCCTTCGCCACGCAGCGCCTCCGTGATCAGGAAGCTGCGCTCCTGCGGGTGATACAGGCAGGTCGGGTGGAACTGGATAAATTCCATGTTGCCGATCCGGCAGCCGGCCCGCCAGGCCATCGCGATGCCGTCGCCGGTGGCCGTGTCGGGGTTGCTGGTGTAGCGGTAGACCTTGCCCACGCCGCCGGTGGCCATCACCACCGCCGCTGCAGGCAGGGTCTCGATGCGCTGCTCGTCGATGTCGAGCGCATAGATGCCGTAACAGCGCGGCGACTCGTCTCGTTTGAGGTGCCGCGAAGTGATCACGTCGACCGCCATCCAGCGCTCGAGCAGCGTGATGTTCGGATGGCGCTTGACCTCTGCGAGCAGCACGTCGTGGATGGCCTTGCCGGTCGCATCCGCCGCGTGCGCGATGCGCCGCACGGCGTGGCCGCCTTCGCGGGTGAGGTGCAGGCCGAGCGGGCCGTCGGGGTCGGACGAGAATGGCACGCCACGGTCCACCAACCATTCAATGGCGGCCGCGCTGTGTTCGGCAATGAAGCGAGCGGTGTGTTCGTCGACCAACCCGGCGCCCGCGTCCTGCGTGTCGCTGACGTGCGAGGCAATGCTGTCGTCACTGCCCAGCACGCCGACGATGCCGCCCTGGGCGACGATCATCTCGATCAGTACGAGTCGACACCATCACCGGATGTCCCCGTCGTCGACATGGCACTCTCGATGCTGCCTTGACTCAGGGTTGGATCACTCGGCGAGGTCGGTGTTCGACGGGAGCGCAAGGAGTTGCCCCCAGAGCTGATCGACCTGCGCGGTCAGCGAGTCGCGGTCGCCCCCGTTGTCGATCACGTGGGTGGCTGTCGCGAGGCGGTCTTCGCGACTCAACTGGCTGTTGATCCTCGCCCGAGCGTCGATTTCGTCCATGTTGCGCTGTCCAACGAGCCGTTGCACCGCAACGTCGACAGGAATGTCGACAACGATCGTGGCGGCCAACCCCTTGCGCGGATTCTCGCCCAGCAACGGAAAGTCCAGCACGACCACCCGATCTGACCCGCGCTGCTCGTCGATCTGACGTTGGATCTCCGACTGCATCGCGGGGTGGACGATTCCATTGAGGTCCGCGAGTGCCACCTCGTCGTTGAACACGATGTCGGCGACTGCTGCGCGGTCGAGCACTCCGTCCTCGCCGATGATGTGTGGTCCGAAGCGTTCGGCCATGAGGTCGAGCACCGGGCTACCCGGCTCCTGAAGATCACGAGCAATCCGGTCGGCGTCGACGATCGCCGCGCCTCGCTCGGCGAGCATGATCGACACGGTTGACTTACCCGCGCCGATCCCTCCGGTCAGACCGACCAGGATCACTCGGCCGGATCTTCCTCCGCAGCGGGGGTCTCGATGGCCGCATCCTCGGCAGGAGCCTCGTCGACAACAGGAGCCTCGTCGACAACAGGAGCCTCGTCGACAACAGGAGCCTCGTCGGCGGGTGCTGCATCGGCGACTGCGTCATCGGCATCCTCGGCAGTCGGTGCTGCATCGGCATCGCCGCTTGCATCGGCGTCGCCGCTTGCATCGGCATCGCCGCTTGCATCGGCATCGCCGCTTGCTTCTGCTGCGCCTTCGCCACCTTCGCCGTAGTACTCGGACCACGCCGCTTCGGCTTCGGCAGAAGTTTCGCCCTGCACCCAGTTGCCGGCAGAGTCGACCTCGAAGTGCTCGCGATACTCAGCGGCAAGTTCGCCACCTTCGGCGGCCTGCTTGATCGACAGTGAAATGCGACGGCGGGCGAGGTCGAGATCGATGATCTTCACCCACAACTCTTCGCCGGGAGTGACGACCTGCTCGGGGCTGTCGACATGGTGTGCCGACATTTCCGAGATGTGCACGAGACCCTCGATACCTTCGCCGACCTGGACGAACGCACCGAACTGAACGAGCTTGGTGACCCGGCCGTAGACGAGTTGCTCGACCTGGTGGCCTTCGGCGAACTCCTGCCACGGATCCTGCTGGGTGGCCTTCAGCGAGAGGCTGATGCGCTCGCGGCTGAAGTCGACATCGAGAACCTGCACCTTGACCGGGTCGCCGACGGCGACGACAGAACCCGGATGGTCGACGTGCTTCCACGACAGCTCACTGACGTGGATGAGGCCGTCCATACCGCCGAGGTCGACGAACGCACCGAAGCTGACGACCGAGGAGATCGTGCCCTCACGAACTTCGCCCACCTTGAGGTTGTTCAGGAACTGGTCGCGGGTCTCCTTCTGGTTCTCTTCCAGGTAGGCGCGACGTGACAGGACCACGTTGTTACGGTTCTTGTCGAGTTCGATGATCTTGCAGTGCACGGTCTCGCCGATGTACGGGGCGAGATCACGGACACGGCGCAGTTCGACGAGCGATGCGGGGAGGAAGCCGCGCAGGCCGATGTCGACGATGAGACCACCCTTGACGACTTCGATGACCGGACCGGAGACGACTTCGTCGGCTTCCTTCTTGGCTTCGATGTCGCCCCAGGCACGCTCGTACTGTGCCCGCTTCTTCGACAGCAGCAGGCGCCCTTCTTTGTCCTCCTTGGTGAGGACGAGAGCTTCGATCCGCTCGCCGAGGGACACGACCTCGGACGGATCGACGTCGTTGCGGATGCTCAGCTCACGGCTGAGGATGACGCCCTCGGACTTGTAGCCGATGTCGAGGAGTACCTCGTCCTTGTCGATCTTGACCACGATGCCGTACACGAGCTGACCGTCTTCGACGGTGACCATGGTGCCGTCGATCGCGTCGGCGAACGACATGCCGAGATCGTCGGAGACGATCTGGCGGGGGGTGTAGACGCCCTCTTCGTCGAACGTTCCCATCTGGTTGGTGGGAGACTCGGAGGTGGTTGCGGTGTCGGACAAGGGACGAACTGCTTTCGAAACGGACGTGAGTAGGTGGACAGGATCGCCGCTCGTGCGACGCAGCAGACAAAGCTATCAGCCCTGATCCCCATCGACTTCCCCCAACCACTCGGCCAAGTTCTCCGAAATCCGGCAGGAATCGTTCGCATTCCGATCGGTTCCTGGCAGATTTCGAGTTTTTCGAGGGTCGGGGGGCGGGGACGGCCTGGCAGATCCTCGATCAGGGAAGGTGGGCCACGACGAGAAACTCGGGCGACTCGGTGCTCGCCGGGGCAGAACCGTAGGAACCCGGTTCGACGCTGGCGATCGAGTCGACGAAGAAACCGTGTACCGACAGCAGGAGTCGCAGCTCACGCGGGGTGTAGCAACCGGTCCAGAGGTCGACCGATCGGGCCTCGCCGGCTTCGGAGCGGATCTCGGTGACCTCGTGCGTGACTCCGGTCGACGCATCGAACTCGGCATCGTCGTGGTACTTCACGGCGAAGTAGGCGTTGAATGCGCTGAGCGCGAGCCGGCCACCCATTCGGAGGGCTCGCGCCATCCCGGCCACCACCGCGTCGTCTTCGCCGTCGGCGGTCATCATGCCGAACGCACCCTGACACAGGCAGATCACTGCGTCGAACTCGCCTTCGAAGGCCATCGACCGGGCATCTCCTCGCTCGAACGTCGGAGGCGATGAGCGAACCACCTGAGGGCCGTTGTTTCGCTCATCGCCAGCGCGGGATCGGGCGATGTCGACGAATCGCTGACTGATGTCGATGCCGTGCACCTCGATGCCTCGCCGAGCGAGTTCGAGGGCGTGACGGCCGGTGCCGCATCCGACGTCGAGTACTCGCTCGCCCGGTACGAGGCCGAGCGCGTTGACGACGTGGACGACTTCCTGGACGGTGCCCTTGGTGTGGGCGTAGCGGTCGTAGGCCGAGCCGAGATGATCGGCGAGGTCCTCGAACCAGTGATCGCGAGCTGTCACGTCACACTCTCTCGGGACTCACGGTTCGGGGGCGTCGAGGGCGAGATCGTCGGCATAGCTCTGCTCGAGGAAGTCGCGAGTGGCGGCATCGTTCGCGGCCACCAGGCCCTGGGCGTTCAGCACGTCGAGTCCGTCGGGAGCGTCGGCGAGTTCTTCCCAGCCCGCTGCCTCCCACACACGTCCCCGCCGGAACGCCTTCGCGCAGTGCATGAACACCTCGTCGGTACGAACCACGATCGCCGTGGTCGGGCGTCGGAGTTCGTCGTTCCAGAGGTCGAGCACACGCGGATCGGTGGTCACCCAGGCCGACCCGTTGATCCGCAACGTCTCGTCCTTGCCGGGCACGACGACCAACAAGCCGGCTCGACCCGTGGCCACGACCGCCCGCAGACTGTCGATCAAGTTGTTGCCGTTGAGGTCCGGGATGGCCACATGGCGATCATCGAGCACCCGTACGAAACCAGGGGGCCCACCACGCGGAGACACGTCGAGGCCGCCGTCGGCGCCTGAGGTCCCGAGCAGCACGAACGGCGATCGGGCGAGGATCCCGACGCTCGCCACGTCGAGCACTGCGGTCTTCTTCGCCGCGACGAGACGGCTCGGCGCCCGGTACAACTCGGCGAGTTGCTCGCCGGACGAAACCAGGAACTCGGTTGCCACAAGCATCTCGGTTGGGGTCTGACCCCCATCGACATTCATCCCTTCGCTGATGCCCACGTGGTACCCCATGACACGTTGACTTCGAGTGGCACATCGAGGTCGGCGGCGTCGCGCATCAGCCCGACCACGAGATCGCCGACGACGTCGTGTTCCGACTCGGGCACCTCGACGATCACTTCGTCGTGCACCTGCAACACCACCCGACTGTCGTACTCCCCCGCCACCAACGCTTCGTCGATGTGCACCAACGCGACCTTGAAGATGTCCGCAGCCAGGCCTTGGATGCCGGCGTTCATCGCCTGACGCTCCCCGGCTTGGCGAACACGGAAGTTCGAGTTCATCAATTCGGGGATCGGTCGGCGGCGCCCGAACAACGTCTCGGTGTAACCGCGCTCGCGAGCTTCGATCACCGTGCTGTCCATGTACGCCTTCACGTTGGGGAACGCGATGAAGTACGACTCGAGGATCACGGAAGCTTCCTCGGTGGCGATGTTCAGCCGCTGGCCGAGCCCGTAGGCCTCCATGCCGTAGGCGAGGCCGTACGACACCATCTTCGCCTTCGATCGCTGCACGACGGTGACACGTGCAGGGTCGACGCCGAACACCCGGGCGGCGGTTGCGTTGTGGATGTCCTCGCCGCTCGTGAACGCTCCGATCAGGCCGGGATCCTGTGCGAGGTGGGCGATGCAGCGCAGCTCGATCTGGTTGTAGTCGGCGACCAGCAACGTGGTCCCCGGCGCCGGCACGAACGCCTTGCGGAACTGGCGGCCCTCGTCGGTGCGCACCGGGATGTTGTGCAGGTTGGGCTGATCGGACGACAGTCGTCCGGTGCGGGCGACCGTCTGGTTGAACGTGGCGTGAATGCGCCCGTCGTCGGCCACCTCCGCGAGCAACCCTTCGCCATAGGTGGAACGCAACTTCTCGACTTCCCGGTAGCGCATCAGCGGTCCGAGGAACTCGGGCCACTGGTCCTTGATCCTCTCGAGCGTGGCGGCATCGGTGGAATAGCCGGTCTTGGTCTTCTTGCCAGGCGCCAGGCCGCGCTCGTCGTACAGGATCTCTCGCAGCTGCTTCGGCGAGTTCAGGTTGAGGTCGTCGCGACCTGCCACCTCGCGCAGCTCCACCTGCAACGTCTGCACCTCGTCGGCGAGGCGCTTTCCGAGCGCCCGCAGTTCCTCGACGTCGATGCCGATACCGACGTGCTCCATCTTGGCGAGCACCAGCACGAGGGGGTTCTCGATCGTTCGGTACAGCTCGGCCATCCCCTGGGCCTCCATGCTCGCCACGATCGGTTCGGCGAGCGCGTTGACGGCAAGGGCATCTCGGGCGGCGAGCTCGGCGTCGCCGAGCGAGGTGCCGTCGAGGTCGAGCTGACCGTGGCCGGCTGCGTCATCGGACGGGCGGGCGTACTTCGTGTACTTCTCGGTCAGGTCGGCCAACGTGTAACGCGCTTCGGCCGGATCGATGAGATAGGCGGCGATTGCGGTGTCGAGCGTGAGCCCGCGCACTTCGACGTGGAATTCGAGCAGCGACCGCATCAGCGGCTTGACGTTGTGGCCGCGCAGGTTCGTGTGGGCGCCGAGTGCCGCTCGGACCGAGTCGTCGGCGAGCACGTCGGCCGGGATCCACAGCACCTCGGCCACCGACGGGTCGGTGACGACGGCGATCCCGGCGAGCGGACTCCGCCCCGGCTCGCCGACCCAGGTGGGTGCGACGTCGAGCGCAACCGCTGACGAGATGATGGCCGCGGCGTCGGACGGCGAGACGGCCGTGGTGACTTCGGCGACGATCTCGGCTCGATCGTCCGTGGGACCGAGATCGACCGAGGTCCCCATCGCTGCGAGCGCTTCGTGCAGGCGAGCAGCGACACGACGCGCAAGT
>ENA-OFCX01000798-OFCX01000798.1-metagenomes-genome-assembly--contig:-NODE-798-length-14647-cov-24.245957_pt1 | contig 14647 bp, 14 predicted proteins | sample MGYA00153384_OFCX01 | MGnify analysis MGYA00153384
AGATTTTTGCTCTTTTGGCAACCCCCTGATTTACCAGCGGTTATTGAGACGTTACACCTGGCTCGACTAATTCTGGGTGCATTTTCGGTTCGCGGAGCAATCCTTGGAATGAGGCCTGGGCATTGCCGATTGCCAGTCCAGTTTGTCGTCGTTGCGCGATAATCCTCGCGTCATACGTCTCTGTTCCCTCATAAACAGACATGACATCACTAAAGTAGATTTGAGTCTCTCTCAAGGCAATGGCGAGTTGCCTGGGAAACCTGTCGCGTTCCCAATTCGGCCAGATAAAGTAATGACTTGCGAATGCCAGTCCCGCACCAATTAAGGTATTCAATACGCGAACCTCAGCAAATTGCCAACCTGTAGAATTACTGGTATCGGTAATCAGCAAGATAAATATCGATAAGAACACCACTGAATAGCCATAGTTGAAACCAATTAGGGCAACGCCAAAAAATACTGTGATGACAATAATGATATCTAGGATTGGCTTACTGGCGTTGGCGGAGCCTCTCCCGTGGAGAATCGCAACTAAGATAATAGCGGCTACTACAGCTCCCAAAATTGTCCCACCAACTCGCTGGAAAAATCGCTGGAAAGTTCCGCCCAAATTTGGCTTGAGGACTAGCATCGTGGTAAGCGTAATCCAATACCCCATTGGTAAATTGGTAATGCTATACAAGATTACACCGACACTGAGACTGACTCCCAGGCGAAGGGCGTGGCGAAAGATTGCTGATTCTAAGGTGCAGTTTTCTCTAAGTAAACTTAACAGCGATTGCCGTTCGGTTTTAATTAATAGCAGTGGCTCTACATGACGTTGACTAGTGTTGCTGGGTTCTATCAGCGATTTAGCTGACTGAGCGGTATATTGTAGTTGCTCGATTCTCCAAAGGAGAGGCTCCGCCAACGGTTTTGCGATCGTTCGCATTAAGCTTCCCAGCGCAACGAGCTGTGTGTAGTCTGTTTCCATCCCCACGCTTGCCTGTTTGAGCGCATCCAGCAGTAGATGTTGTCGTTCCTTTAATGCTTCATAGATCCGGCTGAGATTACCGAGATCGATGCTGGCAGACTTACCAGATATCACTTTGGCAATCGATCGAAACACTATCGACATTTGGGTGAGGGTATCATCTATTAAGTATTGAACCGATCGATATTGCTGTTGGTGGGAGTAAGTTTCGAGTAATTCTGTTAAAGCAATAACTGAGCCGAGCAACCGATCTCCATCCTGAATTAGCACCAATAACTGCTCGCCCATTCAACTTTGTGCTGACTGCCCGATTCGGGCGGTACCTAATGTCATACGGGCGGTTTCTAATGCTTTTCTAACGTCTAGAATATTTTCAGTTGTGGCGGCTTCACCTGCAAATGTCTGAAGGTAATTGGCAAGAGCATTAAAGCATTCAGCCACCGCAATTCTGAGCAGATCGTAAGGTTTAAGCGGCCACATTACTAGAGAAAGTAGCATCGCCCAGCCACCAGCAATCAGACATAATAGCGATCGCATTAATGCTACATCTAAGTCGCCGGGTAGAGAGATCGTCGAAATAAATGATGTCCCAACTACTAAACCGACATTGGCACCAGTATTCCCATATAGCGACGCAAATCCTGAAGCCATTCCCCACAAAAATGTCAGGATGACGGCGAGGATAGGGATGCTAGCAACTAGAGTACCGATAAATACCGAGATAGTTATGCCTAAAGTGGCGTTGGCGTAGCCTCTCTGCAAGAGAATCGCCATCGCTTTAGCTTTAATCTGGTAAGAGCCAGCAACGTTGGCTAAATTGACAAAATAAGCGATTAAACCAATAAATAATCCGCTTTCTCTTTGGTTAATTAGTTGACCAATTAACATCGGAATTCCCAGCAATTCCAAATTCAGATTTTGACAATGGGGTAGGGCGAGCAGGAGAATAGAAGGACTTCAAAAAGAGAAGCAGATGGAGCAAAGAAAGCTGAGTTTAGTCACCCTACTCAAATATCTCAATCAAGCGATTATGGGGATGAAAGACCCACGTAGTGCCAGTAATGCGACTAAATATAGCCTTGTGGATGTGGTATTAGGAGCATTCTCAGTGTTCTTCATGCAAAGCGAATCTTTTTTAGAGCATCAGCGGCACATGGAGAGCAATCAGGGTAAAAGCAATGCAACTAATCTGTTTGGCATGATTAAAGTGCCAACAGTGCCACAAATCCGTAATATTGTGGATGGGATTTCAGCAACCTCATTATCATCAGTGTTCAATTGTGTCTATCAGGCTCTGAGACGGGATGGGCACTTGAAACCATTCAATTATCTAGGTGGAATACTGATTGCACTAGATGGAACTCAGTATTTTGATTCTCATAAGTTGAACTGTAAATGCTGTTCGAGCCGTAAACATAAAAATGGGACAGTAACATATTTTCACAGTGCGATTCTGCCTGTAATTGTTGCCCCTGGTCAATCTCAAGTAATTTCCTTAGCCCCAGAATTCATTACACCTCAAGATGGGCATGAAAAGCAAGACTGTGAAGTATAGCAACCGCCAAGGCTGTTAGGACACAGCGATTGAAATCGCCGCCTGGAATGCAAAGTCCGCCTGCGCGGACTAATCAAAAAAAACGTCCTAATGAACTTGGCGACTGCTATAGCAGCAGCCAAACGATGGCTCAAAAATCATAGTTCAGAATTTAAGGGACAGCCAATCACCTTGCTTGGAGATGACCTCTACAGTCACCAACCAATGTGCGAAGAGATTTTTGCGGTGGGTATGAACTTTATCTTTACCTGTTTAGAAACATCTCACACTGGACTTTATGACTGGTTGAAATATTTGGATGGCATCGGTGAGGTGAAAAAACTAGAAATCAAACAGTGGCATAAGAACTCAAGAGAAGTATACAGCTATCAATATGTCAATGGCATCCCACTCAGGGACGCTCAACCAGCCATTATGGTCAATTGGTGTAAACTAATTCACACCCGTGAATCAGATGGGAAAATACTATATGCAAATGCATTTATCACTCGCCATGAGTTAAATGAACAAACCGTACCCCTAGTTGCTGCGGCTGGTCGCTCTCGATGGAAGACCGAAAATGAAAATCACAATGTTCTTAAAACAAAGGGCTATCATCTGGAACATAATTTTGGTCATGGCCAAGAGCATTTAGCGTCTTGTTTGCTGACACTTAACCTGTTAGCGTTCCTATTTCATACTGTTTTGCATTTAACAGATCTTGCTTACCAACAGATTCGTCACAAGCGCGGTACTCGTAAAGGCTTTTTTCAGGATCTCCTCAGTCTTACTAAATATTTGCTCTTTGAGAGTTGGTCATCCTTGATTAATTTCATGCTTTATGGCTCTATGTCTCATTGTGCAGCCAACTCCTCCTAGATTTTTGAATTTGGAATTGCTGTCGGAATTCCCAATGACAATGCAGCCCGCAAGCCATTCGCGATTGCTGGTTTTCCTGGTTCTGACTGGATCGGGAAGCTGAGAAAGTTATTTCGATTTAACTGCATTATTTTTGGGGATGAAACACGAATAATAGAACTCATATTCCGCACGATTCAATCGCTGACTAGTCTAGTCTGAAGTACTTCTAAATCTATCGGCAATCCGCTTGATAAACCCCGCAATCGGTACAGCTAGGAGTAGTCCGAGCAGTCCCCCTACTTGAGATCCTGTCAGTACAGAGATGAAGACAACGGCTGGATTGAGTCCCGTCATGCCGCTCATCAATCGAGGGGCGATCGCATTATCAATAATCTGACCGACAACGATCGCTACCAGCAAAACTTTTAGCCCCAACCAAATGTTTTGGAGAGCCAATAGTGAGCTAATGACAATAACAGTAAGGGTGCCACCAAAGGGAATCAGGCTGGCAAATCCAATCGTCAACCCAAATAACAACCCAAACGGAATTTGAAGTAGTAAGAATACAGTCATCAGGGAAATGCCTTGGATGGTCGAGACAATCGCTTGACCTGCAAAATAACTCTGAAAACTTTGTCTCAATGAGTCTTGAATTCGGTCGTTCCAAGGTGCAGGTAGCCAACTCCATAATCCGCGCCACAATGATTCGCCACTAAACACTAATAAAATAGTTAACACCAGAATCAAGAGCAAATTTAAGGCACTGTTAATCGTATCCAAAGCCAAGAAGATCGCTTTGCGTGATGCTAATTGTAGGGTTTGAGTAACTCGATCTGTTAATCCTGCGGTTAGATTAGTAAGATCGATCGGAATGTTTTGGAAAATCGGGAGTGTACTGAGGGTGGTAACTTGTTGCTGTGCGGCGGCTAGCCAAGCTGGTAGACGGTTGACAAATTCCTCCAACTGTCGAAACACGATCGGCAATAGCCCAAAACTAATCGTTCCCACTAAGACAATGGCAATAACTAGAACTAAGCCAATCGCTAAAGCTCGTGGCAATCCGCGTCGTTCTAAGAAGACGATCGGATAGTCTAGTAAAAACGTCACCAAACAAGCGGCAATGACGATGCTCGAAATCGGTTGTAAGGAATGATAAAGTAACAAAATTAGCCACCCGTTCAGAAAAATCAACGGGAACGTCAAGCTAAATTTGAGCCATCGGGGTAGTTTTTGGTAGGAAAGCATTTGATATCGAGCATTTTGGAACATTCAGCGGTTTTAACCATGCGGTAATCAAGGCTACACTAACCATTATTCCAGATAAGAGGAGAACAACATTGACAACGCAAAACTCCCGATAAATGTCAAGCTGGACAAGTTTGTATCTTGAGTTTGATGTGCTTCAGGGAGGATTTCTTCGACGATCGCGACCATTAAAGTGCCTGTGGTAAACGCGAGTACAATTAGCTTGAGCAAATCGCCTTGCCCGCGCAATCCCCAATAGCCCAGCGTCGCACCAATAAAGTTACTAATCACGGGTAAAGCTGAGAGCACAAGCACGAATAAAAACTCTGTTTTTCAAACATCTCATTTTCGGGCGACATGAAATGATGATGTTTGAACCCGAAATTGTACCAATCTTGCAATCCCAACAGCCAACCAGCCGCCGGATATAACCACTCAGGAATAGAAACGAATTGCGATGCAATATATTTAGTTGCAGCTTGGTTATAACTACTCAGATCGCGGTAAGATTCTACTTCGCCATACCCTGCCAGCAGAACTGCAACTCGCGTCGGCTCTGCTAAATCATCTTGGTGAGACGCGACGGGATGTGTCGCTTGAGATTGAGGACTAATCATTATTTTTGCCTAAATAGATTGCAAACGAATCCAGAGAAATTATCGACCGATCCGCATCCCAATTAATATGTTGTAGAAAAAGCCAATCAGAGCCAAAACTAACAATAAGTGAATTAAAGCACCACCAATATGGATTGAGATACCTAATAACCACAGACCAAAAAGTACAACAACACCAGTCCAAATGAGATTCAACATATTTTCCTCTTCTATTTAAATAAAACGGTGGATATTGCCTAAACGGTGACGGAGTTGAATAGCTCATCGGATAGCTATTCAACAGTTTCTTTGAAGTTGCGGGTGGGAGTGGGTAACAAATCGACGTAGGCAGCTTGATGAATTAAATGTCCCAGATGACCTTTCACTTGATAACTGTCGAAAAGATCCGCAACACTCTCATCTAACCCCAGCTTTATCAGATTTTCCCGCAACCCAATTTCAACCGGAAGGAGTGAATGACCTTCAGCAAGTGCTTGCAAATTATGGGCGATCGTGGCTCCTTGCTGATATGCTACTTGAGCGGTAGCTGGTAAAGGCTGCTCCATTACCGTACAATCTCCACCTGCAAACACTTCTGGGAAATCGAGTAGTTGTAGGTTGTTCGTTAGTTTGAGTCGTTCCTGTTTATCGCGATTTGCTTCAGGAATTGATAGTGTAGAAATGAGCGGATCGATCTCACTTCCAGTCGCCCAAATAATCGTCGCGGCTGAGAGCTGCTCGATTTGGTTGTTTCGCTTCATGACAACCGTGTTTCGACGCACCGCTATCACCTCAGTTTTTAGCAACACCTCAACGGGTACCTTCCGCTCGCGCAATGCAGTTTGAGCAGTTTGTTGGAGGCTGTCGCTATTACCTTTGAGAATTTCCTTTTCCCGTTGAATTACGACTACTCGAATATCTGCCACATTACTGCCGAGAGCGGCGTACCAGTTTGGTAATAAATCTGCCAGAGTTGCGGCTAGCTCGACGCCAGTACAACCAGCACCCATAATTGCCACGGTTAATAATGCCTGCTGTTGTGGTTTCGGGGTTTGGGTGGCTCGTTGCAAACAATTCCGTAAATGTTTAGCCAAAATGACCGCATCTTCAGTAGTGCAAAATGGTAAGGTGTATTCTTCTGCTCCCTCCACATCGAAATAAGCTGCTACGCTACCAAGCGACAACACTAAATTACCATAGTTGTAATGCAGTCCAGAGGCTAATTGAACCTGCCGCTGTTGCAAGTCAATGGATTGAATCGTGTCCTGGATAAATTCAATGCCACTTTTATGCAAAAGAGTATCATAGCGGGGGCAGATATATTTAGTTTTCATCTCACCGCTAAGAAACTCATAGAGTAGCGGTTTGAAGATAAATCTTGAACTTTGATCGATCAAAATCGTGGGTGTTTTATAATGCTGATGGCTGAGATGTAACGCCGTAAATAATCCGGTAAAGCCACCGCCTAAAATTAAAGTGGGGAGCTGCTGGGCTTCGATTGAGAGAACGGGAGTTTTTGATGTTTCTACTAATATTTCTGGGTTACTAATAATATTTACCATCTTGATTCTTCCTATGATTCGTGATAAAAAATAAATCTGACTAGCGAAGCAGCTAGATAACTCAAGAGAGCATAAGCGATAACTGCAATCGCAATATTGACGTCAAATATATATGCCTTGCCTCCAAAAGTTGGGCTGACAAATAAGGTTGAAAATGGAGCGATAAAAGGCGCGGACAAATTATTGATTAATCGAGCAAATTCATTTTGAGGGTTAGCACCAAACAACCGTAGCAAGAACTGCACTCCTAGTAATATTTCTAGTGCTCCTACCAGCCAGAAGATAGTATTAATTATCCAAACAAAGGGAGTATTTAATCTAGCAGCTCGCAGACGTTTCTCCTCTTGGCGCAGTCGGAAAGCCTCTTCGTTATGTTGCAGTTCTTGTCGCCGTTCGATATTGGTGTCGTTGTGTGGATCGTGAGTCATTTTTAGACCTCGCTATCAATATTTTCTCGTTGGCGTAACCTCACATCTTGCACCAATGAATAAAGACTAGTACTGCAATAATTCAGGGCGGGCACAAGACCGCGCCTCTACGCAATTAACCTGTAGGGGCGCGGTCTTGTGCCCGCCCCGATCTACGCTAATTACTAATATTTTCATACTGGTACAAGATATAAGTAGCCCATTCTCAAAATCGAGATTTAGGTATGTCCCTTTCATTAAAGGGACATACCTAAATGGAAGCTAGAACATCCAATCTACTTCGAGACGATTATCCACAGAGGAGACACCTGGTTCAGACCAAGCTACTCGCTCTGCTTCGTCATACTCGCTATAGTTGCGAACTTGACCGTGGAGGACTACGTTATTGCCAGAAGTTTCCACACGGATGTGTTTGGCATCCAACATCGCACTGCGTTTGAATGCAGATTTAATGTCCGTTTCGACTTCCTTTTTCGTCACCTTCGGGGAGATCGAGATTGAATTAGACACTCCTTTAACACCCGCCATTTGCTTGACTAGACTCCCTGCGGCGTTCTTCTGGTACCACCATTCCACCTCGCCTTCTAGAGTAATCCAGCCATTACGGACTGTTACTTCAACGGTTCCTTGGGGAATTGTCGTAGACCAGTCGATTTGGTTGATGGCGGCTGAGGCAATATCGCCATCGGTGCGGTGGTACGAATCTGGTAGCTGAATTTCGATGTCATCGGCAATCGCTTTCACTCCTGCAACCCGTTTAACAGCGTGTACCGCTTGCCATTTTTCGTTGTAGCTGGTGGCATAGCCATTGAGTGTGACCGTCCCATTTTTGACCAGAACGCCAATGTCTGTGACTTTTATGCTTGGCTCATATTTGAGTTCGGACAGCACATCATTTTGTAATTCTGTGTCAGTTTTTTCGAGAGTACGTTGCATGTTATTTGTGTTTTGTTTGTTGTTATTTAAAAGAAGTAGACTAATGTATTAATATTTAATACATTATGGGTATACCAGGGGGTTGACCGCTGCACCCCTTAGCTCTAGGTCTAGAGCTGGTCATGGTTTTGTCCTCATTTACAAATCGAATTTAGGAGTCTTTGCCAACAGGTTTAGGCGCGTCAACACTAAGCAATATCAAAAAGATTGCAGCTACCGCAGCAGTTACCGTAATTAAAGGCGTATTTAGATGGCGAATACCGATCGCAATTAATGCCCAAATAATTACCAATAGGTAGGCAGGATCGTGATGTTCGATCGTGACTAGAGTTGTAATTGCAGCACTGACAACGATCGCGATGACAGCCCAGATTGCGGGAGTGATGCCCCAGCCACCCCAGTTGATGCTGTAGAGTGCGAGTGCGGCATTGACAACGATGGCGACGGTAATCCAGCCGAGGTAAATACTAATCGGGATCTGGATAAACCATTGCTCAGTTGGCGAAACGTGGTGTTGACCGATCTCTAGACGTTGATATAAGACAATCAACGGTAGCAAGATGCCCAACATGGCGACGACAGATAAGGGAAAAAGGCGGGTGAGAAAGAGATAAATCCAGGCACATTGAGAGATACAGGCGAACACCAGCAGATAACCACCGCGCTGTAAGCTAGGATTGTGACGCTGAGTAGGTTGGGCTTGGTAAATGCCAAAGGCAATCAAACCCAGATAAATCGGTGCCCAAATCGCAAAGGCGTAGTTGGCGGGCAGAATTTGGACTGAAGGAAACAGGCGATCTGACAGGGTTGCCATATCGACACCATCGGGCGGAAAGAAGTTGGAGATAGTGTTGATGACAATGCTGCCGATAATCGTGGCGAGAATTGTTACTTGTCTTACTAAGTCTGGATCTATACGTTGGGTGGTGAGTTTCATTAGTATTAATCCCCACTCGTGTACCACTTGACAGCGAGATGATCTTCCACCGAAAATACGCCTTGTGCAGCCCAGGCAATTCGTTCGGCTTCCTCGCGTTGGGCAAGAGTCCGAACAGTGCCGTGGAGGATGACCTTGCTACCAACAATCTCGACGCGGATCTTGCTGGCATCTAGCATGGCATTGCGCTCGATCGCCGCTTCAATCCCCATCCCAACTGCCGCTATTTTGTCAGTGGGTTTAATGGAGATCGAACTAGACACCCCATGAACGCCAGATATCGATCGCACGACGGTTTCCGCTGCATTCTTTTGATACCACCACTCCACCTCACCCTCCAAGATAATCCAACCGTTCCGAACTACGATCTCGACGGTTCCCTTGGGAATTGTGGTAGCCCATTCAATTTTGTGGGCGGCGGCGGCGGCGATTTCTCCATCGGTGCGGTGGTTGGCATCGGGGATATGGAGTTCGATGTCGTCGGCGATTGCGACTACTCCGGCAACCCGTTTAACAGCGTGGACGGCTGCCAATTTCTCGTCAAAGCTGGTAGCGTAGCCATTGAGTGTGACCGTACCATCCTTGACTAATACACCGATTTCGGTGACTTTGAGACTGGGATCGTATTTAAGTTCCGATAGCACATCAGTTTTGATTTCGGTGTCAGTTTTATCGAAGGTATTAATCATTTGCTTTTCCTGAATCTTATGTAATTTGTTGATGTGTTAAACATTCAATTTGGCAGTTATGGTTATGAGTTTATGACCTAACTGCTCGATCGTTTATTATTCGATTTTTAGACTGGAATTCATTGTCATACCTCCGAACTTAAAGCCTGGGTAGTGAGGTAATTCCTTGGTATTTTCGCCTGAAGATATGAAGTGAATACCATTGGCAGCACCCACGCGGATAGAATCACCAGGATCGACAAACTCATCAGTGAGTGGATCGGTAGGCAGATCCATACTGGTCGCAGGTGTCCCCATTTCCATCAAATGGCGATCTAGTCCAACCGCATGTTCGCCCACAGCCTGAACCAAAATCAAGGCTCGGACTTGCGGGGAACGGATATAAAAAGCGTGTGCCTTGCCTTGAGGGAGGAAGACCATTTCCCCCGCATTTACCACCATCACCTCACTATCTCCACAGTAAAATTCCATTACGCCCTCAAGCACGTAATACGTCTCATGCTCCCACTGATTCATGTAGGGGGCTGGCTCGTTACCAGGTTTCGCCCGGTACTCAATCATTGCGTCGCGACCACCTGAATCCTCTCCTTTGACTAGGAAGGAAAATAAACCACCATTGTAAAGTGTGGTCGAGTCGAGTGTAGATCCGCGCTGGTAGGCGACTGGTAATGCTGATTTAGTTTGGGTCATGATTTTCCAGTTGTTTGTATTTAACGTGATTTTGAGGCTTCGTAGGCACAACCTCTGTCTTGACCCAAACACATGCGGAGGGAACCTCCGCGTGATTTGGGTCGCTCCCATAGGAGAATCGCATCGCACCGCCTACTCTAACTTCACCACCATCCTGCCGATATTTTTGCCTGTAAATAGACCGAGAAACGCGCTCACCGCTTTGTCGATTCCGACTACGACTGTTTGCTGATTTTTCAACTTGCCAGCACGAAAATAACCACCGACTTCCCGTTCAAATTTGGCTCGATGACCTAGCCAATCGCTAGCAACTAACCCCTTCATCGTCAATCGTTTGGTAGTGAGATCGAATAGATTGCTCGGTTCAAGTTGGGGCATTGCGGTGTTGTAGCCACCGCCACAGGCAATAATAATCCGACCATTCACGTGCAACGCTGAGAGTGCAGCTTCGAGCATTTCACCACCGACATTATCGAAGTAGACATCAATCCCATTCAAGGCTGCCAGGTGCAATCGTTCGGCGATTCTCCAAGGAGAGGCTATCGCCAACGAGATCTTCGGAATGAGCGGTTCATGTTTATAATCGAAGGCGACATCAAATCCGCAATCTTTCACCAAAAATTCGACTTTCTCCGGCGAACCCGCCGAGCCAATCACCTCGCAGCCGCGCAGTTTCGCCAGTTGCCCAGCCATATTTCCCACTGCGCCAGCAGCTCCCGAAATAAAAATAATATCCCCAGCTTTGACATCGACTAAATTCAATCCCGCCCAAGCCGTCAAACCCGTGATGCCGAGGGCACCAAGGTAAACCGACGGTTCGATCTCACGGCTGACTGGTTGCAATTGTTGCGGTGTAGCCATAAAGTATTCTCGCCAGCCAAAGTTGGAAGTGACGAGATCGCCCGGTTTGAATTTTTCGGCGTGGGATTCAATTACCTCGCCGACTGCGCCGCCATCCATCGCTTTGCCTAGCTCGAATGGCGGCACATAAGATTGGCGATCGTTCATTCGACCGCGCATATAGGGATCTACCGATAGATAGAGATTGCGAACGAGTACCCACTCATCTTTTAGTAGCTCTAGTTTGGTTTCGACCAGAGCAAAATTAGCTGCTGTAGGCATCCTCTGCGGGCGGGAAACTAGCTGAATCTCGCGACTGATTAGATCTGGCATAATTTTTCTCCTGATTAGTTTGATATTTTGAGATGTAAATAAACTCCTGCTGGCGTGAGTTTGTCCGAGAAAATCCAAATTTCAGAGCGGCACCACATGATGAAAAGAAGCCAAATCAACGTAGCGATTCCGCTCGTCAATGACGTGAATAATATCTACTAATTGGTGATTCAGGATGATGCTATTTGCGCCATAGGTATGGCGAGCATGGACATCTCGATCGATAGTTTCATCGATACCACTCAATGAAACAATAATCTGGGACTGAGACTCAGCTAGGGACTCAGCCGAGAAACCATACAGGGGGCTTTGCTCGTCGATCGGGTGCATCAGTGTCCACGGCAGCAAAAAAACGGGATTGTGCGATCTCAATACCTGCAATTGATAAAATCGCCGAATATGGTGTCCGTCAGTGGTGACTTCATCCCGACTGAGGGAGAGCGTCACCTGTGCTTCGAGAATCTGGTTCCGCCGTTGATTGGCAGCACGTAACATCAAGGTAGGCAGATTATTTTGGGGCATAATTACAGCAAACTTGCTGAACATCACCTTGGCAGTAGGGCGGGAAAAGCGGGCAAAGCTGAGTCCTGTCAATAGGGCGATGGCAAATAGACCAGTTATTGCTTCAATGACAACGATGTAGTTGGCATAGGTGGTTTTCGGTGCCAATACCCCATAGCCAATCCCCGCAAAAGTCTGAACGCTAAAGAAGAAAGCATCTTGGAAGGAGCCATTACCGTTAAGGATGCAATCTCCGCCCAGCAGGTACAGTCCAGCAAAGCCGATATTCAAAGCTAGGTAGAGCAAGGCCACGATTGCGATAAAACCCAACCAAGGTAATGTCAGCATCAAATGGTAAGGCTCTTGCCAGTTGCTATACCATTTGTCTAGTCCCTGCACTGAGAACAGTCCATCTTGAACCTTGATATGGATCCTGTTTCTTGAAGGCAATTGCTTGAATCGACCGCTGGTTTTAGAGATTTTCATATTCTGCCTTCGCCTGCTAAATTAATTAAGCGATTCGGATCGTTGGCGTAGCCAACGGTCGGTCATCGACCAATTGTTTGAAGTGTAAATAACGTGAATTCGGGATAAAGAAAATTGATTTGCTCCGTTCTACCACCGCCCTGAACTAGAAGTTCGGGCTAACAGCTCAAGTTCTCTGAAGAGAACTACCCAATCCGCTTAGTTCGTTAAAACGAACTTTTTATGAGCACCCAAATTTATTTGAGGGCGGTGCCGAAACGAAGCTAGGAGCCATTGAATGGAAATCATTAACCCGAACTCACGTTAAATAAGCTTCTTCTGGGGTGAGTTTCTGGGCAGTTTCATCGGGGATATAAAATTCCCAACTATCGGGAAAATGCCGCTCTGGCAAGCTGGGAATTAATCCCGTCAGTAGTGCCACTTCCCCCAATTTTTCGGCTCGTGCGGCAAGGGTGATTTAATCGGTAAACTGAGTATGATTCATGTAAATTTTCTCCTAAATAATATTGTTTAGTTAGCGACTCAATGCTACTTTTAGTTTGCTTGCGGTCGCGGGTGGGATGGGTTTTACTAGAGCTAGTTTTAATTGAGCTTGGAGATCGATCGCATGAACGCCAATCAAGTTTGGTAATACGATGTCAGCGGCTCCAACGCGAGTCGTCGGGCCAATGCCGATCGATCTCATTCCACCCGCGATCGCCGCTTGAACGCCCACAGTCGCATCTTCTACCACCACACACTGAGCGGGAGCAAGTCCGATCTGTTTGGCGGCGTAGATAAATAGGTCTGGGGCTGGCTTAGGAGGTGCGACACTATCACCATCGGCGATTGCATCAACGAGATTACCAATCCCCAATTTCTCGATGACAGTTCGGGCATTCTTACTCGCAGAACCGATCGCGATTTTGATTCCCGCCTGTCTGAGTTCTTGTAGTAGCTCAATGGCTCCTGGAAACAGATCTTTAGGGGTAATTGTGGCGATCGATTCCACGTAATAACGATTTTTGCGCTCCATCATCTTCTGAAGTGCCGCTTCTGAGTACTGTCTGTCTCCTACGATGTACATTAGCGATTCGCGGCGAGCTACGCCACGGAGAGCTTCATTTGCCTGCCTGTCGAAAGGTAATCCCTCCTCATCAGCCAATCGTTGCCAAGCCCGATAGTGATATTCGGCAGTATCCGTCAATACGCCATCGACATCAAAGATAAAACCCCGAATATCTGTAGCTGAAACAACTGGGGGTGATAGATCGAAGTTGTGCCAAGTGCCGCGCCAGTTGAGTTTGAATTTGAGCCGAGTCCAATTTGGTGGCAGATGGGGAATCGCCACGGGGCCATTTTCGGACAGGTGAATCCCACCAAAACCAAATACTACTGCTTGCCAGACACCACCAGCCGAAGCTGCATGAATGCCATCTTCGGTGTTACCGAAAGTGTTGGTGAGATCGATGAGAGCTGCCCGCATCAAGTGCTCGTAAGCATCTACCGATTTATTCAGGTTAGCGGCGAGGATTGCTTGAATGGACGAACCGAGGGACGAGCCTTGGGTAATATCGGTGCGGGGAGTGTAGTAGTTCCAGTTCTCCTGCAAGATATCCTGACGATCTGCGAATTCTGGCGTTTTGAGCAGCAGGTAGAGCAGCATCAATACGTCGGGTTGCTTGATGACTTGGCTCTGATTTGTTTTTGCCATGCCGAGGACGGATTGAATGGACTTAGTGCGCGGTTCGTAATCGCTCAAGTCGATATCCTGGAGCGCGAAAAACCCCTCGAATTGCTCGATTAGCAATGTTTGAGGATTGTAAGGAATGTACATCTGCGCGATCGTCGTATGGAAAGATAGTAGCTGCACTGGCGTAAGTTTTAGCTGTTGGGCGAGATCGATCGCCCGCGCTGGAAAAGTTTGCTGTAGCCACTCATAGACAGCAACAGCCTTTTCTAGATGCCATTGCACCAGCCGATTGGTGTAGGCATTGTTTCTGACATCCTCGTGATATTCATCGGTACCAATTACCCCACACAGTTCATAGCGTTGC
>ENA-OFCX01000799-OFCX01000799.1-metagenomes-genome-assembly--contig:-NODE-799-length-14612-cov-3.828399_pt1 | contig 14612 bp, 13 predicted proteins | sample MGYA00153384_OFCX01 | MGnify analysis MGYA00153384
TTTCCACCAATGGTTGCTTGCACCGCGAGCAAATTTTGTCCGTGACGCAACAAGGGGTAAGTTTTTTGATAATTTGACATTTTTGTTACAACATAGCTACTAAATTTTCAGGGATGGGCCCAGTGTATTCTATTGCGACTGATTTTCCCTTCCTTGACAAAGCATTATTGTACAGTAAATCGCGTTCCGGTGAGTGTGCTAAAACTGTACCTCGAATTACACTCAAATCCTCATCTAATTCAGTATAAGCAATTAGCACCCACTCGCTAGGATATAACTGGATAATTTCTTCTAGGGTCAAGATTGGGCTAATTTCTACTGGCGTACTCATGATTTGTTTCTCTTTGTTGGTGATTTAACATCAAACTGTTTGTAGGAAGGACTTTAGTCCCGATCGACTAAAATGCTAGAGACAGGACTAAAGTTCTTATTACAAACCATACTTCTATTTTACCGAAATTTTCGACGATCGCCAAATCTACAAAACAAACCCCAACGCCAGCAGCAAACCGCTTGAAAAATGTAGCGCGACTGCGATAAACTTGGAGTTGCTGACTTTGGCTGGTTGGTCGTGATAATCTTTGACATGGCGACAAAGGTCGATCGCAAAAAACACACTCCCAAAAATCAATAGCGTCCAAATTGGGAACATTCGCAGCGACACAAACAGTACAGTCAAAGCATAAACGCTACCGCACAACCACTGCAACAATTCAGCACCTTTCTTTGTACCGAGTCGGACAATCGGCGATTTTTTACCCGCCGCCACATCATCCGCAATTTGGTGAAAGTGCGAACAGAATAAGATGATACTCGTAGTAATTCCCACGATTATCGAAGCCGCAAAATTAGTTGCCGACCAAGTTTGAGTTTGGCTGTAATAAGCAGCGGCGAGTGCTAGCGGCCCGAAGGTAAAAAAGCAGATAAACTCGCCTAAACCTTGATAGCCCAAACGAAAAGGAGGCCCTTGATAAGTGTAGCCGAGGGCGCAACACAAAACTACCAGTAAAATCACTGTTGGGTCTTGTTGCCACCAAGAAATAACACAGATTCCAGACACTCCGAAAGCTAAAAATAGATTAGCTAGCCAGAAAATTAAAGCTTTATTTCCGGTTAAATTGACCAAGGAATGTGCTTTGTTTTTATCTATCCCGGTTTCCGAGTCAAATACATCATTAGTGAGATTCAGCCATGCTATAATTAAAATAGCTGACATTAAAAAAGTCGAGAAGATTGACGAATTAATCGTTTGAGTTTCGGCAAAAGCAATTGCAGTTCCTACTGAAATAGGAATCACGGCAACGCTGTACATGGGTGGCTTGATTGCCGCTAGCCACAATTTACTATTTGGACGTTCAATTAACTGTGTTGTCATTATACAAACTTGATTCAATTGATAGCAGCCTAGTAATTTTACAATTTTATTGGTTCAGTAGGTCTAATCTGTATCAGGTTGAGTACGTGCGGGGCATCCATTCAGAGGCTGTGGGGGTAGTCAAACAGCGGAAGTAGCCCGTTTGTAAACGTTTGTGGGGGCGATCGACTTTTGCGACAGTTAGCCGATCGATCTATAAAGTTTTGTGTCTAAATGTTTCGTGCGATCGACCTCTCGTCTGTTAATTTGCCCAACAGAGCCCAGTTGTAGAAGAAAACGCGAAAAGTGATGTTTGGCGATCGCCCTGCCGTGCTTAGATCGAAATAGGGGTTCTAGCGGGACAAACTCGCACTCTTTCTGACAAATCTGCTATTCTCGATTTAATGACAGTAATACCGCACCGTGCTAATCTTTTACAAGACCGCAATCAACTGCATCAGTTGCTGTTAGATTGCCAACAGTCTTTAACTGACAAATATCAAACAAAAATAGTTAGTATTTCTCAGGAGATTTACCCCCTCGATCCGCTAGCTGTACTGCAAGAGATTTCCGAACCTTGTCAGCGGCACTTTTATTTTGAAAAAAGAGACTCCATTCCGCACAAAAGTTTTGCAATTGCCGCCCTCGATTCAGCAATCCATCTCACCGTAGACGGAAGCGATCGATTTGCCTTAGCTCAAAACTTTATTCGCTCAACACTTGCCAATACGATTACCATTGGTGCAGAAAGATTGCCATTTAGCGGGCCTCATTTTTTCTGTAGCTTTGCTTTCTTTGATGATAACATCGCGCCTAACTCTTACTTTCCCCCCGCTACCATATTTTTACCAAAATGGCAGATTTCTCGACAACAAGATAGCTGCATTCTTGTCGCGAATGCCCTTGTAGAAAAAGAGATAAACGTTAAAAATATCGCTGAAAATATTTGGCAAACTTTTGACAAAATTGTATCTCGCAAATACCCTAAATTAACTAATCATATCAATAACTCGATATCTTTCAAACAAATACCTGTAAATGATGCTAATCAATTTAAAACATCTGTCAAATCTGCCTTAGAATTGATCGAGTCTAAATATTTTAGTAAGATTGTTTTATCCCAAGCAATCAATGTGATTTCTGAAACCAGTTTTAGCATCATCGATTCATTGAACAACTTACGCCTTAGTTATCCGGGTTGCTATATATTTTCAACCAGTAACGGCAAAGGTCAAAACTTTATTGGTGCTAGCCCCGAACGCTTAATTAGCATTCACAATAATCAATTATCAACAGATGCTTTAGCTGGTTCAGCACCGAGGGGGAAAACGGAAGCAGAAGATGCGAATTTAGCGAAAGGTTTATTGCACAGTGAAAAAGATATTCGAGAACATCAAGTTGTGATTGATTTTATAGTCGATCGCCTGTCTAAACTCGGTATAAATCCGGATTTTTCCCCACTTCCAAGACTGTTACAACTATCAAATATTCAGCATTTGTGGACACCCATAACTGCTCAAATTCCGGCTGATATTCATTTATTAAAGATTTTAGCGCAACTGCATCCAACCCCAGCGGTGGCGGGCGTACCCAGAGATATCGCCCTAGAGCAAATTCGGCGCTGCGAAAGCTGCGATCGCTCTTTGTACGCAGCCCCCATTGGCTGGATAGATGCCCGTGGTAATGGGGAATTTGCGGTCGGTATTCGATCGGCATTAATTGATGGCAATCGGGCTATACTATATGCTGGTGCCGGTATTGTGGCAGGTTCGGAACCGGAAAAAGAACTAGCAGAAATTCAGCTCAAATTACAACCACTTTTAAATGCTTTGGTTTAGACTTATCGGCGGTTGAAACCGCGTCTACACAAACAAAGTCCGCCTGCGCGGACTAAGAAATTGACTCGTTACTAGGCTCTGCCTAGTAACGCAGATCCGGAGGCTCTGCCTCCCATTTTCCCAGTAATCAAGCGAGGCAGAGCCTCTGGATACGAGTTCCCAGGCAGAGCCTAGGAACCAGTTAAATACAAATAACAAAATGATTGATTTTCGCAATACAAACACTCTCTGGGCTTCAATATTAGCCGAAACTTTACAGCGTCTAGGATTAACTACCGCCGTGATTTGTCCCGGTTCGCGATCGGCACCATTAACAATAGCCTTTGCCCAGAATAACCAAATCGAAACTATTCCCGTTTTAGACGAACGTTCAGCCGGCTTTTTTGCATTAGGAATCGCCAAAAAATCTGGTTTACCAACCGCACTAATTTGTACATCTGGAACCGCCGCAGCTAACTTTTATCCTGCTATCATAGAAGCCCGAGAAAGTCGAATTTCGTTACTAATATTCACAGCCGATCGACCTCCAGAACTCCGGGATTGTCATGCTGGACAAGCGATTGACCAAGTAAAAATGTATGGCAATTATCTCAACTGGCAAGTCGAATTAGCCATACCTTCTACGGAAATAGCAATGTTAGGTTATTTGCGACAGACTCTAATGTATGCTTGGGATCGATCGCAATTTCCCACACCCGGCCCCGTCCACCTCAACATTCCCTTTCGCGATCCACTTGTACCCATTTCAGATATTGCTGTAGAAGCTTTAGAAACAGAATTTAATTCAGAAGATTTCTTTGCAGGATTAGAACCGATTTTTGTAGCAGAAAGTTCTACCCCCCCCAGCCAGGGCGGGCACGGGGGCACCGCCCCTACAAGGGGGGGAGTAAGAAGTACAATAGAACAATGGCAGAAGTGCAGCAGGGGGATAATTATTGCTGGAGTTGCACAGCCTCAATTTCCAGAGGAGTATTGCAGTGCGATCGCGCAAATCTCCAAATTATTAAACTGGCCAGTTTTAGCAGAAGGACTATCCCCACTCAGAAACTACGCCCAACTCAACCCCCATCTAATTTGCACCTACGATTTAATCCTGCGAAACCGCGAATTAGCAGATAAATTAACCCCAGAAATTGCCATTCAAATTGGAGACTTACCCACAAGCAAAGAACTCCGAAACTGGTTAGACAAAACCCAACCAAAACGATATGTAATCGACCCCAGTCACCACAATTTCGATCCCCTACATGGCAAAACAACTCACCTGCGAACCTCCCCAGAAAATCTCGCAACTGCTATCTCCCTTCATGTCCCCCCCCTTCTTAAGGGGGGGTTAGGGGGGGATCAAGATCGGGGCAACCACGGGGGGATTGCCCCTACAGACAATGAAACAGCCCTGGGGCTAGGGGGGGATCGAACCTCTCCATCAAACGAATATCTCCAACTTTGGGACAACACCGAAACCCAAGTCAGACAAACAATAGACCAAAAACTATCAACAATTAACAACATAATTGAACCCAAAGTTTCCTGGCTGCTGTCCCAGATTTTGCCACCGGGAACACCGATATTTATTTCTAACAGTATGCCAGTCAGAGATGTCGAGTTTTTCTGGAAACCAAACAATTTAGAAATAAAACCTTTTGTCAATCGTGGCGCTAACGGCATAGACGGCACATTGTCAACAGCTTTGGGAGTTGCCCACCGCAATCAAAGCAGTATCCTGTTAACAGGCGATTTAGCACTTTTGCACGATACAAACGGTTTTTTAATTAAACATAAATTTGTCGGCCATCTGACAATTATTTTAATTAATAACAACGGCGGCGGAATTTTTGAAATGTTGCCAGTCGCCAAATTTGACCCGCCATTTGAAGAGTTTTTTGCCACACCGCAGCATATCAATTTTGCTCAGTTGTGTGCAACTTATGGCGTGGAACACCAAATAATTGATGATTGGGAGCAGTTAAAAGAAAAATTAAGTTTTCTACCAAATAACGGGATTCGCTGCTTAGAATTGCCAACAGACAGGCGCACCGATGCTAAATGGCGACAAGATAACCTAAGTAAATTTGCCAAAGGTTTGTAGTCGGGACTTTCTACTCGTTACTAGGCTCTGCCTAGTAACGCAGATCCGGAGGCTCTGCCTCCATTTTTTCGGCTCTCCAAGAGAGGCAGAGCCTCTGGACATTGATTCCTAGGCAGAGCCTAGGAACCAGTGACAAATAAACCCGCCCTAGCTTACATTTGAAGCGAGGCAGAGCCTCTGGACATTGATTCCTAGGCAGAGCCTAGGAACCAGTTAGAAAGTAATTTATCTACCGAAAACTAGGCAGCTTATCCAACACATTATAGAGTAAAGAGTTAATAAAACCGAGAGCAATAGCCCCCAGCAAAGCACTCCAAATTCCCCACCGCAAGCGAAATCCATCCACTAGCCAAGCCGCCAATCCAAAGATAGCAGCATTGATCACAATCATAAACAAACCAAAAGTTATCAACACTGCTGGAAAAGTAAACAATAAAAAAAGCGGCCGCACCAAAGCATTCAGTAATCCAAAAACCGCAGCCGAAATCATCGCTTTTCCAAAAGTGTCAATATCCACCCCCAGCGGTAACTTGGAAATGATAAAAAAGCTCACCGAAGTAACTAGCCAAGCAATTGCCAGCGAAACGATATCCATGTGTTCATCTCCTTAAAAAAACTAAACATTAAATAGGAACAACAGCACATCCCCCTCTTGCACAACATACTCTTTTCCTTCACTGCGAACTAAGCCTTTTTCCTTAGCTACTTTCATTGCGCCCGTAGCAACCAAATCTTCATAAGCTACAGTTTCGGCTCGGATGAAACCCCGTTCAAAATCAGAGTGAATCACCCCCGCAGCTTGTGGTGCTAACATTCCGGCGATAATTGTCCAAGCGCGAGTTTCCTTTGGCCCGCTAGTAAAATAAGTCCGCAAGCCCAATAGTTCGTAAGTAGCTCGAATCAGAGATTTCAAACCACCTTCTTTTACCCCCAGAGATTCTAGGAAATCGAGCCGTTCTTCCTCTGGTAACTCCACCAATTCTGACTCAACTTGTGCCGAAACTATGACAACTTTAGCATTTTCTGCTGCTGCTATTTCTCGCACTTGTTCGACATAGCTATTTCCTGTTCCTAAATCGTCCTCAGACACGTTAGCAGCATAGATAATTGGTTTGTTTGTCAGTAATTCCAAACTTTTAACTAATTCAGCTTCCTCATCTGTGAAAGTATACTGCCGTGCTGGTTTACCTGCATTCAAAACTGTGACTAATTTTTCGAGTATGTCAACTTCTGCTTGAGCTTCCTTATTGCTGCGGGCTTGTTTGCGAGTACGATCGAGCCTGCGTTCAATTTGAGCTAAATCTGCTAGAATTAATTCGAGGTTGATAATGTCAATATCTCGGACTGGATCGACAGAACCCGCAACGTGAATGATATCATCATTGTCAAAACAGCGGACAACATGGGCGATCGCATCTACGGCCCGAATGTGAGACAAAAACTGATTTCCCAATCCTTCTCCCTGACTCGCACCCTTCACCAAACCCGCAATATCCACAAACTCCATCCGCGTCGGCACTGTCTGCGCGGAAGTGGAAATATCACTCAGCACCTTCAAACGTTCGTCTGGTACTGCCACGATACCCGTATTTGGCTCGATCGTACAAAAAGGAAAATTAGCAGCAGTCGCCTTGGCATTAGCCACCAAAGCATTAAACAAGGTAGATTTGCCAACATTAGGCAATCCGACAATTCCGGCGGTAAGCATGGCTATTTACAAACATATAACTGTATCAAAATATCATAAGAAATCGCAATATATCTGACTTGTCCCTTCTAACTTCTACAGCTAAGTAAGTAAGTACAAAAAACAATAATATCTTAGACGTGTCCTCCGGGGCGGGTAAGACATGAATTTATAGTAGAAGGGAGTTGACTGTTTCACTCACCCGCCCTCCTGTATCTGAATTTACACAGGTTCGGGGATAGTCTGAGGAATTGGCCCGGGGACTGTTTGAGGAATCGGTGAGGGTACTGTTTCCGGCACCGGTTCAGGAATTGGCTGCGGAATTGGCGCAGGTACAGGCTGCGGTATCATCCCTGGAATGAGTTCGGGAACCGGGCCCGGCACTGGTGGCGATGCGGGTATAGTCGGCAGCCCCGGTTCGGTACTGGGAATCTGCGGCCCGGGAAAGGGAGTAGAGTTGGGGTTAATCACGGTAATTCTATTAATAATTGGATATAATCAAGCTATATAAAAAACTCACGATACGACATCTATCTAACGACTAGATTCTTGGCGGTAGTCATCCCCCTCCAGAAGCAGGGCTGTTTCATTCTCAAGAAAACAATGATTTTGACTCTTGTAGTGCCAAGAATGCCTACCCTCTTCATCCACGATTTTGTAGTTGTTTCAAAGATTGGGGCAGCCACGGCGGCCTCTACAAGAGAATGAAACAGCCCTGTCTAGAACGCTTACCAAAACCAACAGTTAGCAGTCGCAGCATTCAAGGCTCAATCCGAATTTTATTTGAAAAAGTAGTTGCTCATGAAAAATAAGGAAAACCCTATGAATATCCAATTTTAGCTGTTGCAGATGTCAGCGAAAAAGGTCAACTCAGCTACGAAAAAAATTGCTAAAAAGTCAAAGCCCGAGTTGCACAAGCCCGACGAATTATTCTTTACATTCACGGGATAATCGGGGACAGTGAAAGTATAGTGCCTAGTGTCCGAACGGCTGTAGTAGAAGTGGATGGAAAAAAGCGATCGCTTGTAGATATTTATGACATAGTTCTGACCTTTGACGAGAATATCCAAACCACTATCAAGGAAAATGCCTGCCTATTAGGGCAAAGATTGCAAGCAGTTGGTTTAGGAACAAATCATGGCAAGCAGTTGCATATTGTGGCTCACTCAATGGGCGGTTTGGTGGCTCGGTGGTTTATTGAGCGAGAAGGCGGAAATCAGATTGTACAGCACTTGGTGATGTTGGGGACACCTAATGCGAGTTCTCCTTGGCCTACAGTACAAAATTGGGTTTTTACAGCGCTTGGGATCGGGTTGAATCAACTTTCGACAATTGTTTTGACGACCAAAATTGTTGCTTACTTACTGGCGTTTTTAGAAGTAAATGATTACTCGCTAGACCAAATGCAGCCTGACTCTCCTTTTCTGAAAGAACTTGCTGGAAATCCAGATCCTCACGTTCTTTATACGATCGGTGCTGGTGACAAGTCAATTGTTGAAAAGGCGATAGAACTTCAGCTAGAAAATCAATCTAGTCTGCTACATCGGTTAAGGGAGAAGCTTTTCGCTCGTGCTGTGGACAAAATTGTAGATTTGACGTTTTTTAGTCAACCTAATGATATTGCTGTTACTCTCGCCAGCATCCAAAGCGTGAATGCCGATCGCACTCCTCGACTTAGAATATTATTATCGGATGCTGCGTGCGATCACCTGACTTACTTTACGCATCAAGCGGGTTTGGATGCGTTGGCAATGGCACTTGATTAATCGCTGACGGACTGTATTCGGCTTTTCTCCGTTTAGCTGGGCAATCAAATGCGAAACTTGGGTTAAGCTGCTAGATTGGGTCATGACTACACAGCTCCAAGTCGCTAAGCCAATCGCTTGAGGTATGGACAGGTGAGGCATTTGTTTGGACAGGATACATGACCAATCCGTGAGATGCTTATTTTTCACCATAGAGGTTTTTCCCGCAGCCACGTGTTTCGTTTAATCACCCTTATTTTCGCCTGGTTTAATTGACTTCATACTACCCAGGGTAAACGCATCTAGTTACCAGAGAATATTTGAAACCCCTAGTTCTCGTAAAAGTGGGGTTGAGATCTGACAGTATTATCAATAAATATTCATTGATGAGAATACGCTGGGCTTAATCTGATTAAATTCAAACGGTAGATCAAGGCTTTCAGCCGCTGATTATTCTTCCCAAACTAGATGCGTTTACCCTGTCATACTACCCCGTCGTAAAAAACCTACACCTGTCAGTAGGGGATCTAGGTTTAATAGTCTTGCCAGCAGTCTCTGACTGGGTTTAACGTTAACTTAACACTCCGAAAGGCAATGCCGTTTTCATACTAAAATAAACACAAAAAATTAACCGACTTTCCCAAAAAAACTTTAACCTCAAGGAGCCTTGACTAATGACACACTTCGGCATTATTTGTCCTGCATCCACCGGTCACCTCAACGCTATGATACCTTTGGGCTGCGAACTGCTGAGCCGAGGCCATCAAGTCACGGTATTTGGCTTCCTTGATGCTCAAGTCAGAACTGTAGCCAGCGGATTAGAATTCCAGTCATTCGCTGAAGATGAACGTCCTCTGGGATCGATCGCACAAAACTTGACCGAAATGGGAAAACTCAGCGGACTAGCTGCCCTGCGATATAACCTTAAAGCACTTCCAAAAACTTCGGCTATTGTTCTCAGAGAAGCAACCACCGCTATTAGAAAAGCTGGTGTAGAAGCTTTGCTTGTAGATCAATTTTTACTGGAAGGAGGAACGGTTGCAGAAATTCTCAATCTTCCTTTTGTAACTGTATGCAATGGGTTGATGCTAAATCGAGAACTCAACATTCCGCCCATTGTTACTACTTGGCAATACAGTCCAACTTGGAAAGGGCGCTTACGCAACCAAATCGGCTATCAGTTACTGAATTTGCTTACCAAACCAATTCGAGAGACGATCGCCGAATTTCGCAAAGAGTGGAAATTGCCTCTCTACTCTCACCCAAACGATTATTACTCTAAACTCGCTCAAATCAGTCAGCAGCCGGCTGAATTTGAATTTCCCAGACAAAATTTACCCCCGCATTTCCATTTCGCCGGCCCTTATCACAACCCAGAGACGCGCCAACCAGTGGCTTTTCCTTTTGAACAATTAACTGGGCAGCCGTTGATTTATGCCTCAATGGGAACTATTCTAAATTGCTTGCCGGGAGTTTTTCAAACGATCGCCTCCGCTTGTGAAGGATTAGATGCCCAATTGGTAATATCTCTCGGAGGCGGTGCGAGTCCTGAATCGTTGCCGCCCTTGCCGGGAAATCCGATAGTTGTTGGCTATGCACCGCAATTAGAACTGCTGCAAAAAGCTGCTGTCTCGATTACTCACGCGGGGATGAATACGACTTTGGAATCTTTGAGCAATGGAGTCCCAATGGTAGCAATTCCAGTGATGAATGACGGGCCAGGAGTGGCAGCGCGGATTGCTTATACGGGTGTTGGTGAAGTGGTTGCTTTGAAGGAGTTGAATGTTCCTAAACTGCGATCGGCAATTGTGAAAGTGCTGGCCCAAGAGTCGTATCGGAAAAGGGCGATCGAGATGCAAGGGGCAATTGTGCGATCGGGCGGCGTCAAAAAAGCGGCTGACATTATCGAACAAGCTGTATTGACTGGGAAGCCTGTCCTCTAAAAAAGGACTAATGATTTCTTCAGTCCTCTTTCAGAGGACTTTCGCTATGAGACAGGGAATTAATTCCCTGTCGGACTGTGCAACGAGTCTTAAGTTGACACCGATGGGCACCGCTCACCTCCACCCGCCCCAATTCCCAAAATATTGTAACGAGTTGTAAAGTATAATGAAAACAAAGCGAATATAGAGGCCAAGTAGTATCAAATGCGAGTTGCGATCGCCGGAGCCGGCTTAGCAGGACTATCCTGCGCAAAATATCTTACCGACGCGGGCCACACCCCGATCGTCCTAGAAAGTCGGGACGTACTCGGCGGCAAAGTAGCCGCCTGGAAAGATGCAGATGGCGACTGGTACGAAACCGGCCTCCACATCTTCTTCGGTGCATACCCGAATATGCTCCAACTTTTCAAAGAACTTGACATTGAAGACAGGCTGCAATGGAAAGAACATTCGATGATTTTCAATCAGCCAGAAACCCCCGGAACCTATTCGCGGTTTGACTTTCCCGACATTCCGGCTCCGTTGAATGGCCTTGTGGCTATCCTCAGAAACAACGATATGCTCACCTGGCCCGAAAAAATCCGTTTTGGCATCGGGCTGATTCCGGCGATGCTTCAGGGTCAAAAATACGTCGAAGAAATGGACAAATACTCCTTTTCCGAGTGGCTGAAAAAGCAAAATGTCCCCCCCAGAGTCGAAAAAGAAGTGTTTATCGCCATGTCCAAGGCGCTTAACTTCATCGACCCCCACGAAATATCCGCAACCATTCTGCTGACAGCCCTCAACCGCTTCTTGAAAGAGAAAAAAGGCTCGAAAATGGCTTTTTTAGACGGCGCCCCCACAGAGAGGTTGTGTCAGCCGATGGTAGACTACATAACTGAGCGCGGTGGCGAAGTCCGGCTGAATGCACCCATCGGGGAGTTTTTGCTCAACGATGACAACACGGTGCGCGGGTTCCAGATTCGGGGCGTAAAAGGGGCAGAGTCAGAAATTCTGACGGCCGATATTTACGTTTCGGCGATGCCAGTTGACCCGCTGAAGCTGATGATGCCCCAAGCTTGGGGCAAAATGGACTATTTCAAACAGCTCGAAGGCTTGGAGGGAGTTCCCGTGATCAATGTACACTTGTGGTTCGATCGCAAGTTAACTGATATTGACCACTTGCTGTTCTCGCGATCGCCCTTGTTGAGCGTCTACGCCGACATGAGCAACACCTGCCGCGAATATGCCAACCCAGACAAATCAATGCTGGAACTGGTACTCGCACCGGCAAAAGACTGGATAGGCAAATCCGACGAAGAAATCGTCGCAGCCACAATGCTCGAGTTAGAAAAACTCTTTCCCGATCAAATCCCAGAACCGGCTAAAGTGCTCAAATATCACGTAGTCAAAACCCCTCGTTCCGTCTACAAAGCCACCCCCGGACGCCAGAAGTGCCGTCCCTCACAAACAACTCCCATTAGCAATTTCTATCTAACGGGGGATTATACAATGCAGCGTTATCTGGCGAGTATGGAAGGTGCCGTGCTTTCTGGTAAGCTGACAGCGCAGGCTATTTCAACGCCCAATAAAAAATGAAAAATTAAGAATTTTTCATAAAGACGTAAAGGAATCTCCCGTTTTCTAAACGGGAGAAAATCAGTTCTAATCTTTAAATTTCTTATTCTCGGATGCTGCAACTGTCAAAACTCCAGTGCATGAGAACTCTGGCTTCTTTGGATGAATCCTACGAACTGTGCCGCCAAGTCACAGCGAGTTATGCCAAAAATTTTTATTTAGGCACTCAACTCATGCCCGAAGCTAAGCGTCGGGCAATCTGGGCGATTTACGTCTGGTGCCGCCGCACCGACGAACTCGTAGACGGGCCTGGTTCTGAGGCCACGACCCCTGAAACCCTAAATTTGTGGGAAAAACGCCTAGAATCCTTGTTTGCGGGCCACCCACACGACGATTACGACGTGGCTTTGGTGGATACTTTGTCTCGTTTTCCGATCGACATTCAACCGTTTCGCGAAATGATTGCAGGCCAGCAAATGGACTTGTACCGCAGTCGCTATGAAACTTTTGAAGAGCTCAATCTTTATTGTTATCGGGTAGCCGGTACTGTCGGGATGATGTCGATGTCTGTGATGGGTGTGGACGAATCGAGTCCCGCTACTAACTGGAATTGGCACTGGGATAGTCAGATTCCCAAAGAAGAGGCCATCTCCCTCGGTATAGCCAAGCAGTTGACTAACATTCTGCGCGATGTCGGAGAAGATGCCCGTCGTGGCCGCATTTACATTCCCTTAGAAGACTTGGCGTTGTTTAACTATACCGAAGCAGATTTGTTCAACGGTGTGATTGACAATCGCTGGCGGGAATTGATGCGCTTCCAAATTCAGCGAGCTCGCAAATTATATGCTAGCGCCGAACCGGGAATCAAAGTGCTGAGTCCCGATATCCGCTGGACTGTCTGGGCTGCTACGATGCTCTATAGCAGAATCTTAAATGCGATCGAACGAAATCAGTACGACGTGTTCAAGAAGCGAGCCTATGTTACCAATTTGCAAAAATTGCAGTGTCTCCCCGCCGCTTGGATCAAGTCAAAAGTGCTTTAGCTGCGGGCAATTTTGCTGGCGATTCGGCAACGGGTAAGGGGTATTTGTCAAGTTACAAATTATATGATGTCCAGCAAATTGCATATTAGGTTTGTAGGGACACGGCATTGCCGTGTTCCTACTTGTCCTGTGTTAATTGGAGTTAAATTGGTGGTGTAGCAGGTGGAATGTTCAATTGGTCGATCGTACTTTCCAGCAATTGCCTTTCCTGCTGAAGTTTTGCCTCTAAATTTTGAATTTGTTCTCGGCGGGCTTCAACTTCAATCAAACGACGAGACAATGCTTGACTTTCCAAAGTCAGAGATTGCCGCCAATTTTCCGCTTTCTCAGCTTCTAGCTGCAAAAAATCTGGTGTAATCCCAGTTGTGAGATACTTATCCACTAATTCTAGTACCCAGTTGTTAGCCGATCGCATATTCAAAACTTCGCCATTTTCCCCAACATCTGCTAAGACTAAAACGCCTTCATTTAAAGCATTGACGAGGGAGTTCTTTGGGTTTTGAACACAATCTCTTGATAATGTCAAGATACTTTGTTCAGCAAGAATCGCCCAAGTATCATCAGCATTTTGACAAGCCAGTAATTGCAGCACCCAAGCCTGCGGCGGCGGCCTCGAGGTAAGCGCTGAAGCCCCGAGTGAATTTGCTGCGTCCGCTGCTGCTGGCCTGGGCGCTGTGCATCGCGGCACCGGCCAGTGCACAGGACGTGCTGCCTGTGCCGGCGCTGGCAGCGCGCGTGGTCGACCAGACTGGCACGCTCAAGCCCGAACAGCGCGCGGCCATCGAAGCCAAGCTGGCGGCCTTTGAAGCCCAGTCGGGCCCGCAGATCGTCGTGCTGCTGGTGCCCACGACAGCGCCCGAAGACATCGCCGCCTACGCCCAGCGTGTCGCCGAGGCCTGGAAGATCGGCCGGCGCGATGTCGGCGACGGCGTGCTGCTGGTGGTGTCCAAGGGCGACCGCAAGGTGCGCATTGAAGTGGCCAAGGCGCTGGAAGGGGCGATTCCCGACCTGGCTGCGCGCCAGATCATCGACACCGCCGTGCGCCCCGCCTTTCGCGCCGATGACTACGCAGGCGGCCTGAACGCGGCCATCGACAAGCTGGTGCAACGCATCCAGGGCGAAGGCCTGCCGTTGCCGGCTGCGCGCGACAAACGCACCGGCAACCAGGGCCTGGGCCTTGAAGGGCTGGACTTGGGTGTTGATCAGCGACATGGGTAACTCCTTAAGGGTTGAACAGGAGAAGGAAGTTCTTGACAGCACGAATTTTGCTGCAGGCGCAGGATTGCATACATTGATTGAAGTCATGCTCCTTATCGGCGTTGCCTATCAGCTTCGCGGCCGAAGCACCTTCGAATA
>ENA-OFCX01000800-OFCX01000800.1-metagenomes-genome-assembly--contig:-NODE-800-length-14609-cov-2.984815_pt1 | contig 14609 bp, 14 predicted proteins | sample MGYA00153384_OFCX01 | MGnify analysis MGYA00153384
GATAAAGTATCCATTCTCTACCAAAAGCTATATCTGCTAAAAACCTCTGCTAATGTAGCCTAAACCAGAAAAACAGGAGAATGATATGCAAATTCAAACGCCAGACTGGGTTAAACACGCCGTATTCTACCAAATATTCCCCGATCGCCTCGCCAAAAGCAAACAGCCTCGCAAACGCCTGCTGCAAAACTTCATGTGGGAAGAATGGCACGAAATCCCTACCCTCCAAGGCTACAAAGGTGGCGACTTGTGGGGCGTGATGGAACAGCTAGACTACTTGCAAGACTTAGGCATTAACGCAATTTACTTCACCCCCATATTTCAGTCGGCCTGCAATCATCGCTACCACACCCACGACTACTATCAAGTCGATCCGATGTTGGGCGGCAATCCAGCCTTTAAAGAGCTTCTATACGCCGCCCACAACCGCAACATCAAAGTTGTTCTCGATGGCGTATTCAACCACGCCAGCCGCGGCTTTTTCTTCTTCCACGACATCCTCGAAAACGGCCCCAATTCTCCTTGGGTGGATTGGTTTAAAATTGAAGGCTGGCCGCTATCCGCTTACGACGGCAATTTTCCTGCTAATTATGCCGGTTGGGACGGGAATCGAGCCCTTCCTGTATTCAATCACGACAATCCAGAAGTGCGAGAATACATCATGGAAATCGCCGAATACTGGATTAAATTCGGCATCGACGGCTGGCGGCTGGACGTTCCTTTTGAAATTAAAACCCCGGGATTTTGGCAAGAATTTCGAGAACGAGTTAAAGCCGTTAATCCCGAAGCTTACATTGTCGGCGAAGTCTGGGAAGATGCGAGGGAATGGCTCGATGGTACTCAATTTGACGGGGTGATGAATTATCTATTTGCTGCGCCGACTATTGCTTTTGCAGCGGGCGACAGAGTAGATTTAACTCAAATTGAAGGCCGTTCTTACCATCCCTATCCGCCACTTTTTGCTAAAGAGTACGGCGACAAAATTCAGTACGTTTTGGAATTGTATCCGTGGCCAATACAGCTAACTCAACTCAATTTATTAGCAAGTCATGATACAGCCCGGTTAATCTCAATTGCTGGAGGCGACAAGAAGAGCGTAGAACTCGCTAATTTGCTGCTGTTAACTTTTCCCGGAGCTCCCAGCATTTACTACGGCGATGAAGTTGGTTTACCAGGTGCTCTCGATCCCGATTCCCGCCGCGGTTTTCCCTTAGAAGCTCACTGGGAACTAGATGTTTTAGATTACCACAAGCAGTTGATAGCTTTGCGGCACAAATATCCTGCCCTCCGCACTGGATCGTACAAAATTCTGTTTGCTGAGGGAACGGTTTACGTTTTTGCCAGAATTTTGGGGGATGAGGAAATAGTTGTTGCTGTCAATGTCGCGACACAAGAAGCTAATATTAGCTTTGAGGCAGCTACTTTGAAATGTCCTCACGAGAAATTGCTGTTCGGTAAAGGCGAGTTTGTTTGGAAAGGTGAAGGGGAAACTCGGCATTTGGAATTGATGCTGCCGGCGCGATCGGGCTTGATTTTAGGTTCGGATAATTAGTTTAAAATGTTGGGGAAGGTGCGCAATACGCAGCCGACATTTATCGGCGATCTTCCCCGCGTATCCTACATTTATTATAGGCGTAAGATGCCCTAATATGCACCCGACATTTATCGGTGAAAATGCAAGTTTTATGCTGCTACTAATGCCGGTATTAGCACCGCATCAATCACATGGATGACACCGTTGTCGGCAATAATATCTGGAGTGAGAACTTTAGCTTCATTCACTTTAATGCCATCAGAAGTATCAATTCCCACGACAGAACCTTCGACTGTTTCAGCCGAACTTAACTCAAGCAAGTTCTCGGTTAGTACCTCACCAAACAGGATGTGATAGGTCAGAATTTTCTTGAGCTTGGGTATGTCTTCCATCCAGTTCGCGATCGTATTTGTGGGAATTTTGGCAAATGCCTCGTCAGTTGGTGCTAAGACTGTATAGGGGCCCGGACTTTGCAATAAATCTAACAAACCAGCCGCTTCTATAACAGTCACGAGTGTTCTGAAATAACCGGCATTGGTTGCAGTCTCGACAATATCAGCCATGATGTTTTTCCAATGAATCAGAGGTGACGATTACTTTAGCAATTTACAAGTAGCAGAAAATGAGTCGGAGGGCAGATGATTATTTTACCTATTATAAATTATTTGGGTTGCAGGCCCAAATGGCTCGGGGCGCGATCGACCTTTTTAGCTTATCCTGAGCTCGTATCCTCCCCCTTGCGGAAAAACTGCTTTAAAATCTCCCCGGGTTCTCTATCCCAGGTGTCTACATGATCGTAAATTAATCCGTCCTCATCCAATGTATAAGTAGAATAGCCGTTAAAAAAAATCCGAGCTTTCCAGGGAACCCGTAGTGTCCCGCGAACAGTCCAATTTGCCAAAATAGTATCAGGGGCTGTCTGACTTACGTCGTGTAAATCGAAGTAAATCTCGGTAAAGAATAGCTGACCGTGAAATCGCAAAGTCCAAAAGATAATGCGATAGCTGATTTTTCCTTTAAATTTGTTAACTGGGTCTTGAAAATAAACATCTTTTGTGTAGATGTCGTAGGAGATGTCTTGCTCAAAAAGCGTCGGGAGATCCACTTTCAGGGTCTCTACTGCTTGTTGTAGCTGGATTTGATATTCGATCGCGCTCACGCTACCACCTTGTGACAGTATTAATTTATAAGTTTAATTGAATAATCTAGATCGGCAATGGGAGTATCCCAGATTTGATACTCGATCCAGGTCTGATTTTAACTCTAGCAATATTATCCGCACCAGCTTTTCTGCTGACCCGGACTTGGGACATTGAAACCTTGGCACAGATTTGACAGAACACCCCCACTCCTCTCTTATTCTCGCAGAAATCAACAGCGGCCAACTGTTGATGGTAGATAGCCGTCGCCGGAACGGTCTAATTTTGATTAAACGCTTCCATGCGGAGTTTGCTGGGCCTGGGGCTGCCGTTGGGGGTGCTTTTGATGTTGACTCTGTGCAGGCGATTCCCGTGGGCGATTTTTGTTTGGTTTCGCCTCAATCTCCCGAAGAAAGGCAGAAAGCTTTTGGAATTCGGCGGCATTGGGTGCGGTTAACGGAACAGTTAACGCGAAAGCCTGTAGCTTTGGAACGCGCCCAAATGCTCTTAACTCAGTTTGAGCAATATTTTGATGCGGAAACAGTAGTACAAATTCCCGATCGAGCTTTGGCACTTTTAATCGGCGTATTTCCCCAAACCATTCTCCGTGCGCGAGAAGGAAATGATGAAGACTGAAAAAAATTATCTCCTTCTCAATTACTATCGAATCAAGCACTAAATTAAGGACATTCTAACTCTTCTAGCATCTGCTGACAATGCTCTGTTATACTAACCGACAAAGCATCAATATCGAAGGAAGTATTCCCTAGAGGAAGCTTGGCAGCAAAAGTGCGACCGAGGTGCAATCTATCCCATATAGAACGTTTTTGCCCAGCTCGCCCACTTCCGGGGTCATGTATCCCGAATCCTGATATTTCTCTATTCCAAACTGGACTGAAGTGACGGATCAAAACCGCTTCTCCCCAAGAAACTAAATCGATTTCCATCGGCACAACTTTAAACGCAAAATTCTCAATTTTTAGATTGTCTACAGCTTCGATCGACTTTCTATGCTCTGACAAGCGTCCATAAAGAGTATTGCCAATAGTTGTACGCCCCGTCCGACGACCGCCCGGAGCTGCTTTACCTACATATATTGGCATACAGCATTTATTTAAGTTTGCCTGTTGAATGACGTTATACATTGAGAAGTCGCCCTGGTAGTACAGCAAATATGCTCCGCAATATGCACTCAAATCATCTCTGACGCGATCGAGTTCTTGAAGATTATAACAATTTTGCCTTCCACAAAAAGCGATTAAGTTTTCTTGTAAATCTGGCGGGACTCTAAATACTTCGAGCATGGAGTAAATTATCTTTAATAGTGATTACACTCTAGCTGTTTTAACTGTCTCCAGGCGCGATCGAATACTAGAAGCCATAACTTCAGCTAAAGCGACTGGAACGGCATTACCCAACTGCTTCATAGTTACTGTCCAACTGTGGGGAAAGAAGTATTCATCAGGGAAAGTTTGCAGTCTAGCAGCTTCGCGAAGTGTAAAGTAACGCACTTGTCCTGTCGGGGCAACTAACATATTTTCTCCTCCAGGGACACCATGAACTCCTGCTTTTAAAGTTTTAGCAGGCTCATCTAACAAGCTGCCCGTATGACCTGGATATTTTCTAGCTCCTGGTATAAAAATGTGATTTAGTACCGTACTTTGGCTTTCTTTATTACTTTCTGGTGGTAAGTCAGAAATGGCATCGCGGACAGTGCGCCAAGGCTTTTTTTGAGGTGGAAACAGATTGGACTGAAGATTGAAGATGCGCGAGGAAAGCTTGCTAGGTATATCTGGACGATCGCTTTTAGAGATTTGATTGCGCTCCCAATAGTTGCCAGTCACCCATTGCTCCCAATGCAATGCTTCCTGAGAGCAAGTCGGTTCTGGAAAAGACCATTCTAATCCTAAATCCGATCGAAAACCTACAATAAAAACCCTTTCCCGCTTTTGGGGAATGCCGTAATCTGCCGCGTTGAGCAAGCGAAACACTACACGGTATGACAGTCCGTCACAGCGACCTGCGGTATGGTGCTGTTCTAACCGGGACAGGTGATGAGGCCAATCCTCATCAAGTCTTTGTACAACTTCTGGGTAAGTGAGTTGTAGGACAATATATTCAAAATATTTAGTGAAGGAGGAACGCAATAAACCTTTAACATTTTCGATAAGAAATGCCTTGGGTTTGAGTTCTCGCACAGCCCGAAAAAAGTGTGGAAACATATTTCTATCGTCCTCACTTCCGCAGTGTTTTCCTCCTACAGAAAAAGGCTGACAGGGCGGCCCTCCAGCTAGGAGGTCTACCCTATCTTTGAGTTCTAGCGATGTAAAATCGAATTTAGCGATATCTGTCTCAAAAATAGACCAGTTTGCGATCGCCTTTATACCCCGACGCTGATTTTCGCGAATCGTCTCGCAGGCATTTTTGTCCCGCTCGATAACAGCTTTATGACAAAAACCAGCTTTTGATACACCTATTGCTAAGCCTCCAGCTCCGCTGAATAGTTCTACAGAGTTCATCATTACCATTTTATTGACCAACAGTGGATATTAATCTTAATCAAAAATCTCTCCGATGCGATCGCAAGTTCGCTGATTTTCCTCCGGGCTACCAACCGTAATTCGCAAACCTCCGCCAGTATGCCGAATTAACGTTCCTTGAGCTTTTAGTTGCTGCATGATTTGTTGGTGTTCCTGTTCCGGTGATTCCCCTTTACCAGCTTTCACCCGCAGGTAAACAAAGTTAGCCGCGCTAGGCCAAACTTGCAATTTTTGATGCTGAGTTAACGCTGCAATTAATTTCGCTCGTTCTGATATAATTTCGGGGATTACTGCTAGCAATAATTGCCGCTGTGCTAGGGCTAATTCTGCTGCTAATTGGGAGAAAGCGGGGAGGTTGTAGGGGAGGCGGATTTTTTCTAGGGTGGCGGTGAGCTCGGGATTGGCGATCGCATATCCGACTCTCATGGATGCTAGTCGCAAAGCTTTGGAAAATGTTCGTAAAATTATCCAATTCGGATGTTGGTGCAATCGGTATGCTAAAGTATTTTGGCTGAATTCAAAATAAGCTTCGTCAATTACTACTAATATCTGTTCCGGCAAACTTGACAGCCATTCTATTTCATCGGCTGTCAAAGCATTGGCTGTGGGGGAATTGGGATGAACGACGAAAACAACCCGTACTGGCGGATTTTGATTTTGATCTATCGCCCTTTTAGCAGCTTCGAGATCGATTTCAAAATTCTCCTCTTTTCGCGGAACACTGACAACGGGAATTCCCAGGGTTTGGGCGATAATTCCGTACATCGAAAAGGTGGGATTCGCCACTAAAATCGAGCCGGCGCCACCTAAGCAAGTCGCTATTAAGAGCGATCGAATTAGTTCGTCGGAACCGTTCCCGACAGAAATATTGTCGGCTGTAATGGGTGTTGTGAGCTGTGGAACCCCCCCTGGGCCGATATTTTGAGATGATTCATTGACGTATTGGGCGATCGCCTCTTTGAGTGCTGCGTGTCCTCCGTCGGGATAGCGATTTGTCTCAATTAACTGCTGGTAAGTCCAAGCTAGCTTTTGTTTTAATTCCTCTGGCAAGTCGTAGGCGCATTCGTTAGTATCGAGGCGATCTAGTAGACTTTCTGAGTGCCCTGATTCTCCTGAAGCGGAGCCCGGATGGGGAGTGTAGGCGGTAAGTTCGGCTAAGTCTTTTCGGATGAAAGGAAGCATAATATAGCAGAAGGAAGAAGGAAGAAGGAAGAAGGAAGAAGAAGGCAAATACGGTAATTGATGGCTAATAACTATTTTAATCGCGCCACAAAGCAATTCCACCCAACAAACCGCTGACATTCGGTACTATTTTAGCCTGTCGCGGTAACTCAAAAACAATCTTTTTAGTGTTGCCACCACCGATGTAAATGCGATCGCAGTTAAAGAGATTTTGCAGAGAGGCGAGCGCTTTTTCCAGACGACGGTTCCACCTTTTTGCACCTATTATATCTAAAGCCGATCGCCCTAATTGCTGTTCGTAAGTTTCTCCTTTGCGAAACGGGTGATGTCCTAATTCTAGATTTGGCACCAATATACCATCGACAAATAAGGCAGAACCGAAACCTGTGCCGAGGGTAACTACTAATTCTACCCCAGTACCAGCAATTGCTCCCCATCCTTGAATGTCGGCATCGTTGGCTACTCGCACAGGTTTTCCCAAACGGTCTTTGAGGGTAGTTTCTAAGTCAAAATCTATCCACGACGGATCTAAATTGACTGCGGTTTTGATGACACCGTGACGCACGACTCCGGGAAAACCGACGGATACTCGGTCAAATTCCCCTTGTCCGCTGGCTAAAGAGGCGATCGCCTCTAATATAGGTTCCGGCTTGGGCGGTTGAGGCGTTTCTAAGCGGCTGCGTTCCGTTTGGGGTTGACCTTCAGCGTCCAAAACCATAACTTTGATGCCGCTTCCGCCAATGTCAACGGCTAAGGTGCGGGTCGATCGATCTTGTTGAGTCATTTGAGTGTTGAGACTTGCAAGTTGGTCAAATTTTAATTATTGAATTGGCAAAACTTTTGCATCGCTTCCCAAATTTCCCCCAGGACATTTCCCAAAGAATGGTCGTCTTCTAGTTCCATTAATTGCACCCAGGGACGGTTATCGGCAAAATTTCTGCTAGCTTGAATCGGTATTATTGTATCATGCAGGCCGTGAACAATTAACGTAGGGACTGACCGCATTAATTTTTCTTCAGGGTATTGAGCCATATCTGCCACAAACTGATAATTCAACGGCACCTCTCGCTGTTCGCCGTAGTGGTAAACCGGCAAATATTTCTCAGACTGCCATTTTTCTAACTGTTGCTGTCCCAACATCGGTAGCCAGTGGGAGAGAAAGTCAAAAGCCGGTGCTAACAAAACTATTTGCTTTACTGACAATTGTCGCTGAGCCAACCAAGCCGCTGTCAGCCCCCCAAAACTCGAACCAATTATGGTAACTCCCCCTAGATTTTTTACCTTTTCTGCGGGGGATTGAGTTTGCAGAAATTCTGTTTCTATTTGCCGCAACTGGCGGGTGAGGGTGAGGCCAGAAAAATTGTTTTGATTGAGATCGGGAGTTTTTAGATCAATGCCTAAAGAAGAAAAGCGATCGCGAAAATATTTAGCCTTAGCTGAATCGGGACTTGAAGCAAATCCGTGTAAATAAATGTAACTCGAATCATTTGGTAGATTCATCCAACAAGTGATATTTAACAACAAATACTAAGTATAACACCCAGCTCCCCGACTTCTTGAAGAAGTCGGGGAGCTCATAAACCTTGAACAAAATGGGGCGTTGCTGATTTGGAGTATGATTTGCCCCTACTCTAAATTTCAGGGATTGCTATAGCGAGTGAATCATACCTTAATTCAGCAACGCCCCAGTTAATCAACTCAAAACTCAAAAACCTTTTACTCTATTCATGTTATTTTACAGCACAAATTAGCCCGAAACGAATCAATCCGCTTTGATATCCACGGCTCATCAATCCAAGAGCAAGTGCAGCTTGAATAGTCGTCCAACCGCTCGTCAGCAAACCCCAAATGGCGCTCGGAGTAAGAGCAGAATCGATCACCACATCCCAAAAAGGAGCAACAGCTTTTGACCAATCAGCACTGCGAATACTTGTCAAAGGCAAACTGCGGACAATTTCCTCATATTCTGGCAAAGAAATCACGTAAGGCAAAGCATAAACTCGGTAAATTTCTGCCAATTCCCTTCTTTCTTCATCTGTCAATTCTCCCGCCGTTTCTCCCAGCGAGCGGTGACACCAAGTCGCCAAAATCAAAGTTCCTCCCGGCTTTAACACGCGGCAACATTCCTGCAAAAACTTAATTTTGTCGGGCATATGTTCGCCGCTTTCGAGGGACCAAACCAAGTCGAAGGACTCGTCAGGAAAAGGCATATTCAAAGCATCTGCTACCAAAAAGTTAACATTGCTTTCAAGCCCAGCAATTTTAGCGCGTTCCGTTGCTCTGTTGGCCTGTACCGGACTCAGAGTAATGCCGGTTGCTGTAACCCGATCGACCTCACCATCCGACTTTAAATTATTTTGTGCGATCGAACTAAATTTTTCCGTCAAATACAGCGTACTACCGCCGATCCCGCAACCTACGTCAAGAATGCCGTAAGATTTTGGGAGTTCTTTCTCTGACGTTACTCCAGCCCAGCCCAATAGTTCTTCGATCAAATCTATCTGAGCCTGTCGGCGCTCTTTTTTCAAATTGCCATCCGGGCCGTAGAACCCGTGGTGCATATGTTCGCCCCACACCTGCTCCCACAAACCGCTAGAAGCGTCGTAGAGTTCCTGAATTTGCTGGTAAAGTGTTGATGTCATCGCCGGATCGCAAGTTATTAAAGGAATTCTACCGTTATTTTCCCAATGTTGTCATCTTTTGCGATTTGAGTTCGATCGCCCGATCGATCGCAGCAGAGTTGAAGCCCAGAAAAAGTCCGATCGTGTTCAAATTTTACCTAAAAATGTCAGGAACTTAAAAGCCTCGTAACTTCAGTTTGGGGATTCCCAGCGACACGGGCGCTTAAAACCGCCGTCAAATTATTTTTGCACGATCGAGCAATCTAACCTAAAATAACTAGCATAAACAATATTATTAACCATGTTAGTCTCCGAATTCAAGCTCAACGGAAAACCCGATCGCTATCGCCTAATAGATGAGGCGATCGTAACAGCTCTGTTGATCCGCAATAGCTGTATTTTACTTTAAGAGTGCATAATTTCTTAATCCCGTCAATTTAACTTAAGAATTGGTTCTCCGATGTTGCTAGGATTTTTTCAAATAGCTCTGACATTACTACTTGTGGTAGGTATCACACCTATCCTAGGAACTTATTTGGCTCAAGTTTTTCTAGCAAAAAAAACGTTTCTCGATCCAATTGCGACACCAGTCGATCGGCTAATTTACCGAACAGGCGGCATTGACCCAGAAGAAAACATGACAGGTCAGCAGTATGCGATTGCCGTACTAATCAGTAATTCGGCGATCGCAGTATTCGTCTTTCTCCTACTAATCCTGCAACAGTGGCTGCCCTTAAATCCCACCAAATTAGGAATGCCGACATGGGATACAGCCTTACACACAAGCATTTCATTTTTAGTCAATGCCGACCTCCAACATTACACCCCAGAAATTACCCTTTCATACTTCAGCCAAATCGCAGCATTAGGCTTTTTAATGTTTATTGCTCCCGCAACTGGGTTAGCAGTAGGAATAGCCTTCATTCGAGGCCTGACGGGCAGAAACTTAGGTAACTTTTACGTTGATTTAACCCGATCGATCACCCGAATTTTACTACCGCTAGCCATTTTTGGCGCCCTACTGCTAATGGCAACAGGCGTCCCCGAAACCCTAGCAGGCCCCGCAACAGCCACCACCTTAGAAAGCGCAACCCAAATCATCTCCCGCGGCCCAGTTGCCCATTTTGAAGCAATTAAAATGCTGGGAGAAAACGGCGGCGCTTTTTTTGGAGGCAACTCAGCTCACCCATTTGAAAATCCCAACGGCGCTTCCAATCTCTGGCAAATTGTATCAATGCTGATAATTCCAGCATCTGTGATTTATACCTACGGCTTGTTCCTCGGAAATAGGAAGCAAGCTTGGCTGCTATATGGCATGGTATTTGCCATTTTTGTAGCTCTAATTGTAGTGACTGCCGTGGGCGAATATCAAGGCAATCCTCTAGTCAATGCTGCCATCGGCCCGCAGCCGAATTTAGAAGGAAAAGAAGTCAGACTAGGCTGGGCCCAAACCGCTCTTTTTGCAATTAGCACCACAGTAACTATGACAGGTTCCGCTAACGGAATGTTTGACTCCCTCATGCCTGCGGGGGGTTTTTGCGCTCTGCTCAATTTATTTATTCAAATCATCTGGGGTGCAATGGGAACAGGCACTGCTTTGTTATTTGTTTACTTGTTTTTAGCTGTATTTTTGAGCGGCTTGTTGGTAGGGCGAACCCCCGAATTTTTCGGGCGCAAAATAGAGCAGTGGGACATCACATTAGTCAGCTTAATTCTACTTATACACCCGGTTTTGATTTTAATTCCGGCGGCCATTACCCTTACCTTTCCCGATACTCTTTCAGGAATTAGCAACCCAGGCTTTCACGGGCTGACTCAAGTCGTTTACGAGTACGCCTCAGCAGCCGCTGGCAACGGTTCCGGCTTTGAAGGGCTAGCCGACAGTCAACCCGCAGCTACTGCTTTGTGGTGGAATTTGACCACCAGCTTTACACTCTGGGCGGGGAGGTTTATTCCCATCACCGCACTGCTATTACTAGCTGATAGTATGTCCCGCAAACAAACTGTACCCGAAACGGCTGCTACCTTGCGGACTGATACTCTTTTGTTTACGGGAGTAACGGCTGCCACCATTTTAATTTTGGGGGTACTAACGTTTCTTCCCGTTCTGGCTTTGGGGCCTGTAGCCGAAGCTTTTCAACTAGCAACTGGACGATAAATAATGAAATTCAGCGTCATCAAACAGCAGCGCTACTGGTGGACTATCTCTGCAACAATCATTCTGAGTGGCTTAATTGCTATGGCGATATCAGTCCAGCAGTTCGGCGCTATTATCCGCCCTGGACTTGATTTTATTGGCGGCACTCGGTTACAATTTGAATTAGACTGCACCCAACCCAATAACTGCACTAAACCCCTCAATCTTAGTAGCGTGCGCGACGTTCTAGCAGAGCAAGGTTTGGCAAACAGCAGCATTCAAATTCTCGGTACAGAGCAGCGTGCAGCCTCGATTCGCACAGTACCTTTAGATGTCGAGCAGCGCACTAAACTCCAAACAGCTTTAACTGAAAAAATTGGCGTTTTCGCTCCCCAAAAAACCAAAATTGATACCGTTGGGCCCACTATTGGGCGCCAGCTTTTGACATCGGGATTAGCCGCTCTGGCGGTTTCGTTTTTGGGAATTATCATCTACTTGACTTTTCGCTTTCAGTTCGACTATGCCTTTTTTGCCCTGGTTGCCCTCTTCCACGATATTTTGATGACTGTAGGCATTTTTTCGCTTTTGGGGCTAGTGTTAGGTCTGGAAGCTGACAGCTTATTCATCGTTGCGCTGCTGACGATCGCAGGTTTTTCCGTGCAAGATACTGTCGTTATTTACGATCGAGTTCGGGAAAATATCAAGCTTCATCCTGACTTGCCGATCGAGCAAATTGTTGACGATTCAGTCACGCAGTCGCTGTCCCGTTCGATCAATACAGTTTTTGCTACCTTGCTGACTTTATTCTCGCTGTTTCTATTCGGCGGAGAAACTCTCAAAACCTTTGCCTTAACTTTGATTATTGGATTTACAATGGGAGCGTACTCCAGCATTTTCATTGCTAGTGCTCTCTTGGCTTGGTGGCGAGTGCGAATTCGCCCCACTACAACCTCAGTTTAAGTAATATTTTAACTTTCGATCGCCAATTCCCAATTCCCAATTCCCAATTCCCGTAATTCCCTATTTCAAACAGCGAATTGCTTGCAACATCCCCCTAGCTTTATTCAGCGTTTCCTCATATTCCATTTCCGGGTTAGAATCAGCCACCAAACCAGCACCAGCTTGCACAGAAACCGAATGTTTGTCGCCACCTAGAGAGCGAACAACCATAGTCCGAATGGCGATCGCACTATTCAACTGTCCCTCAAAATCATAATACCCATAAACCCCAGAATATGGGCCCCGGCGACAACCTTCCAACTCGTGCACAATTTCCATCGCCCGAATCTTCGGAGCACCACTAACCGTACCCGCCGGAAAAGCAGCTTTCAACAAATCCCAAGCCGTCTTATCCTGGGCCAATTCTCCGATCGCATTACTCACAATGTGCATCACATGAGAATAACGCTCAATTCCCATTAATTCATCAACTTTTACCGTACCACTGCGACAAACTCTGCCTAAGTCATTTCTGCCCAAATCAACTAACATAACGTGTTCCGCAATCTCCTTCGGATCTTGCAGCAATTCAGCAGCCAAAGCATCATCTTCTTGAGGAGTTTTCCCCCGGCGACGAGTACCGGCGATCGGCCGCAAAGTTGCGATTCTCTTACCGTCAGCAGTGTTTTCCGCCTTCACCATAATCTCTGGACTAGAACCAATAATCTGCCAATCTTTGAAATTGAAATAAGCCATGTACGGAGAAGGATTAATCAGACGCAAAGAGCGGTAAAGTGCAAAAGGATCGCCACTATATTCAGATTCCAAACGCTGCGAAACAACTACTTGAAAAATATCTCCCGCTTTGATATATTTCTTAGCTTTTAACACATTGGCGCAATACTTTTCGGGAGTAGTATTGCTGGTATAAGCCAAGTCTGTATTTCCACTTGTGGAACGGGCATCTTGCCCGTTTTTATCACTTGTGAAACGGGCATCTTGCCCGTCATTGGGAGGAGTCCATTCTATCAGGGTAGATTGCTGAGAAAGGGGCGATTTCAGCTTATCTACTAACTGAGAAACCCGATCGCACGCTTGACCGTAAGCCTGGGCCAAGTCAACCCCAACCTCCCGTAAGTCCGCATAGGCGATCGCCCAAATCTTCCGTTTCACCTGATCGAAAATCAACAAATTATCAACCTGCATCCACAACCCATCCGGCAAATCTTTTTCCCCAGCCGGATATACAGGAACACGCGGCTCAATCCACTTAATTAACTCATAACCCCAAAACCCAAACAACCCGCCAATTCCCGCTGGTAACTGTGGCAATTTCACTGGTTGATAAGACTGCAAACATTCAGTTAAAGCCACAAACGGATCGCCCGTAAATACATTTTGGGAACCGTCGCGGTAAACTTGAGTTGTTTGCGAGCCTTTTGCTTCCAAAATCCACAGCGGATCGCACCCTAAGAAACTATAACGCCCAATTTTTTCCCCACCTTCGATCGACTCCAGCAGAAAACTGTAAGGTTGACCGGCACACACCCGATACCAAGCAGAAACCGGCGTATCCAAATCAGCAACCCATTCCTGATATACCGGTACAAAATTGCCTTGTTTTGCCAGTTCGGAGAATTGTGAAAAATCTGGAAATATCATATATATAAATTAGCTATACAATCAATAAAGATAAGACGGAAAATAACATCCCGCAGGCTGTTGATACTCACCAATTGCCATCACCGCCAGTGGCTTGAGGCCGCGCAGCCCCTCTTGCAAACACCAGCGAAACAAACTTGCATAACGCAGGGGTAAGTGAAAGCAAAGCACTTCTCCCGGACTATACGCAGCCGCACCTAATAGCAAAGCCTGCATATCAGCTTCACTTTCCGCGACGCTGTAGCCAACGGTAGACACCGCACAAGTATAAGCTACAATCTGACCTTGTTTGCAAGCAACCAAAGGAGAAAGGTGATTTAGGGCGTATTTAATCTCGGAAGTTCGATCGCACCTGTACACTCTCTTACACAAAGCCTCACATTCGTCAACATCCTCACTTACCATCGGCCGCACCTCAAAGTCATACTGCGGCTGACTGCGAAACTTCCCCTCCAGCAACAGCAAAGGTTCCTTCACCTCAAAACCCAGAGACACGTACAGCGACAGCGACGCCAAGTTAAAAGATTCTTGAACCAAGCGAATACCCAAAGCATCCTGTCCTTGTTTCAGCAAAGCTTTCATGATTTGCCGCCCTGTTCCCTTACCTTGAAAAGTGCGATCGACACTAACGGGCCCAATGCCGCGAATCGGGTTGCGTTCGTCCATGAAACCGCAGCCGACAACCGAACCCTCGCTTTCAGCTACAATGTCAAAACATGACGGATTTTCAATCAGCAGGCTAGTTATTTCCGTTGCAAAATCCAGTGTCGGAAAATCTGTCGGGAACAAATGGCGATCGGAAATATCTTTAAAAGCTTCATAATTAATCCGAGCGCAAACATCGATATCAGAAGG